>Ga0123354_10009528_pt1 | contig 14885 bp, 9 predicted proteins | sample TergutLab28metaG_2_FD_97872 | JGI IMG/M metagenome (GOLD analysis project Ga0123354, IMG submission 97872) | Labiotermes labralis P4 segment gut microbial communities from Petit-Saut dam, French Guiana - Lab288 P4 | ecosystem: Host-associated > Arthropoda: Insects > Digestive system > Gut ...
AAAATTATAAAATTATAAGATATTGATCGTTACAATTATATGTACAAAAGAGGTTATAAGCCTGTTAAAATAAGACTTCTCTTATTTTAACATGGTGGGGAGACCTAGGCGTAGATGGGTGGATAATATTATGATGGATCTCCAGGAGGTGGGATGTGGGTATATGGACTGGATTGGGCTGGCCCAGGATAGAGACAGGTGGTGGACACTTCTAAGTGCAGTAATGAACTTTTGGGTTCCGTGAAATGCGGGGAATTTCTTGACTAGCTGCAAACCAGTTAGCTTCTCAAGAAGGATTCTGCACCATGGATTAAGTATAACCACTTTAGGGCAAGTCTTATTTTTACCCGGCTAACAACCACTTTTATACATACAATTTTAATGACTAATACTTTATAAATGAAAAGTTTTATACTTTTCAGTGCACATATCCATCTTATAAACCATACAATGATGTATTTCTGACATTTCCACATATTGGATATGATAATAAGGTCTGACTGTTTTATACAACTGTGCACTCCCTGATGCCAAAACATGCAAGAGTTTATGTATATTAAATATTAAAACATTATTGTAACTATAATAAAATGCGTGCATTTTTTTGGTTTACATTGTAACAATCATCTACATATATCTGTATGTATGTTTAAGGAATTTAAAAACATACATAACCTGTACAGTAATTATGATTTTATGCGGCTATTATTTTCCAGCTCCACAATCAACAGACAAAACGACCTGAGAAACAGACACCTACAGAGAACGGAACATCCAAGATGCAAAAGATAAATCTGCAATCAGGCATCAAGTACAATATTGTGAAATGTTAGAAATTCCTGGACAAATTTGCAAGCTATAAAAGTACACTACAGGCAACAGCACACAGTTCAATGGAACACAACAACTCTGACCCTTCTTCATATGTTATATGTTGTGTGATGAACAAAGACGGAAGTTACCCCCCCACAACATGTAGGCATATAAGGGTTATAAGGTATAGCTCCACTCATTTCTAACCTTCGCACTCGATGGAGATGAGCTTCATCACTGGTGACTTTACCCCTGGGGAAAAAAACCCCCTTTCCCACTAAATAAGAGGCTGGGTGGGTCTAGAGCCAGTCTGGACATTTGGAGAGCAGAAAAATATCTTGCCCCTGCCAGGATTTGGATGCTGGATGGCCCAGCCAGTAGCCTAGTCACTATACCAACCATGCCACCCCAACTGATAGAAGAAGTGTTAATTGTTACATATATTTTTGTTGTACATTATTAGTTTTTTATATATTTTGTGGGTACATCAGACTTAAATCTCATATTTGAATTTGACATTCAGAGGACCGTACATCATGTTATATTCTTATAATAAAAGTCACGAAGATGCAATATTTTTCAAATTTATTTTGATAAAGAACTCTACACGTTTTGGACAAATCTGCTGTCCATCATCAGGAGTCTCAACACTGTATACACAGTGACAGGTATTTGTTATGCTAGTTATGTTGACTGTCTGCTAGCAGTCAGTCAACATAACTCCTGATGATGGACAGCAGATCTGTCTGAAACATGTATAGTACTTATCAAAATAAATTTGAGAAACAGTGCAGCTCATTGACTTTTATTATAAGAATTAAATCTCACACTTTTGAATGCTTTTCCATACACACAAAAACCACCAAACCTGCTTTAAATAAAGTCTGTCAATAATCCTCTTAAAAGTGATTCTGAAGTACCGCATTATATTTAAATACAAGAAGAGAGGCAGTACTAACACACTGTGTACACAGTGACTATAATCAAACATGCTCAGATAAGGGTAAGAATGCTACAATCTTAAACAGGTCTACTGCAGATTACAGACAAAAGTATTGCATGACACAGTTCACTTGTCATGAAACAAGTTTCTTATAAACAACATACTTCAATCAGTACTGCCATATTCCCACAGTACAGTTAGTTTCTTCTATATAACAAACTTCAAGGCCAGTATTCTAAAACTATTATTACCATGGTTTGTGTTACAGGATGCCTTGTTTCACATGAACATTATCTTGCCGATAAACCATGCTAATTCCAACAACAGTTGCAATACTCATAACAAATCAAATAATGTGATAACTGATATCACTATAAAATTCTCAGTATCCATATAGCCAGATTAGGCCTAACACATATTCCTTGTGGCTGTACACAGCTATCAGCACAACTGTCATATGGTCTTTTCATCATTCTGTAACAAGCTAGAGTTTCCTCTTGTTGTGCACAAAACTCTTGAGTATAAAGAAACCATATGTGACAACAAACAACAGGTCAATGTTATAAATCAGTACTAATACACAATACAATTTATTATGTTCAGTAATTATACAAGATACAATGTAATTATATGTTTTCACTACTAAGCAATGTCTCTTGAAGTGCAAAGGAAACAGTACAAAATAAAACTTGAATGAAAAAAAAATAATGCACTATACTTTTATCCACATACTGACTGTATTGGCTTTCAACATTCTAATTGGTTACATACCTCATTTTTAGGCCCTGAAAATTACCTTTACTACCAAAAGGATACCATGGCAACTACAAATTGTGTAAGTGTAGGTGGGAAGACAAAATTGATAATAATGTTCCTTTTTCAAGAATAATTCTCTCAAATGGTGTTGGATGTTGCTAGTATCATACTACCTGCAACCAAAGACTATCATAAAACAGATGAATCTAAGTGTTCAGGAATGAGAGCTGGACACTGGACATATACACACTCGTAAAGACATAAATAGCAAAACAAGTTACTGCAAAGGCTTCATGGAATGTTGAAGTAGATACAGTGAAAATGTATTGAAGTTTTCATAAGCAACCTAGGAACTAATTATGGGGGAACAATATAACATGAACAACTAACACAAATGCTAACATAACCTACAGAAAGACCATTCACCTGACTGACCATTAATTCTGAAGAATCATTTGTTAAGTACTGCAGGTTTCCAAAAGACTATAATGTATATAGTTTCTAAACTCTGCTTGCTATCTAAACCTATGTGAACTAAACAATTATATGCAGCAGCTCTATCTAACACACCTATTAAGGGAATCACAAAAATCCACTACTCACTCCATAACCTTCCAGAAAGTCTATTAAAAATAAATAAAAGCCTAATTCCAATATACACAACTGGTGTGTTGTTGCAACAGGATAACATTTGGGTCCTTCATCAAACACATTTAGCTAAAATATGTTGTCTGCAAAATTCTTATAGTGAGAAATCTACTTGTTTGATTAATTTGACATCTTGTATTACTGAACAATGTTAAATGTTTCTAACAGCAGAGACTCTACGATATTGTCATTTACATGTATTCGGTATACAGCTTCCAGGAGCAATTTATTTAGACACATACTAAGCTGCCAACTACACACACTGAGTGATTTATCTGTTATGAGTGATATTTCTTCCTTGTATTAGTTATAAGGTGTTTCCAACAATGGTGATATGCTTGGAACATATAACAATTTACATCTTTATGCAGCCCATGTCAGTTATATCAATAACAGAAAGTGAAAATCACTGCCACATATTAGTTGCTGAACTGAATAGGAACAAAATTATGTTATCACAAAAACAACCTTATAATCTCACAATGTCAAAAACTGTAAGTTTACACTCAAGTTGGAGCAAGCACATATTATAATGTTGTACCTCAGCAGTTAAAACGAGGGACTGAGGAATAACAATGGTGTTGTGCTACCAGCAAAGGTAAGGCACATAACTGAAACTCTTATGAAAATAAAATGTAACATTCAAATTACAGCAGAATTACTTTAAACCAGCACCCACTGGACTGGACATGTGCTGGATTATCAAATATTCTGGAATATCCAGCAGTACGTATATTGACCAAAGTTCTTAATTGTTAGTGCTCCTATATTTGGGTTGCACAACTAATCACAGTATACCTTTTGGATATCTCCTTCATTTGCTGGTTCTGGGTCATCAGGGTGATCTGTGTTTCCTGGAGTCTTTTCATTATCTACCAGGCATGCTGAATGACCAGGAGACTGTGCATCAGGAATAGCTGATGGAACTGAATTATGTGACCACAACGATCTTGGAAGCCATGGAAGCCAAAGCTACTGATCTTGGGAATATTTCCTTCAACTGCCAAAGTATCAGGATTTCCAGAGTATCAGCTTCTAGATTAAATGAAACGTACTGAATTCTGAAACTGAGTCCTACTTTGTACTAAAGGAAATACCTACTACACTCTTTCAGATGTACACTGAACTGCAACTACAAAACATAAATACCACATTTTTCAGACAACAAAACAGTTTTCCCCGGAAAATACTGTGTAAAATTCTCCTGCATCTTATGGTCCAAGGGTGCATCAATAAGACATTCATCACAACTCATCATGAGATTCCAGTGCTCAAAGGAGCAAAAATACTGCTCATGTTATTCATCCCTGGAGATAGAGAAACAAGGCTTCACTGTTCCCTACACTAGTTGTTCAGCAGCATGCAGTAATAGTCAGTTTATTGAAAATGACTGAATGTGTAGTGAACACATGAGAATTCCCTGCACTGTACGTTTCAAATTAAATATCAAAAACCACATGAAAGAGCTGGGTAATACAGCAGCTGTAAGATATTCTGAACTCGCTCCAACCAACAAAAATGATTACGTAAGTGAAGAAGGCAAGAGAAAAAAATTATTGGATTTCAAGAAGTTAAACAGTCTTTTTATATACATAGAACAAAATGGCCTAACATAAAATTGGAATTTAAGAACTGGTTAACAGATCAAAGACACAAGGAATATTGTGTGTCTAAAGAAAAGATCATTTCTGAAGTGAGATGTTGGAATGTTGCATGCGGCATTGCTGATTTTGACAGAAGAGCATCTTCATGTTACACATTTATGTAGAGGCATGAATTAAACAAGTGTACTCAAAATAGAATAGGACAAAAGATACCAGTAAAGTAGGCCTACATAGCAGATTTTGCAGTGTCAAAAATTCATGACTGCTGTTAGGAAGAAAATGCATTTCAAACTCAGTCATATGGGCAACGTAGATAATTTCCTCCAACTTATGATGCTTCATCACACAGACTGCCATTTCATTCAGCAGGTCTGCCAACTCGAACTTAAAGTGCCAATAAACTATTTTTTCCCCAACATGTACCTTCTGTGATCTTGGTGCACAATATGGCCCAGTGTGTCTTATTATTTGCAAAATATGGTACTTTGTGAGATGAAATATGCAGATATATCAGAACTTTTTATTACCTTTAAAATAATAAAACCTCAAGTCAAAATTTCATAATCATGAACACAAAACCTGTAATGTTATTAATCAGAACAAATATGTCCATCCCCAATTCAGTGTAAAGCAAGAAATATGAAGAGATATTTGTCGGACAGATGCTGCCATCCAAGTTACTCTCTAACAGTCTGTTGACTGCATTTTTAGTGAGTAAGCTTGTGTTTTTATAGCTCCTGGAACAGGTTAATGGCACGCAAATCCTAATTTTTAGACCTTCAGTTCCACCCACTGCACAAAAATTTGTGTTGTGGCATATCCTGAGCACAACATTTATACCATCTGTAAACCACTGTGACCAAGGAGAAAAACATGGGCAGCCAGTGAAAGAAACCCACACCATTATGTTCTTGTTACAGAAATTAAAAAGCAGGAAATAATACGGTGGATATTCAGGTTGGAAACTGTTCATGGCAAACAAATATTATGTGAAAGCCAGACATTCAAATTAAATGCATATTAATTTAGCAGTTCCATGTAAGGGAGGGGGGAAAAAAAGTAACATGATCACAATAGTGGTAATAATGAGAAAAAAAATGAAATATCCACAACAGACCAGTGCAAAAGGCTTACTGTCCCCCATACTATCCACAAAGGTATTGATATTCTGTCTCTCCAGAATGTGAGGGAAGACAATTACTCTGCCTCACCTTCAAACACCACCCTCAGGGGAATGATTTATCTCTTTGACACTCTGTTGATAAGCTTTCTGAAGGAGGCAGTCCACTTGGAGCGATGTAGTCCTTGGGTGGATTTGTCAGTGTTGTCATTGGGTGCATTCATCTTGTTACCACCTCTTGAGGTGGAAGTGCTGCGATGCACACCTGTAGTGTCACACAGCTCTGACGAGAAACCAGAGTCTGATGAGAAAGCTCTACCAGTCACAGCAGCAGACAGTGATGGTCCAGTTCCCATGTTGGAGGAAGCTGACATGAGTGAGGTGTCTGTGCCTGGCGGAATACTGGATGTATTGCCGAAGCTGCACTGGCAAGGTGGCCCTTCTGCTGCAGCACTAAGTATGTTGAATGAAGGATATTCCTCCCCATGACCAGAATCATCACTACTGGATTTAGATGATGAACTGGTGCTTACCTGCTAACAACATACAACTTATCAGATACGATGGGGCTAATCATAATGCAAATAGTATATGGGTAAAATATACTGTGACTAAGTCTACACATTTTTGTATGTATATGTTATTAATTCTTAGGAATATACAATACTAATGTGCCATGTCCACACAGAGCTGCTGTTTATTTATTCTTGAATAAAATAAAATAAAATAAAACAAAATAAGAACACGGTCACTACAAATAAATAAATTCAACTGCAATGTTGGAATTCTTAATGGCAGGAAGTGAAAGAGTACAATACTGCAGTGGCCTCTGATGGTAAGACATTCACATCAGCTTTCAAAGAATTCTGTTAACTCATCAAATAAGGGCACATACAGTAGACACACTGACATGATACTCATACAAGGAGCCTGTTTTTCCTTATGAGGTAATGAAAGAAGGCTAACAAGAAATCCAGTCAATTTTCTGACGTGCCAGTTCACTACAACATCAATTTAACACCTTGCACACATAAATTCATTTAAAACTGTATACAAAAATTTGGTTCCTACCTCAAAGGCAACAATTCCCTATCCATACCAAACACCAATCAGTCAATGTGGTTTAAGAAAATAATCACTGTTTATTTTCGGTATATCACACATATAAATGTGCTGTGTGGGAAAAAATGCACGTTTTGAAACTTTACAGCAGGTGGTATATATAGTTACCACAGTGATCAAAACAGTTAATGTCATAAACATGATTACTTCAGGGCTGATGTTTATGCTTCCATTGACGTATCTACTAGGGTGTTGCTCTGAGTGAAGGCAGATTAGATATTAGGATTACTTGGTTTTTGGGCTTTGTCTTTCAAGTACCAAAACAGCACATCAACAAAACCGGATCAGTTCCCACTATCAGGTGAAAAAATTGGGATGCACCTAGTCTGTTAGGTCCAATAAATAGAACTACTGTAAGTATCAGGAGTGAATCAGAATGAGCTATAACTTAAGCATTCTGTTCTTCTGAGACATGACACTGCAGAATGGAGTGACTGGATCCTGATATTTCAAAGAAATGTACTGCGTAAGCCGAAACTGGGTTGTTATGCTTAACATATATTGAATAATACATGAGTATGAAAACACAGACAAAACCATGGAATTACTAAAATATGCAACAAGGGAATGGAAATGAACTGCAGGAATCACTCTTCATACATATCTTCCAAAAACAAAATATAATGATCTACAAACAAAGGGTCATTGACCTTAACCCACTATACACCTTGGCTAAAGTCACAAGATGATACACCATGTAGTTAGATGTCTATTCCCAGTTCAGTTTGCATCCTACCAGCACATAGGCAACACTTACACAGGGCAAGTCCATAACTTACAATAAAAATTAACCTCTCTGGTTATATTTTGTTGACATTACACATTGTACTATTTTATATTAATTCATTGCAGACTGTCCAGATTGTATATGCAGCCACCAAACAACAACTTCCATGCTTTAGGTTTCTGTGACTGTGCATTGTGAGCAAATTGTGAAGTGAGAGAGAAAACCAACAAGATGCAACAGTTAGATGTTTATTATCAATACTTTCCCAACATGTTTTAGGCATCATTATGCCCATCTTCAGGAGAACAAGATGTGTGTTACTGCATGTGGTGTGCTGTGCTGTAACAAGCGGTTGGTTTTCTCTCTCACTTAACAACTTCCATGTTTTAGTAACATTTTATAGATTGTATTTTATCATACAACAATCACATGAACATTGTAATCTACAGCTTTTATTGAGTTGTAATTTTAGGAACTTTAGAAAAGCACAAGGTGAAGACTCTCTGAAGATGATGCATATGAACTGAAACATGCAGGAGTACTTATAATATATAAAATATTAATAAATATACGTTGTGCATTCATTGGTCTGCATAATAAACTGTACAAAATGCACAGTACTTCATAAAAATAATCTGAAATACATTTTCAATATCCAAGATTCATTTCAAAAGTATGTTCCATTTAAATGCTATTAAGAAAGTTTTCCTGTCAGAAGCTAATAACCTGCGACACACACTACACAAGCTGCGACACTCCCACATTGGGTTTAATTACTTGATAGCTGTCTGTTGTTCTCAAGAATCAAAGATTGGAGGAACACAGAATCAATCAGTCAACAACTGTGTTGAGGCAGTAATTTAGCAGTGGGAAGATATACCGCTACAGTGGAGTTCCTGAAATGTTTATACTCGTATACCTGGGTGCAAAAGTGGCAGCAAATACAGACACAGAAGGGGTCTGTTTGGCTAAGGGATACAATTACAAAAGAGGTGGGGATACATAGGGATGTTCACAAGAAATGTTCTTTGGTCACAAAAGCTATACAACAAATCACTAAAGCATTAAATGTAACTCATTCATTCCAATGGAATATCAATATCCGTCAAAACAATCCACATGCACATTTATCCATTTGAAACAATTCACAACAGCAATTTCCAGGTCCTCTGTATTGCGGAATCAAAGATTACAATAAAAAACACCGATACTTCATTTGAATAAATGAGGTACATTTAATGATATAATGACATTTCATTCAATATTTGTAAGCTAGGGAAGCTTACCTATTGAACATCTTAATATGGTAAAAGGTAAAGCAATCCCATTACAGGCCTGGAGAGGCCCTTAGGGTTTCAGGAAGTTTAGGCTCCCAGATTTCAAGGCAATAGGCACATGAAGGTGGTAACGTTGTCAGCTCTATGCACCGGCCGCCTTTACCCCCAGGAAGTATTCCTGGTACTCATTTCTGATTTCTGTTAGAGGCTCAATCAACTCCAGGGCCATAGTGCGGCCAAAAGGATTATGTCAATGAAAAACTCTGATGACACCATTGGGAATCGAACCCGCGACCTTCCGGCTTGTAGCGCAGTGCCCCAACCAACTGCGCCACCACGTACCCCACATCTTAATATGAGTGGTATATAAACGAGGACAAATGGGCAAAAAATGTAAAGGGTAAAGAAAATAGTGAACATTTGTCAGAAAACTTGAAAAGAAAATATCAAGCGGGAGACCAAAATATGGATGAAATAATACTGCTACACCAAATTTCAAAGCACTTTAGCGTGAAGGTGTGAACCAGATCAACAGGTTCAAGATAGAATCCAGTGGAGGATAATAAAACTCTGGCTTTCACAGCAGGCAGGGAATTTCGTGACCAGGCAAGCGAACACCAGCTTCTTGAGGAGGATTCTGCTTCACGAAGTTACTCAACAAATATTTTCCATTTCTTTAGGGTATCAATGATTTGACTACCAGGTAGAGATCCTCTGGTCCTTACAATCAGAGAGGTCAATGCCTATCAGTCAGTATACTGTTTTGTATTATTCATTAAATAATTGTGACTGGTCACAAGAATGGCTTCTTCAAGAAATAACAAACTCGTTTACTGAGGATGAAATTACTCACCTCATCAATGTAAGATATGTAAGGTTGAAAAATGCCACTGACACCACCAGTAAAATCCAAGGGGAGGGATGGTGATGGAGAGGGAGAACTGGTAGAGGTTTGGGTCTCTGTTTCCTCTGATGAATAGGCTCTGCGAAACGAATATTCTGACCGAGTGGATGGAAAAGGAGACGAGTGTCCCAAGAAAGCAGAGTAACCGGACACGGCTGACAGGCGCCTTTCTCCTCGTGCATCTGTACCATCGTAATCCTCTGAGGTGGTGGAGTACTTGTCAGTCACAGAGGAGTTGGTCAGGGGTACAGGCCTTATCCAGTTCCGCAGATCTTGCAGTGGCGATTGGAAGCACGAAAGAAGTTGCTTCTTGCTGCAATTCAGACCACAGGGTTCATTTTATAAGGTGCTGATTCATTCTTAGATTATTTGGTGAGTATTTGTTCCTTTTCATCACTTCAGAATACATGAAGAAGCGCATTTTAAAGTCCACACCATGAGACATGAGAAATGTTCCAAAATTTTTGCTGGTAATATTGAAGCAATGAAACCTACTTGGCAGACCTAAGGTACTGAAGTCGTCACACTAGCAGCCAGCATACTGGTAAAAACTGTGACAATAATTCCACAGCAATAACTCTAGCTCTCCTAAAAGAAAGGTGGAAACATTGGTACTTACTCACTACTCTGGTCTGCATACTCCCCAAATGTAGCCTTTGTATAAGCACAGACAGAGCACTTCTTTCTCTTGCACACAGCAAGGTGCTTCATGCCCTTCCTGAACTGGTTATTGAGGGTTGCACTCTGCCGTGCTATGAACTTTAACTCTGTCACCTGCAATGACAAATTCAGTGTTGTCTGGTTGGAATACGCACATTCATCTGTATTATGTGAAAAGTTGTGAATACACTGGCATACCTTTCAGAAAATTGCACACTGATTTGTTTCCGCAGTGGTCAAAAGTTATTTACCCTTAATTTATAGTATATAACTGTACAGTATATAATTGTAAAGCTTTACATTTCAACATCAAGACTATGAAGACCCTCCTTCATCTCTCATGTTTCTTAGGAACACATTACAGCAAACTTGACATCATGCACAGCATAAATTTACCACATCACTCGGATTTGTATTTATCACTATTAGAAACGCTTAAATTTAAAGGCTAGCCATTTTGAGTAGATGGTTGGGTCACAGATCACGTACAGACATTACAGACCTGCATTAATACTGTTTGCTATCATTCAGTTCTTCCAGTATAACCTATCTAAAAGGGAGTACAGCCCTACATACTGTTTTATACAGCATGAAACTTGGTCACAAGACCTACCTGTTGAAAACAGATTTAGCAAGTTTGAGAACAAACCGCTGATGAAAATAATTGGACCTGGCAGGAGAGGAAGAAGGAGAAAGCTAGAAAGAAAATTATACAAATAATAGCTTCATAATTTGTACTCTTCTTCAAACATTATTAAGGTGACAAAACCAAAGACGGATATAATGAGATGACATGCAGCACATCAGGGAGGAATGAGAAATTAACAGGACAATAACCTCTGTCCAGAGCCAAAGTGAACATGAATTTTGCACTCTTTCCAGAACTAAATAAATTTTTATCAACACAACAGAACTTCCCCACATGTCTTAATTGTATTACGCTTAAATGAAGACACACTGACAATTCTGTCTTACCTTTAAATAGCACTAGGCATCACCTAACACTTGTTTCTCTGCTTCTAAACATGCACCCCAGTCTGGTAAGAAATGAGTTAAGCCTCACAATACCTGGAGATAAATTTATTTTCTTTCTCTAACCACAGTACCCAATTGACTTAACTCTTGTCAGACTCCTGACAGTTCTCAAAGACGCAGATTCACTGTGACATACCACATCATACTGGATATGCTCCAGAAGCAGTTACTTACTGGTAGGGTAAAATAATACTGCAGAAGGTTCATAATATATTTCAGAAGTTAAGCATATAGGTAGCACATATCTGCAGAGCAATAAGGAAGCTGCTGCAAGGTGAACAAGGTCTTTGCATTCTCTTTTTTGGCAATACTCTTTTACAGTACAGCAGAACATATTTCTGGAATTTATCTCACATATGTATGAGAACTAAACGTTTATATTTTAACACCAAGAAACACTGTTCCTACTTGGTACAGTGATCCAATAGTTAGCGCTACTAACTAGTATAACAACAAAGAATGGCTTATGGAAACCGTACTTCTTTCTCCAGACCGACGAGGTTCTGGCTGATTCTCTTCTTCTGTTGAGTGAGGTCGACCAGGTAATGGCCAATGCCCTTTCGCTCTTCGCTCAGAGTTTCTTTCAATTTCTCGTTCTGTGATAAAGAAAACTGACCTTAGTGTTCACGTATTTCAATTCTACTTCAAGTTTAGAAGTTTATTACATCACACTAAGATATACTACTGTGCCTGAAAGTATTTCTGTGTACTTCTTCAGTCTATGTGAACAATACTTACACATAAATTATGCTAAATGTCAGTAGAGAGAAAGGTCGTATTAGCAAACCCATGTCCCTGCCCACGGGAGGCTGAACCCACTACGCGGACCGGGTAATCGTCTGGAAGGGGGGGGGGGGGGTGGGGGGGGGACAATCATGTACTGGCATGCCTACTTGTCACAAAACTGACGAAGTATGTTATTATTATTATTATTATTATTATTATTAGTAGTAGTAGTAGTAGTAGTATTTTATATTGCAACTGCGCAGTCACAGTTGACAGACCGATTAAGGGAACAGGGGGCGGTAGGCCTATGCTTTCCTTTGGGCAGAAAAACACAGCTGGACCTGTCCCTACCGAGAGTCAAATTTGCTCCTCCAACTAGGACAGACCTAGCATACCATCCGATGGGCTATTTATGGTGGTTTAAAATCTATAAAGAACAAACTATCACTTGCCTCTTTCTCGAGGGAGTCCTTTTCTGCAACAATGGCAGTCACCTGACGCACAACCTCTTGACGTGCCCGTTCCAGTCCTCGGCGCGTGGCCTCTGACTCAGCGGCCTGCCGCTGCAACTGAAAACATACAGACAATACTCAGTTCCACGTAAATAACATCAAATTCAGATTCTTTGGGTACAAAGTTGTAAGTTTATGTTGATCTGCGAGTAGACATGCGGCGTTGCTGAGCGCATACGACATGCAGTTTATACAGATATGCAATGCGACTATCTCAAGCTGAGAGGGGTCAGTCAATTTTTTTAAATACATAAAGCCTTTCAGAGCTTTATGTCATTACAATCAGTCACAGGGACTAATAAGCAATCTTATTCTAACCTAAATTATTAATCTGCAATAAACCTAAGAGTTCACCCAATAGCGTCTCTCTGTTTCTGCTACAATAATGTGTACACGTTTTGTTGCGTACTTACACTAGCACTGTCTCTGCTCTTACACTGATGGTTACTCTAGCACTGTCTCTGCTTGTACATTAACACTTACACTAGCACTGCCTCTGCTCTTACACTAACACTTGCGCTAGCACTGTCTCTGCTTTTACACTATCACTTAAACCCGCTCAAAAGGTTTTTTTCCTCTGGAGGGGTCAGTCAAATAAAGTCAACCGTATACACGAATATTACGGCAGAAGCACATCCAAATTTAAACGTTAGTTTTGTTATCGCCAAATTCCGCCTAGCATGCGAAACTATATATCAAACACGTGTCTTATAAAATACAATCAGTTTATAAACCATTTAAAGCTTCGGTGTTACACTATGCACCCTCGATTTTAACATTCAAAACTCTACGTTCTGCCTGCAGAGTGCATTAATGTGTTTGGTATGCAAGATTTATTGGACTGCTTGATCCTTGAATATGAGACCGACAGTTTATCCCTAAAAGTCGGAAACCAATTACCCAAACAATCCGTGCAACATACAAAAGAGCGAACACTTCACCTGTCTTGCATGGTATAATTTTTTCCCTACGTAGAACTAACTACCCCAGTCGGTATAGCGACTGACTATGGGCTGGACGGTCCGGGATCGAATCCCGGTGGGGACGAGATTTTCCGTCCGTCCAGACCGGCCCTGGGGCGCGCTGCTGACCACTCACCCCCTTCTAGTGCCGCGGTCATGGAAGAGTAGTGCTATACCTCTACCCACCCTCTGGGCCACACCGGGCCTGTAACGGGATCACTTTACCTTTACCTTATGTAGAACTAACAGCGTGGTTTTCACAACAGAGACGCGGTGCGTTTGCTGCGCGGTACGAAGTGAATACAGCATTCGTTAATCTTGATCTTCAAAGGGGTTTAAGAACTACTAGGAAGTGTGTCATCACCGTTGTGTGTGTGAAACTTGGAAAATGGTATGTAGTCACACACAACTGTGTCACATGATGTGTATTTAATGACTATATAATGAACAACTACATGTTTCGGTCTGTACTGGCCTTCTTCAGGTTGTCTTAGTAAGATCTTGTTCCCATAAAACAACCTGAAGATGGCCAGTACAGGCCGAAACATGTAGTTGTTCATTATATAGTCATTAAATACACCTCATGCGACACAGTTGTGTTTGACTACATACCATTTTCCAAGTTTAAGAACTACGTTACTTATCCAATAACAGTTAACTCTGCTCATATAACAAGTGTTTGCAAAAACGAAGTAACACTATAATGCTCTGGTACAAATCACAGTAAACCAATTTTCACACTTATTCGATAAGAACTCCGAAATAAGTTGGTTTTGACTAAATTGGAGACGCTGTTCAAAAAACGACGGTAGAAAGTTGTAACATGCACGGCTCTTTTGTTATCCTCTATTTTACTTGTATTTAAACACGCCAAAACTAATCATACAAGCTGAAATAGCGACGTCACTGAATGAAGATAAATTTTATTTAATAACAGAACCAACTTCTCACATGACGCACAGCTTGTACCGTCCAGTCCTGTCAGCACTTATGAAGTGATGCTTTTAAATGTGTGTGTATATATATATATATATATATATATATATATATATATATATATATATAAAAAATAAACA
>Ga0123354_10009531_pt1 | contig 14881 bp, 11 predicted proteins | sample TergutLab28metaG_2_FD_97872 | JGI IMG/M metagenome (GOLD analysis project Ga0123354, IMG submission 97872) | Labiotermes labralis P4 segment gut microbial communities from Petit-Saut dam, French Guiana - Lab288 P4 | ecosystem: Host-associated > Arthropoda: Insects > Digestive system > Gut ...
CTGTAATTATTCCCCCCCCCCCCCCCCCCCCCCCCCCCCCCGGGCCACTTTAGTGGCCATTCAGCTATTTAAAGGGCTCATTGCGCGACATATATACATGTCATTCGACGGCTAAGGGTTAATCAACACAAACCTATGTTGTTTTTTTTTTCCACAGGTTCTCCTGAATGCCTGAATTACAGGTACACACTATGGTTGGGGTCCACTGAGGCCATTTCAAATCCTAGATGTCAGAAATGTGACACAAAGGAAGTTCATAATCCAAATTTCAGGCATCACCAGGTTGTCCTAGTGCATAAGATATGAAAATATCTGGTGCATGTCTGTCACCTTACCCAGAGCTGAAAGTAATTTTCATCACTGGGGACACTTGAAATGCAGAGTCAACATGTATTTTGTGGGCTATACACATTGAAATCCAGATTATTATGGAAACAAACACGTTATCTAATTGTGTCAAAATATGTTGCATATCAAAAGTATATGCATATTAAAGTCTGCCTAACAAGGGGATATATAATCAAGAGGCTGGAGGCAGGTCAAAATGACGTTTATAACTGCACCTGGAAGATCAACTATACTCAGGTTATGGCATATTGTCCTACAAGTGTACAGTCCTTCATGCAGAAAAAGATGCAAAAACTGGTGACCAGGAATATCATGGATGAAACAATGGGGCATGTCCCCTACATCTATAACAATCTGCATATAAATCAGTGAAGTCCAGCGAAACCACAATGCATCATGTTATTACACATATACAGGAAGCAGTGGAAAACAGGAAGTTACACTTAAGATTTCCTAGCTATTGAGGGGGCTTCTGATAGCATTTCACATGACGTAACAGATGCTGCAAAATGGTATGGGCTTGGAGACAATCTCTAGCGTTGGATCGGCTCGGCTCCATGCTGGGTGGCAGAAAAATTACAGCCACACTCACAGCAGAAACAGTGGAGTGGTCTGTGGACAAGTGCTGTCTGCAGGGGGGCATTTTATTACCCCATAAATGTGAAGCCTGGTTGTAGACAAAGTCAACAGAGGGACTTGGGAATGGCTGTTGTACATTGAGGTATGCGCTATCCTCATCAGCACAAAATTGCCAAATACTGTCTTACAGCTTATTCAGGAAACTATGAGTACGGAACAACACAGGTGTGGTAAAACCCAGACATAAATCCATCCAAAAAAGGTTCAGCACCTGGACACAAAACCAGGTCATTTAGATAAAATGTTAGCAAGACAATGAACTGTTTTAAAAGTGAAGGGCTGCTAAATGCATGAATATAAGGTAAAAAAGGTAAATCAGTTCCATTACAGGCCCAGGGTTAAGTGACAATGGCCCAGGATGGTGGTAAGGTTATCAGCCATAAACACCAGCTGCATTTACCACCAGGAAATACTCCTTGTACGCATTTCTGTTAGAGGATGAGTCAACCCCAGGGTCATAGTGCAATCAGAAGGATTATGCCAATGAAAAATTCCAATGACACCATCTGGAATCAAATCAGCGACTGTCCAATTTGTAGCACAGCACCTTATCCACTGTGCTACCGCGGTCCCCGCATGAATATAAGGGCCGCAAAAAAACATTAAGTATGTTCAAAGTGCAATGGTCACCACTGTGCCTGATCTTCTTGTATTCTACCCTATTCTATTATATTCTGTTCCATTCTAAGTGCATATTAAAGACACTAACAAAGCCTTGATAGGCAAAGCAGTTTTGCTGATATCTTTTAAACGGTGGACAGAAATTCCAATTAAATTGTGCTTTACCATGACTTTCTGAAATTTAATGAACAGCTAGCTGGAAGTTACCCACACTTACACAAAATTCTATGCTTAATCAGTGTCCTTAGAACATTCCATCAAAAGTCCCCATTCACAGCCAAAGAAATACAGTCCACATATTCCAAAACTAATTTTTCAAAATACTTTTCAATATTATTCTTCCATTAATGGCTACGACTTCCAAAAGTCTCTTCTCGTCATGATTGTAATCCAAATTTCGAAAGGTATATGGCACCCACAACATAACAAAACTCAGCAAATAGTTATTAGCAAGGAATAAGTACTAAGTACGTCAAAATACAACTAGTATCATAGGTATTGTATTATATTTAAGGTGATGACATGTTTCAGCCACCGTTTTGAGCCATCATCAGGTTACAATTAAGAAATGAGGAAGTTATACAATGTAAGCCATAAAACAAATTATGTAATTCTAAAATTCAATGAGATCTCGTTGTTTTCATATTCTAATAGCTAGTTTTAAAAATAGGCAGGATTATAAACGTTATGAGTATGATTACTAACACTGGAATATGGACCATATGTTTACAATTGTTAATATTTAAGCCGTAAGGAGTCTGGAATATCTTCTCATTTATATATAATAGTATATGGATATATGAGCGAGTATAAAATCAATTTAATGCAGTTATTTTCTTGAAATTTCACTCTTGTGATAAGAGAATGTTGTTCTGAGCATCATTTTTGTGGATATGAAGAGATTATTATCGATCATGTGAAGGTACCAGTAGTGCAGGATTTTCTCAGCAAAGAAGTAGTCAGTTGACATAGATACTCTATACTGTTTCAATGCAGAGTGGCTTGAAGCTTTTTATGTATAATTTTATTTACAGTCATTGAGGACATGGTTGGTACATTGGTACGTATAAATATTAACCATTGTAAACATATGATCCATATTCCAGTGTCAGTAATCATACTGGTTGTAACTTTTATAATCTTGCCTGTTTTTAAAACTAGCTAACAGAATATGAAAAATCAACAAAGAGATCTCGTTGAATTTTAGACTTTAGGTTTCTATGACCGCGCATCGTGAGCCAATTGTGAAGTGAGAGACAAATCCAACAAGATGCAACAGTTAGATGTTTATTATCAATACTTATAATCAGTAACCTTCACAGTGCTCGCACCCTACAACGCAGTGCCCCACAACCGCTATCAACCACATCCAACAGAACCAGCACAGCAAACCATGTGCAGTAACACACGTCTTGTTCTCCTGAAGATGGGCATAATGATGCCCAAAACACGTTGAGAAAGTATTGATAATAAACATCTAACTGTTGCATCTTGTTGGTTTTCTCTATCACTTCACAATTTTAGACTTATATAATTTGTTTTATGACTTACATGGTATAACTTCCTCAATTCTTAATTGTGACCTAATGATGGCCCAAAACAGGATGAAATATGTGATCACATTAAATAAATATAATAAACTACCTGTGATACAGGTTGTGTTTCGACCTATTTAAAACTTATTCCTTGCTCATGCTAATGAACACAACAGGTATGACTCACTTACAGATTAAAGAGAAAATATTTAGGTGTAATTTCACAATTTCCTTTTGGGAGGGGAGGGGGGGAATAAATGGCCCAAAAGCATGAGCTGCCACCACCTCACACTCACCCCAAAGCCTTACCTCATGTTCAGTCTTGATTGGTGGAAATATTATAGCTTGTGGGATTTCATCCTTTATATCGATGGCCTCTTCAACTTTAATACTGACTTCTTCATTTATGTCAATGGCATCTTCAACTTTAATACTGACTTCTTCAGTTCCATCAACATCATACATTTCACTACAGGACCCAGTTTCACCTTCCACAAAACCCATGCAGTTCTGTAACATCACCACACAAATAATGGTTGCCTTCTTTCATCATATGAAAAAATACATCTATTATAAGCATTTCACACTGCACAAAACTGATAATAGCTGTTTGCTTGTGTTTTCTATATAAACAAACATGACCAACAAACAATCTCTATGGAGAACTCTTCTTCCTCACATGATTATGGCCACTACAATCGTCAACGAAATTTCTTGCCTTTTTGAACACTCAAAGGGTGATGACAATTATAAAAGACTGCATTAGAAATGTAAACACAATATTCATTGAATCAATACAGCATAAAAGTTGTCTGTTTATTTTGTTGGAGATCACGATGTGCAGAAGAAACCTCCACTCACTCTTATCATGAGCCTAACAAAAATAATCCAATCCTTCCATCCTATTTCTTTCAAAAACTGACCTTTACATTATCCTCCCAAGTCTCCCAAGTGGTTCAGGTTTTCTAAGCGAACTCTGTATTCCCTTCTTCTTTACTATATTCATGCCACATATGTATTATCTTCCTTGCTATGATTATGTTAATAATATTTAGAAAAGAGTAGCATACATGAAGCTCACTACATAATCTTCTGCACCCCTCTATTCATAGCTCCCACCCATATCAAATATTCTCCCCACCAACCTGCTCTCACAAACCCACAACCTGCATTCTTCTCTTAACATAAGATACAGAATTTCACACCAACACAAAATGACAGAAACAATTTCAGTTTCATATATCAGTACATGCAACATTCTGCAATGGATGGTAAAAAGTATTGCCTGAAACTATCCTGTTTTTTTTTTATTCCAAGATCATGGTCCATCTCAAATTTTGTCACGATTTTAACATATCTTGAACCAGAGTTATGACAACATGACTGTAACACTTCATAAACAATGTGATATAAAATACCAAACATTTGAGATTTTACCATAAGGTGTGTTCAAAATCCATTCCCCACAGTCCAACTGTTTCATGAATACAGATTACCAGAAAAGCCAGAAATTCTGAGTGTTTATTAAATGTGAACAACACTCAACAAAAATACATAAACTTAACTCAGGTTCCATGGTTATTACTTGTCATGTCATTGGCTCTACATTTTCTTTCTCTACTACATGAGTGACCTGTGACACCTAAAGATTTTTGAAACCGTCATCTCATTGCCACAATGAAAAGATGTTAGACTTGATTCACTGTAAGAAATTCCCCTTTATAAAACTTCAAGGGGAATTACCATGTTCAGAGTAGCCTTCCAGAAATTCCTGTCATGAAACAAACACACGTAATCCAAACCTCGGATCTCATTTTACTAACATGGTGTTTTGTATTATTTTCAAATCAGTATGGGCAGCATAGTCAGTACAATGACTATAATATATGCTGGAAGATCTGGGTTTCAAATCTTGGCAGGAACAAGAGAACTATCTCTTCTCCAAAACAACCAGACCAGCTCCAGCACCCACCCAGCCTCCATCTCAATGAAAACAAGAGCTTTGTCTCTGGCAGTAAAAGTGGCCAGTGAAGACAATCTGACCACTCACATCCATCTAGAACCAAGTTTAAAAATCAGTGGAACTAACCTCCACTCAACCTGTTTCCCTCCATAGCACATATTGGGACAACTTTATTTTACCTTTACCTCCTACCTATGTACATCTCTCTCAATAGGTCACATCCTTTCTGGTCTTATAAAGGAACCTTTTCATACATCACTTACCTGTTACATGCACACTGCATGACCCTTTTATTTAATCTTCATTGATCCAATTACATTAACATTATGAACAGTTCCAATAACGAACCTCGTTATACACTTTTCTGTGTCCTTCTGTCATTAACTTCCTCTATATGTCAGATATTCTCCTGATTACTTTTTTTCTCAAAGTTCCTCAAAACATGCTATTCCTTCAGTGTAAGAAGTCACATTTCACACCCATAAAAATGAAAGGAATATTTGATTTATTGATGGATGCAAGTGGTACTGCACATGCAGTGAGTCACAAAATAAAGATTTATTTTCCTAAAAACTGCTCAAAATCCATTCTCTAGAGTCAAAATTTGTTTCACAAGGACACACTGATATAGGAACAGGCAATTCTGGATACAGCCTATAAGAAATATGCCTACACTCACCACAGGCACACAACTTACCTTGGGTTCCATCTTTATTTCTGGAATTGTCGTTGGCTCTTGATCCTCTTCTTTCTTTATATAGGAGACCCTTTCAGCTTCTACACCAGTCACCTCTTTATCCACAACAATAGATGTTGCACACGTCTCAGCAGAGGAACCAAGTTCACCTCTCAGTAAATCCATGCTGTTCTGCAAAACCACCACATTAATCATAGCTGTGCTCTCTCATGACATGAATCTGGGATCTATTAGAACCACTTTACTTAGAATCAAAATGACAACTCCATCTTACAGATTTACTTCACTGCAACTTTCGAAATTCACAGCAATCTCCTTTTTTCTCAATATACTGGTAACTGTTGCTCCATTAGCCACACACCTACCTGCCTCTTACACAACCTGAAGAGACATTACCATGTTCACAGGAGCTTTCTACACCTTCCTATCAGGAACCAAACAAACCCAGTCCACATCTCCCACAGCATTTATATAATACTGAATTTCGTATCCCCTGATGAAGCACAGCAAAACAGTGCATATGTCTTATATCTCTTACATGACCAATCATTACCAGCATGCTATAAATGATCAAGCTAACGCTACTAAAACTACAACTTACATTAAACCCTACATATATGTGAAATCACCCTTAAAATCAGAGACCACAAAAATTGAAAAGTAGCATAAAATTCCTAAAAATAAAAACATTTTGTACTTTCGGCCATACAAACCCTCAGAATAAGCTGATACAATTCTTTTGTCTGCACACAGGCTATAGCACTCACTATGATTTCTCTACAAGCAGGAAATAGTTCTTATTTAAATGAGTAATCATTAGATTGTTAAGGCGAACATGAAACATTCAAATGTTTAGAAGAATCCTATTAAGAAGTGCCATGAAGTACTATTTACAGTAATAAAGCAAAAGCACAGCAGCAATATGAATTTGCTTTGACGATTTACCATAAAATTCATAGAAAGCAAAAGTGGAAGACAATGACATAAGGAATGTCCTAATGCATGTACGGAAGTTACACTGTAGAAACAGCATCACTTCCTAACCATCAGATTACTTCTGATTGTGGTGGGCAACACTGAACAATTTCAGGCACTAATTTAAATGCTGTGTGAAGCTGAAAAAAATGTACATCACCGAAAAACAGTACACTACTGGTCATAACACTAAAGAGTACACTACTGTTCATAACACTAAACAGTACCCTACTGGTCATAACACTAAACAGTATACTACTGAACATAACACTAAACTGTACACTAATGTACGTAACATTAAACAGTACACTACTGATCATAACACCAAACACATCCAGTACACAATACTCCCTGAGATGCCAAAGGTTCCTCAGCTTATCAAGATAAACCCCAGAATTTTACAGAACTTACAGTTCATGATAACATAATTAAATGCTCTCCCAAAACATGAAGTCAAAATCCATCCTGATACAGTTCCTAAAATCCACTTCAATATGAACATCCCATATTTACACAGGCCTTCCAAATGGACTCTCTCCTTCCCCTTTTCCAATCAAAAATCTGTTCAAGATTACCTTCTCTCTGATGCATGCCACATTCTTCACCCATTTTGCCCCTGTTCTTTGATACCCTACTCCCTGAAATCAGTATAAATTATGAAACTCCACATTATTCATCCTTTTCCTCCCATTTCCTCTGTCTTTAGTTCAAACATTAATCTCTTCACTCAGTTCTCAAACATAACCAGCTTATAGCTGACAAAAAGCACTCCACCGGTCTTAAAAGCCCTTTTTATGTTATTCATACCATGCATTTCCTTACAATCCACATTTTAACCAACAAAATGCTCTAATTACAAAGCAATACAACAGGTCACAAATCATATTTCATATCACATACTACCTAATGCATGTTTCAGCACCAAGGTGCCACCTTCACACAGTTTACTAAAAACAAACAACCATATTTCTTTTACATTCATTGTTCCATGCATCATTATAATTGTTTCAAAAAATAACCAACACGATGACACTTGTAGACTATCCTTTATTTTCAGGGGTAGTCGTCATTCATTCTCTACATGTTTCGAGCTTTCGGGAAGCTCATCATCAGCAGTTCATTTTTCCCTGTACAGTCAGCCTCTGGTATAGTGCGTAATCTTTTGCTGTAACCCTCTCGTTCTCTGAACTCCTGATGATGAGCTTCCCGAAAGCTCGAAACATGTAGAGAATGAATGACGACTACCCCTGAAAATAAAGGATAGTCTACAAGTGTCATCGTGTTGGTTATTTTTTGAAACAAACAACCATATGTCCAACACATAATTCAGCTGCCAGTTGATATGTCCAACACATAATTCAGCTGTCAGTTGGTATGTCCAAAACATAATTCAGCTGCCAGTTGATATGTCCAACACATTATTCAGCTGCCAGTTGATATGTCCAACACTTAATTCAGTTGCCAGTTGATAAGTCCAACATATAATTCAGCTGCCAGTTGATATGTCCAACACATAATTCAGCTGCCAGTTGATATGTCCAACACATAATTCAGCTGCCAGTTGATATGTCCAACACTTAATTCAGTTTCCAGTTGATATGCCCAACACATAATTCAGCTGTCAGTTGATATGTCCAACACATAATTCAGCTGCCACTTGCCCTCACTCTCATCATAAGAATTAAAAGCTCTAAAATGTCACAACTCCAAATTACAAATGTTAACTGGCACAGCACATATATTGCTGTAATAACAACACCATACAGTAATGGGCCTCTTCTGTTATGGGTCCCAGGTGTTCGTATTGTCTGGGTTGTGTAAACAAACACCTTTGACAATATGAGATCCAAAGTGATCTCGTACAGCTGAAGCATCTCATGTCAGGGTATATACTGTACTGCTGTTGTATTTATTTTTGATAAGCATATGTTGGATCCTTTTCTGTTTTGGTAAAATTGTTTAGTTGCACAAAATTCTATACTTTCCATTGATACACATCTTGTGTTATATCTACAGTTCTACTTTTATCTGCTTTTGCTAATATTAATTATTTTTATTAGCCATTATTTTTTTATTACATGTAATAGTGTATTGGGTAAAATGTTTTTGGTGTTTGAGGTTTTTATTTGTGATATATTCTTGGGTGCCAAAGCGATAAGTATTTTAGTCAAGATGTGTGACAGCTTTTACTGTAACAATGATTAAGTCCTGTATATATTGTTTTGTTGGTTTGTCCATAATTGAATCCCAATTCAAGTACCTTAGATTCTACTTTTTGAAAGTAATTTTTGTCACATTTTTTACGCATGTGTAAAACTTACTTGTTTGTATGTTTGTTCACTTTTCGTGTTTTGTGTTCAGATTATGTAGGTTATCTTAATAGGATATCATTCATAATTATAGGGTTTCATATTTATAGATGTTTCTACACACATACCATGTATCTTGCCATTGTGAGGCACTTTCTAAGCTGGCACTATATAATTGTTCAGTGGGTATTTGTTTCTTCTTGTATGCAAATTTGAGTTCTCGATTTAAACAATATAAGATGGCAGTAATATATACCCTGACACAACTTGCATCCTACGCTGCGCATGAACGAGATCCGCTGGATATCGTCTGTGTGATTTCCTATAAATTCACCATCTCAAACGAACATCTCCATGAATGAGTTCACTAGATTCAGTACCCGCTGCATTGTCACCACGATCTGCCTGCTCAAGACATCCATAACACAGGGTCACATATTTACTTGCACTTCCATATCACCATCGGAAACGTACAAAGGGGCAGGTGCAACTGGCACCTGAGTATGTATTGAACTTGTGTTCCTTCTTTTCAATAAACCCCCAGAGAGTGGAACAGTGGTTCTGAAACATGTAGGAGATGGTACCTAACATGAAGTGCGTTTTATTATCTATTTTGCTGTATTTCAATTAGTGCATCTTGTTGGCTAAAATACAGAAAATAAATGGATGCATCTACTTCCATTCCCAGGCCTATTTTCATATGATGTCCGAGAAACGAGTCTGGACAGTGCAGTAAATGAGATTATTTTATCCCGCATAATTTATACTGATGGGTCCTTGACTATGTGTTCTGATGAATGTCATAATTACATAAATTAGCATTGTTCTGTCACAGACATGAGGAATAAAAGCAAATTGATATAATAAAAGGGTAGACATTGTATTTCTCAGCAGTGTGTGATACAACAATACAATATATAGAACCACTCAACGTGTAGGTCATGGGCAACACACTATCTCAGTCCTTTCCCTAGCACGGTACAGATAGAACACCAGAGCAATTTTGTAAACCTATGAGCTGTTTGTTGGGGACCGTGGTAGCACAGTGGTTAAAGTGCTGTGCTACAAATCGGAAGGTCGCTGGTTTGATTCCAGATGGTTTCAATGGAATTTTTCATTGACATAATCCTTCCAATCGCACTATGGCCCTGGGGTCGACTCAGCCCCTAATAGAAATGAGTACCAGGAGCATTTCCTGGGGGTAAAGGCGGCCGGTGCATAAGGCTGACAACCTTACCACCATCCTGTGCAATTGTCATGTAATCTGGAAACCTAACTTCCTGGAAACCTCTGGGCCACTCCAGGCCTGTAACGGGACTGCTTTACCTTTATGAGCTGTTTGTTAATGGAGACATATTTTAGTAATGAATCCGGTAAAAGCAAGTGCTAACAGGAGCGACATCACAGCTTACATTGTTAATTTTATTTCTTCATCAATTTTTTCTGTTACAGTCAGCATATTTTTATTGCACATGATGTATAGGCAAATACACAAGCAAAATTATGTTTATATTATATTCATAAATTCTTCATTCTATGTATTGAATTTCTTGTGTATGCATGCAAAAGTTTGCCACAGTTGCACATTTGATACACAAGGTTGAGCAGACCTGTGTTAGTTTATTGCTCATTTACTGTAATTTGGTGTGCAAGTATTGCCAAGGTACCCAAGAATCTATATAAACCTTAGGATAAATAATACTGAAACTATGCCTTTACTTCCCAGGTGTTGTGCTACAACAGTGTGCTGCAAAGGATTAATACATCCACCATCAACACTTCCACAGTAATTACAATACGCAGTCTGCATTTTTCTGAAATGGTTAAAAATCCAAACTTAACTCTATCCACCGAGTAAAACCTCACCACTTTCTGGTTCATTCACATCTACCACAGGTCCTAGACTAAACAGTGACTATTCCCTAACAGAATCGGTTATTGTAGTAGACAAGCACCCTGTTTACTGTGAGGTTGGAAATGGAGTTTTACATATAATTCAGATGAACTGTAACTTCAAAAGTGTAAGAAATATGCAGTTAGATTGCAGCTCATGTAGTGCTGTAGTATCTATACCATCATACCATGGGCATCTATGCAGCCTTCTAGGCACAAGGGTTGAAAATTTCAATTGGTTTAGTGACAATAACTCCTGCAACATGAAGGCAGTAACAGAGGGAACAATTCAGCTATACTGATAAGGCGAGAACCTCAACATTATACATTCACAATGTCTTTATCTTCCTTTTCAACTTAATTAACAAACCTGGAATTCAATAAGGCCTGCCATGGATTATTCAGTAACGTTGGAACTGAAATGCAGTGGTGACACCCATAAGACACATGTTTAAAAAACACCAAGCTGAACCACACATTCATAGATGTAGGCTTTATACTCATTCTCCATTCACCAATGCAACCATGCTTCAGGAGAAAAAGTGGAGTCGAGAATATTGCCACAGTTTTTGAGACACTCAAAAGGTCAGCTACTACACCCATGTAGAAATACTCTATGTTGGATCTGGTACTAACGAACCTAAAAAGTGTGATACCATCAAAGCATAGAGTATTAGATTGTGGAACTGACCATTACACACAGCAAAAATAATCTGCCCCAGGCAAAACAGAAGACAAAAAAAAATTGTTTATTTTTTTAATTTTAGCAGAACTAAAATAACCAAAAATCTTTCTAAAATAACAAAAAGTAAAAAAATCCGCCTTGACAGAAATTTTTGCTCAACAAAACTGGCATGTTTGGGGGGAAAGGGGAAGTAGGCTAACCTTTTAAAACAATGTAATATGGCACATAAAGACCAAATGGCAGAAGGAACCTGGGGAGATGTTTAAAGAGATTTCTAGAAGTCGGATACAGCAACGGATCAACATGTGGCCCATCACTATGTTAAATAGATGACGTCGATGATGATGCGATGTAATCATGGAAGGCGTTTCACACCCTGCGCGTAACTTACAGTTCAGTATAAACGCGCTAAATATTTAGTGCATATTCGCTTATACCCGACAACTGCTCTCACTAGTGTCTCAAGCCTACGCGACTTCTATTCCTAAATCCAAATCAATAGAATATTCGCAATCCATATATCATGTATGTATTGTGTGTGCACTTGTATCAAGTGCAATATCTGCAAATTTGTTCCTACACCAGAAATACACCTCCAAATGTATGGATCTACAAACAATGTGTGCACTAATTAAGTTCCAGATACTACGAACCTGAACATAAACAAAAAGTCCGCTGCACTACATGCAGCCACTTGTTTTAAGAATACAAAATAGATCTCAGGTCTCTACTTAACAATATAATATCGACCCTTTGGTCATTACGTACCTACGACACTTCTACGCAGGCCAAAAAGCTCAACACCACAAAACCAAAACCAGTCTAGCGTCATACGATCTTCTAACGGTCGTCGTATCACCGAGTACAGATCATCCAATCACGGAGTATAGCGACCATGTAGCAGCCATATTTTGTAGGATGGTGGCAAGTAAATTCGAATGTGGGGTGTGTTGTATCAAAATTCGAACATATTAAAACTTAAAGCACGTGTATCCATATTATATGTGCATGTGGTAGGATTTATAACATCTTTAATGCATGGAATGTGAATTATATTAAGTATGCACTGTTGTAATTTTTTAATAAGACAGAAACTGCTTGAATCAAAAGCCCGATTGTGTTACTTTTTTTTTTTTTTAAAGATCGCGTCGTCGTGTGATAGGGTGCATTTTCAGTTTTCCTGTTATTAGTTTTATGTAATCGACATGGTTTTAGTGTCCTTGTATTATGTAGAGGTATGAAGATGGCCAGCTGCAGCAGTTAACTATGATTATCTGAACAGATAAGAATTTCTTTTTATTTTGTGGTTTACTGAGAGTGGTGAACCCCATCGGTTGGGTGTTTGATAAGTTTAAGTGATTTTGTGTTAAAATTTTGAAGTTACATTCATGGTCATGAACCTACTATGAGCAGCTGACACAGAATGTGACCAAACATTGAAAATTCTTCCCACAGCTTCTCTGTATTTAAATTGTTAACAGTTTAGAACCACCGTTTGTCACATGTACGTGTAGATGGGATTACGTAATTTATGAATAGGTGTAATCCCCATATTACGTGTATGGCGAATGGTTCATAGGTTACGCTTTAGTGGAGCACTGTCAATTGACATAATATCTGCATTAGAAGTTGCTACAGTCCGTTAATACTAATGGTGATTATCCTACATACTTAGTTAGATTTTTTTGTAATCTATTTATCTTCAAACTAAGAGGCAAGGTTCCTATTGCATTCTGTGTATAATCAACTAGCCTCTAATCCTGATCTTTTGTTGGTTGTATGGTTCCTTCTCGCCACAAACATGGAAGATATTGTTCATCTTTGTAACTCCTACCTGAAATATAAAATATCCACAATTTTGTGTCTGTGTGAGAGACATTCATTTGAATCATAACCACTGCATACTGACGGTGTCAGTTGTAAAGGCAGAAATATTCTTTTGTGATAAACTTTATTTTTCATGTTGAGATGTTTGATTTATCAAGAGACATTCAGGGCACATCTTCAGTTTAGTGTGACATAAGTTAGACGTACCTGTGGACAGTAATGGACACTGGTTAATAACATATTGTGTGGGTCATTTGAAATTGCAAGGAAGAGCTGTAGAATGTTAAACATTCAGATGTCAAAAGTAGGCAATATGAATAAGTGTATTGTTTGTGTAAATTGTGCATATTTGTGAAGTGCTGTGTTACTGTACCTTATTGCAACTGTAGCTACAGACCAAAGCAAAAAAGTGGTAATGAACACTAAACTAACGTAGTATTCACCAAACCCAGCTGTCACAAAATATGTTGTGTGATACTTAAACTGTCACATTTTGAGAATCTTGTTGTGTCATATCAAAATGCTGAGACCTTAACCTGATAGCAAGTATCTAATTTTTACTCTATGTGACATTTATCAAACAAAATACTTAGAATTTATGGACATCTTATGATATTCCATTAACTCGTTCACTGATATTTTCTGCTGCCAAAGCATACTGATGCTAACTAAATTACACAATTCCACGTTCACACAGCAGCTGTAACCCTTACATATGTCACCATTACTATTGTGAATGTTAGGCTGCTTTAAATTCAACATGACCGATCTTCTTTTTATTCCAACTCAGTTGAACTGTATCCACTGTTTTTCACATTGCTATAAGAAGTGAGGAATTCCATTGTTCTGTTTTGAGTGTAAATTTTAATTCCTGTTGTTTTCTGTAATGTTTACCAAATCTTATTCTCCTACCATCTGTTTTAGTTCCATCAATATTGCATGCACAATGACGTACTGCTGTCTGTCATCTAATGGTACAGGCACTGGTCAGTGCTGTAACATTAGGATTTGTGTACTGCACACTTTTTTGTACGAGCAAAATGAGTGTGATAGTTTATTGTGTAATGATATGAAATGTGATTTTTTAAACAAACATCAGCCTGGCAATGGAAGTTCAAGTACGTTTGTCTGAATGGCCATATATAATTTTTTGCCATGTCAGTTACAGTGTCACATATTTGTACACAACAGTTATGAATTGTGCTTAGCTATAATTTGGTGACAGTGATAATGATGTGAAATAGTAAGCATGCAGTGACAGAACATGGTTGGTCCTGGGTCTGTGAACTGTGTGGCTGCATCTTTGTGTATAGCCAAGAATGGCAGCAGTAGATCAGAGTGCAGTAAAGAAATAGAATTGTGATGTGATGACTGTTCTGATTTATCAGC
>Ga0123354_10009533_pt1 | contig 14880 bp, 6 predicted proteins | sample TergutLab28metaG_2_FD_97872 | JGI IMG/M metagenome (GOLD analysis project Ga0123354, IMG submission 97872) | Labiotermes labralis P4 segment gut microbial communities from Petit-Saut dam, French Guiana - Lab288 P4 | ecosystem: Host-associated > Arthropoda: Insects > Digestive system > Gut ...
CCTCGTCCCTCCTAGGTCCAAATATTCTCCTCAACACCATATTCTCAAACACCCTCAGCTTCCTTTCCTCCCGCAATGTCAGCGACCAAGTTTCACACCCATACAAAACAACAGGCAAAATTACAGTTCTATATATCGTGATCCTTAAATTTTTGGATACGTTTAATCCTCGTTGAATATCCACCCTTATATCTATGCTGTCTGAGTAGCCTACATACCTAGAAATATCATTTCCCTTGTCTGAATTATTATCGCGATATATTAACGTCAATTTTTTTTTTGGGGGGGGAGGGGGTGCTTCATGTCCGTTGTGTTGGTTCAATAACAAAGAATTTTGTGTATTACACATACAGTCGAACAAAACTATATTACACCTAGTAGTAAAGTAGGTATACAGCTACGTGTTCCGGCCCTATATGTAGCCCATCTTCAGGTTGTGATTTAACTTACAGAGCAGCTATACAAGATGTATGGGGTGTTCTTTTAGGGTATTGGGGGTTGGGTGGGGGAACGATATCTCGTTGTTTCAATAGTGGGTACCATGACCTAGGGCTGTTATGAGTGAATTATCATTAGTTTCTTATGTACATATGTCAAAGTAGGTTAATATTATGCTAAGGGTTTGTTATAAATAGTATCATTAGTAATAATGGTGTCAGTACACTTAAAACTAGCATGCTATAATGTTATAATACAAAAAACTCAAGCAATAATATCATAGTGTCACTCAGTGCCAGTCAATATTTTCGTGTGTTATTTTACATCAAACTTGTTTCTACAGGCTAAGCAATGCTGTCTGTAAAAGCGTTGTAGATCCCATTGGTGCAACAACATGTTATAACAGAGCAGTGTTTCCACTGGGTGTGCAGTTTACCCTAAAAGAACACCCCACACTTCTTCTATAGCTGCTCTGTAAGTTAAATCACAACCTGAAGATGGCCAGCATGTAGGGCCGAAACGTGTAGTTATATACCTACTGTACTACTAGGTGAAATATATTTGTGTTCGACTGTACGTGTAATACACAAAAATTGTTTGTTATTATCATAAAAAATGTTTCATTTCTCTTTATACATGGAAGGGGGGGGGGGTCTCTTTTTTGACTCGTTTTTGCTTCTCTTTTAAGGCTAAAATAATTGTTCCGCATGTCGCCTTTTAAAAAGCAACAAAAGTAACGTGAAACCAAATTACCGAACCTCCTCCTGACTCAGTTCCGGAAATGTTTAATTTTATTTACGATTCCTTTTCCCATTGCAACCGATCCACAAAGCATTGGTCATAATGGAAGAGGCGAAGGAGTGAAGGTGAATGTTGATGAGGAACTTGAGCGAGTTGGAGTACATAGTTTGTTACAGGATTTGGGTTGCGATGAGCAAGAACTGGGAGATTAATTCTGACAGCTTGATCCCAAGCTGTCAGCAAACCTGTATGACATATACCATTGCTGAGTGTACAGTGAAAAACTCCTGATGATGGGCAGGAGAACTGTCCGAAACATGTAGAGTTTTATTCCAAAAATAAATTTGAGAAATTAGTTCATCTAGTTGGTTTTAGTATAAGAATTTATCACGATTCACGGTCACCTGAACGTCAAACTGGAAGATTAGTTAAATTGTAATTCATGTTAACAGTAGACCCCCACTTAAGACGACGAGACTTGCGACCCTCCGCTTTTGTGAGCGGCTTTATAGTCAATGAGACCATAAAAATAATGACAGGAACTCGTACTTACGGACATAAAACTTATAAAACCACCCAAAAGCGAAAGTATCAGATCAGTGTCGCCAAGTGTCAAGGGGTTCTTCTCATTACTCATCCGATTTCGCCCATTTTATTCCTTCCGCTAACTTTCAGTAAAAAGCAAAGTGTGATTGTTTAGAAGAATCAGTGCCTTCCACGTCAAAGTTTCTTCAATAAAAAATCTCTCTAATTGAGTTACAGAGATTAAGATACTTGACGAATGTAATTTTTCAACATGCGTTTAAGTATTTTCAAGTAGATTTGTTATGCTTTTACGCATTATTTATTTATTTTTGAAGTGTTTGTAATAACAAACACAACATTTGTGTTTTCATTTACTCCCGCGGTCTAATGGTGTTTCTGCTTTATGACAATTTTTGAAGGATCGAAACTCCCAATTTGTAACTTCGCTGTTGTGGGAAATATGGGTTCGACTCCCGACGTCTTTCTTTGCGACTGTCGTCCGGAAACCCATTAGATCGCCGTTGTGTGTATTTCTTCCAATATATGCACATTTACATTGAAGGGAAATGTGTTAATGCATTACTTGCATGTAGTGGGTTTGAAGTAACTATTGGTACTTTCATCACCATATAAAATTTTGCTTTCTTCAAAATTGTGATAATACCACTTTATACGAAGAACTTAAATATTAATCTCTTTATAACTTTATAATTACGTTATCTCTACCTGCACTGTATAAACTAAAGTTCAGCCAATCAGACCGTAAGTAAATTGTTACCCATGCCTCTCCATTAAGTGTGACTTTTTGCTGACGTCTATTAAATATGGCGTCAATAAACCCGTGACAGCAGTTACAAGCACGATGCACATATAACCTTATTGAAATTCTCTATAATGTCAAGGTGTGTATTTATACACTTCTAATTTTAAATGATGAAATTTAAAACAGTCTAGGAAATCGTATTTAATATTAACTCCTGAAGAAGAAGGCACTACGATTGTTCGAAACATCGGTAACTGTTTACTGGGCGACACAGCGTAACATTCTGAATGATTTCAATCTTCATGAAAAGCGTCGTGAAAATATCAAATAACGCAGTCGCATCGTTACATATATTCCTATTTGAAATTGGTTGAGTTAAAGAATTTGGAAGGGAAGTTACAGAATCCTGTTCCATTGACATTTTGTGTCAAATTCAAACAAAAACAGTGCCAAATACGTTATGAAGCCCTTGCCACGGTGTAATATACTTAAAAGTTTTTATGGTATGTCAGAACGACATAAAAATTAAGATTTCATTTTCCTGGATAGACATATGTTTTAGTAACGAACTAAGGAATAGCTTGTATTTTGTTCATAATACATATTTGTTTTATCTGTAGACAGAAAAATTATCGTAGACACATTAAATAGATTCTTAGTTCCTGTGAAACAAGGAAATAAATTTTCACATTTACATTTAGATATATTCGCTCTAGATGTTCTGATATTCTCTTTATATGAGAAGGACACATTATTTATCTACGTGTGTTGAAATTTTATAAAAAAGAGTCTTCTGTTTCTATTTTTGCTACCTTAAAATACACTAAGAAAGAGCATAGTATGAAGTAATTTTCAATTATTATAATACAAGGAATAAATTCGAAACTTTTATCATACCTGCATATATCATGTACGTTCATTTGTATACAAGTATAAAGTAAAATTTTATTTCGTTATTGCAGAGATTGGACAAACTTTCCAGTAACGAAGTAAACGAAAACGAAAAATGATTCTTAGCAATGGAGAACAGTGTCAATGCAGCAAAGATGCTTCGTTGCGGCAGTGAGGTGCGTCCCAAAGCAGAGAGTAAATATTTTGTATCAGCGCTGACAATATCATATTTTTGTGTTGTGACGTTGTTGTTTGGAGAAAGAGTTCACTACAACTGAAGTGGCAGAAAGGAACAAACAGTGATTGTAATTGATTTTATTAAAAGACGGAAGCCTTTATACATTGCACAAGAAAAACGGTTTATTTTCCCGATACATTCATGTATGAATACAATGCGTAACTGTCTTCGCTAAAGTGTCAGTCCATGCCTGATGACGAGACGCAGAACTTGTGCTTCTTTTAGTAATCCTATCAAATAAATACTATTTCCTATAATACTGTGTTATTCTCTAAGAAGGCTGATACTTGTGTTTATGTGATATTTATATCAGGATCTTACTATTTTATGACAGTGTTTACATCCTTAAAGAACTGAAAAAAAATATGTCATGCAGCATGAGTGATTAGAGGAGACTGCGTGTTTTCTTAATCGAAGTGAGTGGAAGTGCCATTATGTCAATATAAAGTGCTGTGTCTATACGAACACTCTGTTGACTATACCCTTTGGCCTGGAGGTGTGAGTTACAAGAAACCCATAGTGTTGAAGAGTAGCTACCTTTGATCTTCGCAAAATTATATTTTCTTATAAATATATTACAGTGCTTTTAGAAAGAGAGTTTGCCAAGTGCCCGTTTTGTACAAATGAATGACATGACAGCTTGTGGTCTGGACATTGAGAGGGTTCGGAGGGAGATCCTCCTGGGAGGGCGGGGACGCCGGGCCTGTAGCGAGCAGAGTCCCGGGAACTCGCAGCATCTATGGGGACACGGTGGACGGCGAAGTCCGTGGTGCAAGAAGCGGACATCAGCTCCACAGATGGGAACGCAGACCTTCAGCACCACAATCAGGACAGCCCTCATTTTGCGCAGCAGGCGGTCCTGGCCCGTCGCTCCACAGCCGCGGAGGTAAGCCGGCAAAGTATTCTTGTGTTCTTGTGACGTCACGGCCAGGTACTTTGTACGCTGACGACCTTGTGCATTTATCTGACAGGACTATACTCACACTATTTGCTTTTCTGAGGCTTATTGTCTTTACTAGAGTTGTTACACGTAACCTTCAGTACAGTACCGCCGTAAATTGCAATTATGTGGCGCGGTTGTTTGAGGCACTGCTGTACAAGACAGGAGGTCCCCGGTTCGATTCCCGATGGGGTAATTGGGCTTTTTCATGACTTAATCCACAATATGGCCCTGCGGTCGACTCATCCTCTAACAGAAATGAGTATCAGGGTCATCTCCTGGGGGGTAAAGGCGGCCAGTGCATAGAGCTAACAATCTTGCTACCTTCATATACCTACTGTTTGGAAATTCTGAGAGCCTCAAACTCCTGGACCCCTAAGGGCCTGCCCAAGACTGTACAGGATAGGGCTGGCGAAACTTTTTGAAAGCGAGGTCTCTGTCTACAAATTGCGAAGAAGTCCTTCTGCGTGCCCATCGGAAAGTTTAAGAGCAAAATGTCTTGGAATCTTACATAATTATTGTTAATTATTACATTATTATTAATTATGCATATTATAATTATATTATATAATTAATGCTTATATTTCCAATAAAAGCCTCCGGGAGGAATGCGATAAGGAAGGAAATTTGGATGTAACTGGGGCTGCTACTATTTCCTGTTTTAAGGTACGATTTTAAAACCTTCTGTACAACGTCACGTATTCACCCAGTCACCTCCAGGCCGACATCCTTATCATTAAAGTTCCGGGCGACACTTCGGACCGGTCACGATTTGTGAAATCATTTTTCATTGGCAGTGTTATTTGGTAGCAACGGTAATTCATTCACAGTCTGTACTCAGTCAGATATGTGGTTGTGTATACATACAAACGTTCTTAACAATATAGAGACGCTGGTTGGACAAAATAAGTAAAAAGAAATTGGAACAGCAGTGGATGTCACGTGCCAAGGAAATCTTTCAGCATGCCGTAGGTTCGCCAACCCTGATGTAGGGATTGCTGTATCTTTCATTTTGAAAAGATTTCAGTGGTTATTAGGCAGTAACGATTCAAGTTAATTGTAGGTTCCTCTCTATTGTGATAACATTGAGTTATCATCATCACCATCTTCATAGGTTAGGTAATAAACAATATATACTCCTATTTCAGTGTCGGTTCGCAAACAGATATTTGTAAATTTTGAAAACCATATGGGCACGTTTCCCAGCCCTTTGAATTCATTGAATCAGCTGATCTGCATACGGACTGTATTAGGTTTACATAGGTTACTTATCTACGCTTGAAAATTTTTAAAGACTGGGGTTAACCTCCATTACATTTCAAAATTAATAAGTATGGCGCCGTAACTACACTTTTTCTGGATTCTCAAAATAATATCGCCTATAACCTGAGTAATATTATGCGCTTTCCTATCCACCTGGGTTGACTATTAAAAAACAAATATGGTCCTAACTGCCCATCCATCTCATTTTTTAAAAGCGTACCATCTCAAGAAACACTGATATATATATTTTTTAAATTGATGTTAGGAAATGTGACCTGACATAGCTGATCTTCCTGTTTCTGTTTCGATAAAATAGTTGAAACATGACGGGTGATTTACATAAAGGCCTTCGTGTGAATTGCACTGATCTGAAGCCCACACAGGTCTGCTTATCCTCCCACTCTGAAAACAAATAGTTACGTCGCATTGAAAATAATTCTGTTTTGAGCTGTTAATTTCGTACTGTAGTAAACTATGAATTTTCTTCTTATAATGAAAGCCAACGAGATGCACTATTTCTCAACTTCGTCAACTAAATGTCAGAAATAATGCATCTCGTTGGCTTTCATAATAAGAATATATCACGATGCACGGTTCTCTGAATGTCACATATGAATTTTCTGCTTCCCTCTAACCTCTCATCACACAAGCTCTTTTCTTCACCTTCTAACACCTAAATTCGAGCAGCATTCTGTTGCTAGTATAAAGAGGAAATAAATTTCTAATCCTGACTTTTTTGTTCTGATTCTTGAAGTAATGAACATTTAACAGTCAGAAACTAGTAAAGTCTGGAGGCAGTAATTGGAGTGAATCCACCGTAATGTTAAAAGGCTCCGCCATCATTTCCCACCTTTTAAAATTTAGTTCCAGGAACTAATTCCAGCGTTTGCAGGCCCTGCTCGAGAGATTTTTGAACCGTGAAAAGCTATAAAAAGTTTCCATAATAAAAAAAAGATTGGATGGACGCACAAAAGAAAATGGATACTGGTTCGGTGTATTCTATGGAGGGAAAAAAAATTGGCAATATGGAACGAGTTACTATTTTCCTGTATTTTACTAAACATTAGCCGTGCTGCAAAATTTCTCAAATAGACGTTGTGGAGCTTAGTGACATATATATATATATATACATATACATACATATATATATATATATATATACTACACAAAGAAGTATGTGCCTTTCTTCCGCCCTAGTTATTATCGCGTTTCTTCGCGATAGCGCAGTACAGAGGTACTAGCATTCTAAGGAAGGAGTAACACTCAAAATAAGAAGTTGGTTTGCAGCCATAAGGAGGCTTTGACTATAGTCAAGATTGATTTTATGTTAATCTAAATCTAGTCATTCTTAAATATCCTGTCGTCCATATTCATAATGTCTATTTTACACAATTTCAGTCCGTTTTACATTTCTGGCGAATCGTTGCAGCTGAACAAACTCTTTTTATAGCCATCCCAATTCAAGTCACGTCTACACTTACGTAGTATGTCTTCGTGTTATCATTTCGTATCTAATTTCCTGAGGGCACCACCCTCTATTTTGACCATACTATATTTTACACAAATATGTATAAGAACCTGAATGTCGGAGAGGATCTGTAGCAGCTAATCTTTGGCGTGAATATACAAGATGTTCGGAAAGTCACTGTTTATACGTACCATATAATAGAGCACTTGAACCCCAACCTATAACATTGGTGCACAATACATAAGTGATTTTATTTTGACGGTTTGCTGGTTGTCAATGTTGCCAATTGTGGTGCTGCGTTAACGTACTCTGCCAGCTCGAGGTCTTACTGTAATACATAACCACGGCGGTTGGAGCAACTACACAGTAAATTTTCGAACGCCCTTTAGGAGAAGAAGAAAGCAAAAGTAATGTACCCATAAAAAGAAAAAGAGGCAAAGGCACAAGTTCACCCTAGAACAGATCATGAAGGCCCAGAAGGGGAGTAGAGTTCTAACGTTTGACTTCGGCGCTAGATGGGATCAGTGGTAAACGCCATCTCTGTCTCTTTACTACTAAGAAAGAGACCCAATATTCATTGTACAGAAGGCTGGGGAGGTCCCAGTGTCGGTCTGGACGGGCTAGAAAAGTCTCGCCCCCCACCAGGATTCGATCTCCGGACCGTCCAGCTCGTAGCGAGTCGCTACACTATCCCGACCAACAGGAATGTACTCATATATTTAAAAATGTAATTCTCAATTACGATTCAAATTGCATCCATTAACTCTATTGCAGTACGCGCACATTGCTGGGGCATAATTTTCTACCCTGCATATTGGAATGAACAGGGAACAAATTCCATATGTGTATTTCCCTGTGTTAGTTCAGTTAGATATACATTTCCACTTGTATCGTGTGTCGGTATTGTGTACGAATATCCCAGTTTGAAATAACCGATAAGCTTAATTTGAGGTTCGCATGAAAGGAGTTACATTGCACCAATGGTTGTATATTTGCCTCAGTAACTTATAATATACGATATCACGTACGAAGTTTAATCGAAATACTTTGAGTAGTTTAGAGGCTGAATCGCACGAACATATATACAGAGACAACTTACACTTTTTATATTTATTTAGTTACGTCGTGCACCACACAGGAACAAATAAGATTAAAAATTATATATTTTCATTGTTCGCATTTCCTTTATAAGTCCCTTTGATTGTTTCTGTTTGAAGACGTGACTAGATTAATATAAGGAGATGTGCCCATCATGCCTCAGGGGTTGCGTGCGCGGAACAACCTTGTGTTTTTAAAATGCTTGAAACTGCTGCTCTGTGTGTCACAGCAAGTCTAAATGAAATTTCAAGGCGAACTTCCCTTTGTATTTTGTCCTGCGTAAATGTTACATCTTGATTGAAATTTTCGGTGCCCGTTACGGCGATGCTCCATTCCTGCTGGAGTTTTGCTGTCTATCAGCCATTAAGATTTACACAAAGGAGCGGCGAAATACAATGTGAATGGAATGACACTGCATACAAAGGGGAGAGTCGTATTTGTGTTTAGTTTTATGCTATACAAATCTTCAGTTGCAGGTGTTAAATCAACAGATTTACCCTGATGTTAACAATTGCCATGTTGCATGTTAGATTGTAAAAAAGAAACGCTTATTTTGAAATCCCCGGCGTTTTTAGTATACTGAGAACTCGGGAGGAGGGATAAACATTCTCCCTTTTTTATTGTATCACGGTTCACCGGACTTTAATGCGACAAAAACTAATTGGAAATTTATTGTACTTTATTAAGAATAGTGCTAATTTATTAATGATTGCAAAAAAGCTGATATAACCTACTGATTAAATTTTCCTTAACTCTTACGGATTATTTGTTTGATCCTTTACAGACGAAGCGCAGACTGCTTTATTTAAAGACCCAGTCCCTACCGCGCAGTAAACACTTTTCTTCTCGGTTATAAAAACCTATCAGTTTCTGGTGTAAGTGGCACAAGTTGTTCTCAGATGAATACAAAACAAATAAATACAGTTTGGACAGAATATCAGTTCTTAAGTTTTAACCTGTTAGTGCACGCAAACAGTAAGCTTTAAAAGGTTAAAACTAAATACTGAATTTAGGTGGCAGTATTTTCCCATTATAGAGGGCAGTAAAATATTACAAATTGCATGCAGTTTTTAGTATTAGAACAGCAGCTTAATTTTTTATGTGTGGTTTATTCAAGACAATATAAGAATAGTTTGCGTATTATTGCAATGTAGGCTAAAATTGTCCTGGATAGTGCATGTAAACTCATGTAGAGGGACTCTGTTATGGTTTGAGATAACAAACCGATGTCATATACAGCCTGAGGTAAACAAAGATAAACCACAGGAAGTACGTACGTTCTCGAAAACGAGAACTGAATCCTAGACATGCCACATAGGAAGAGCGATCTAAACGCCGGACAGCATCATACGATAATCCGCGCATTAAAGCTGTACTATTTTCTTTATTACATTGATACGTGGAATATTGTCCATCGCGTGAGGAAGGTTACGCACGAGATACCTGCGTCTGGATGTGCTGTTGACTGCAGGTAGTTATTTTGAAACCTCTTGTAACTAAAGTAAATGCAGTCCTGCCTCTGGTTCAGTAATATAGTTGAGATCTGCGCTCTTTAAGGATTTTACGCAACGCAGAATAATAAATTCTTACCGTGGTTTCGGAACCGATAGGTTGTCGATATAAGACTAGCATTCAACGTTACGTAAAATCCTAAAAAGACAGCATATCTCATTTACACCGCGACGGCAGCCTGAAATAACGCTAATTAATGTAGCTTTGTGCCGACTCGTCAATATCTGTGGAAGCCATGTGACTAAATGAGTGCATTTCGAATCTCAAAGTAAACTAATAATTTTTTCGTGTTTTTTTTCACCGTGCATTGTAGTATAATTATAAAACATAAACCAACAAAATGTAACTTTTATAAACGAATATTATAATTTTTAATTTTTGATATCTTCTATATGTTTCGATTCCGAAGTTTTATATTTAGGAAGACGGTTGGATATACAGATACAGTACAGTGTGTTTTACATGCAGCAGTGTGAGAAGTCTAGTAGGTAGAAGAGTGTGTTCGTGTTCGATACACACTCTTCTTTCTACAAGAACGGCAATTCAAAGTTATAATTACATTGTCCTGTTTATTTGTACAGAAATTGTACTAGCGTGACCTACAGAAAGTTGCCCGTGAAACCACAGGTCTGTGGAACACAGTCTGAACAGCATTAATATTTGTGTTGCCCGTCAGATTAGGTGTATAAGCGATCACAGATGTTGTAGGTCACAAACCGAAAGGCTATTGCCTGCCCGAACTCTGGAATGGAGCGATGGGATTATAAGTTATTGAATAACGTAGTTTAGTGCCTAGACTACGGGCTGAGCGACTAAGGAATCGTGGTTCGATTCCCTGTGTTTGTCAGGAAATCTGCGAAGCGTCCAGTTTGGCTCTGTGGTCCGAACGGTGACATAGTCTGTGGATATAGAGCTCCTTTCCTGGTAATAAACTGCCGAGACGTGAACCTGTCCACCCACCCCATGTAGTGACGAGGATAGGAATACTGGAGCTATACGTTTGCTCAACCTTTCGTCGTCACGTTATGTAGAGATTCAAATTTGTTTTTCAATGAGGAGGTAATAGTGCCGGGATTATTGAGCTCAAGACTGTGCATCAGAGGACGACCGAGTGTACCCGAAATAAATAACATCCGAAAAGGATCGGCCATGGCCTTTTCTCTTGAAAGGTGTGAGGAAACTAAAAATCCTCCGTCAGGATGGGCAGTGTAATGGCCGAAATTCGAAACCGACACTACAATAAAAATCAATGGCGTTACTCTTTTTAGGCACTTCCTAGAAATTGTAAAAATCGACTATTAGCTTCAACGTGTCTGTCTGTCTGTCTGTCCGTTCAGATGGAACAACTTTTTTTCATGAATTTTGATATTTGAGTATTTTTCGAAAATCAATTGAGAAAATTCATGTTTCATTAAAATCTGACAAGAATGAGGGATACTTTACATGGCGACTTACGTGCAGTTGTGATAGTACCTCGCTGAATTCTTCTAGGAGTGAGAAATGTTTCAGACAATATTTTCAGAGAAAATCAAAAGAGAATTTTATGTTTAATAACTTTTGCCTAAAATTGTGCCGTTTATGAGATAACTTGGAAAAGTAAGGTAGAGCTAGACAGGTCACAAATAACAATATAACACGGCACATGCAATTTGCATACTGGATAACTAAGGCGACAGACACACAGGCATAGTATGTAACACGCATTGCCTTTACACTGCAACAATCATTAGGCGAACGCGCCTAACATTATATTTTAAGTACATTGCCTGCCTTGTCACAATGCGGTACACTAGAACTGTGAAAGAGTTACGACCAAACATTTGTAGTGAATTTGCCAGAGTAGCACAAATTGTATTTCATCCGAATTGTTTGTTGTCGCATACGTTCCTGTTTTCAGTAAGATACTAAATCTAATTTGCCAGTTTATTAAAAAAATATAATTAGTTATACAAAATTATAGCTTTTGTTCACTTCGAACAGTGATGAAGCTGCAGACAGCGACAGATACCTTGCGCGGAGACCTTGCGAAGGACTGAGTGGGGTCTAAGGAGAAGCAGCTCTGTTGGGGAGCCAATGAGTAGTGCTGAATGGAAACTACTGTACTGCAACAGGAAAGCTGTGACAGTATTAAGAAAACAAGAACAGATGGAAATGTATTGATACGGCACGGAACACAATTGTCTCAAATTTTATTGTCCTTAAAATATGGTCTGCTTGATGTTGCAGTGTGCATTGCAGCCACACGCTTTTCCTTTTCTGACTGGCAATTTGGTGCCATACTGAACTTGCTGGCATGACCTCCATTCTGCATACACTTTCTTTAACTTCTGAAAGTAACATTAATAAGCAAGTAGGATTTAACGGAAATGCACTTCAAATTATGTAAGTCCTGATTTGCTTTCGGAGAAATTTGTAGATTATTCCGCATTACATCTTTCCCTACAAAAACTTTAGTTCTTTGTGTTGGTCAAAGCACTGCGCGCCGTGTCATTGCTCTATATTCGACATCCCAGTTCTCCCTAACTACATCTTGGTCTCTTGTAGTGTTCATGTCATTGTGTGATGTTTCATTTCTCCATATAAACGTTCGTTGCCCGCCTCCCCTTGTAAAAAGCTCCATTTAATGAAGTGATCAAAGACGTTTCGTCGCCTCATTAAGCCTTGTTAACTTTCGCCCTCTTTCTGTACCCGTAAATAACTTTCCTATTGTGGTGTTTCCAAGGAGTCTGGTCTGTCTCATTGTCCCTCGTTAACTACGTATACGAGTAGTACCGAGACTCGCCAGGCCAGTAAGTCTGTCCGGTTTAGTGGTCATATCATTGTCTCGTGTAATACTTGTACCAATGTATGCATGTTATTTCATTGTTCGGGATTAAGATTTTACAGTTTGCGAGATTTTATAGTTGTTAGTTTGTATTCATATTTGTGGTTTTAATTTGCGTCTAGTAAAGGGATATCGGGATATATCAGTCGATATTTCGTCTTAGCTGCGAGCTAGAAACTATAAGATTCCTCCGTAGATTCGCGAAAGGAAGAAGAAATTTTGTTCTTCTCCAAATCATCCACATCGACTTCATATTTAGTAGGAAGTGACAGGAACGGCGTAGGAGTTCTGCGAGATGGTCTCTGTCTCCATTACTTATATATAGAGAGAACACATTTTTGTAATGATCATTACTAGAAAAGATAGTAATATATTTGTCATTTGATTGAAATAATTAATGAATCCTTAGATTACAACAGAAAGAACCGTACGAAATTTTTTGCTGTTTATATAGGTGTCTGTTATTTTGTGTAATAAATGATTAAATATCAATATCCGACGGTGGTGCGTGCGCATCTCTGGCACCTCGATGCCGGCGCCCCTGGGTAACCGGTTGTTTTCCCTGAAGTGTTTGTGTCCGTTGAAGTTGAAGACTCATCTACTTCTACAGCTAATTATGAATGAGTGGAGCTATATCTCCACGTCCTTATATACATTTGTGGCTTCGACAAAGACAACTTTATCTTTACCTACTGAGGCATACGCAGATGATGATTGTGACCACGGCTCTGACAAACCTAACCTCTTTCATCCAGTAAGCTGTATTATTCACCAATGGAGAAAAATTTTAATGCGAAAGTTTCGAGAACATAACAATTGCGACTGGCAAGCGAATACTAGAGGAAGTATTTTAAGCAGACTGTATTTCTTCTTCATTCATGTAACATCACTTTCTAAACCGCTATATTATACAGGCGGTCTGCGTCATGTGAGCATGTATTGCGAACAGCCTATAAAAAGCGGCCGCAAGAAGCTAACAGTCTTCAATACATCAGTTATACTAATTCAATTAATTATATTTTGATTGAATTCCTTGTTTATTTGCGTGCTCACTTGCGGACTATTGGACGAATCCAGAGAGAGCATACTTTAAAGATGATAACGAATCAGAGCAATACATGAATAAAGTCAAGATAAAAGAAAGGGGGGGGGGAAAATAAATTTAATATAATTGGAAGTGAAAATTAAGCAGAAGAAAGGAAAAAGTCTGTATGTAATTCTATTCAGTTTAACGCTATTCAAAACAACGATAATAAATAGAAAATATAGTATCGTAATAACATCAAATGTGACTGATAAGGAAGCAAATTTTCTTCTAAAGTTATCAATGATGATAATGATAAATTAGCATAATGTCTGTCACAGAATAGTGAAAAAGTTGAACACAGGACGTGAAGATCGTATAACAAGACAAAAACATCACCCTTACTTACATAGATGATTTTAAGCTTACAAGTAAAACTGAAAAACAGCTCCAGAAAGCGATGCAGACAGATAAACGTTGCAGTGACAATATAGATACGGCATTCGGAACTGAGAGCTTTGCAAAGATTGTACTGAAAATAGGAAAACTATTTCACTGGCATAATTTAATACTTGATATCAACAGAGAAATGTAACAGTTTGTACAGGGGGAAATGTACTGGCACCGGAGTATTGATGAACACGAACGTAAACAACAAACATAAATGAAAGAAAGATGCAAAAAAAATAAATAAAACATCGGATTAAGAATGAAAATGAAATCCGAGTTGAACACCAGGAATAAACTTAGAACAGTGGAGTATTAGCCGTACCATCAATAAACCACAATTTTCGTACAATTACTTGGAGATTAGACCAAATAAAAAATTGTTGAGAATTGGTATACAAACACTAACAATGTACAAATGTATCACCCGAGTGCTGGTGTACTTAAACTATAGGTTTATGTAACAAAGAAACGAAGGAGAAAGGAGCTTGTTACAAATGGAAGAAACATGTATAGCAGGGATTTGTACTTGTACAAAGAAATTAATCTGTGACTATTTCTAGTGTGACTTTAGCAAGGAATATTTAGCTCCCTGATGATGGTCTTAGGACCGAAACATGTCGGAGCGTTTTTAATGTTTTAATGTGTAAATTTTATACATTTTATATATGTGCAGTGGTTGGTGTAATAATTGAGTAACTCGACAAC
>Ga0123354_10009534_pt1 | contig 14879 bp, 6 predicted proteins | sample TergutLab28metaG_2_FD_97872 | JGI IMG/M metagenome (GOLD analysis project Ga0123354, IMG submission 97872) | Labiotermes labralis P4 segment gut microbial communities from Petit-Saut dam, French Guiana - Lab288 P4 | ecosystem: Host-associated > Arthropoda: Insects > Digestive system > Gut ...
AAGTCGCAAGCTCCTGAGGATGGATGTATTAACATCCGAAACATGTTGAGCATTAAATAATGAAATAATAAAGCAAGTGACATCAAGTTGGTCTATCTTTATTCAACTATCAAGATGATGCACAGTCCAATAAACATAAGATTCACAGAACATGAACTTCATTCTTGGAATTACTTGGCCCTCTCACATTTAGCATACTAGGTATAGTTGCCTTCTGTTCCCCCTTCATTTCTGCACATGTAGTGGAGGCTGAGAATGGTGGAAATGAAGGTGATGACACTGACCATAATGACGTATACAGATACTTCTGTATTTCCATTATATGTTATTTTGTAGTGTATTGTGCTGATAAGCAAGACTTGAAAGTGTAAATGCAAAGTGTAATAAAATGCAGTAGATCACAGTCTGATTATTTTTACTTTTAGTTATTGCATTTCATTGCTTTGGTGTCTTTGAAAGGTTCTCCTTCCATTACAAAATACCATAATGCTGTTCAAATAATTTGTAAATTTGTGTGATTAAATATTATTTGATTTTGAGTTTTCTTTATAGAATTTTCCAGGAACTGGGATCAAAGTTGAATAAGAAAGAAGGTTTAGTACCCTGCATCATGCTTGAAATTGTAGGAATGCTGTAATATTGATCACATTCAACAGAATTCTTGCACCTTTTATTTTTTGTTTGAGGTAAGTTTTGCATTTGAGTTTTTTATTTTCCTTCTTGCTTTTCAGTTAGTGTTACTGGGTTTCTGGACTTGGTCATGGTCTTGTAGACAAGAATACGAGATATGAAGTAAGTACAAAAACCCAGTAATTCTAATTGTACTGTGTCATCATTAGAACCCTTCTGAATTTATTTCTTGAGTTACTGTTTTGTTGTTTTAATTTTTGTATGGTAATGTCATGCAGTGGATGTATAATGTGTGCATGTTTTATGTGCAGGATATACTTTGTCTGTTGTTCCCATCATTAGGTAATAATCTGCACTGAATGAGCATAAATCAGGAATGGTTAACATAAAACCTTATGTAACAGCATAATATTGCACACAACAAGTATAAACATGATGTTTTGCCACGAAGAACAACTGACAGAAATTATTCCTATTTGACCACTTCTTGTTCCTCAGCTCTCTCTACAACTAAGAGGGAAGTAATTGTATTTTTTCATACAGCATTTTACCTAATGAATCTAAACATTTAAAGAGTAAACTTGAGAGCTTCATCACATGTTTCAAACTGTGGTATGCATGAATAACTTGATATATCCATGTAAGATTTCAGGCTTCTGTCACAATGTCTTGGTAAGTTTAACGTTCATAGGTCCATGCATCGTTAATTTATTCGCAGAATACAACCAACAAGATGCGACATTTCTCAATTTATTTATTTCTGTAAGATGCTCTATGTGTTTCAGACAGTTTTTCCTTCCATCACCAGGAGCTCAAAACTGCACATACAGCGTCAGGCATTTGTCAGACTGTTACTGCTACCTGCTGCTAGCCTGGACGGGATGGAACTGCCAGGCTGGCAGCAGGTAGCAGTAATGGTCTGACAAATACCTGATGCTGTATGTGCAATTTTGAGCTCCTGGTGATGGAAGGAAAAACCATTTGAAACATGTAGAGTGTCTTACAGAAATAAATAAATTGAGAAATGTTGCATCTTGTTGGTTGTATTCTGCGAATATCTTGGAAAGTCTTGGCTATCCCTCTGTATGTTTCTTCTCCAGAACTGTTCAGCAACTTAATGAAATTTAGTATTGGTATGTAAAAAGTTGTCAGGTCAGTTTCAGCTTGGTATAATTTAAATTTTCCTTTACTCTGTGCAAATAAATTTTTCCCGTCAGTCGCAGATTTGATACATAATGAACTATACAGATCTGAGTGTGATTTGTAACTTTTTGACACTTGTTTCACTGTAATATATATTATTATAACATAAAGAAATTAATATCTATGTGGTAATACAAAATGTCCCTTTTGTCATGTCCCCAAGCAGGGCAACTGTCACAGCTTGTCCCAGCAGTTGCAGTTTTTCAATGCGGTAAAGCTGCTATGCCCAGGGTCATGATAAAAGGAGACTGTATTTGTGGTGTTTGTCCATTTTCTGAGCAACAGAATTTCTGTCTGCTCAATGTAGTGTAATGAGCTTTATGCTAACGGGTTACCATGTGCAGTAAGTAAATTTCAACATGTTATGTTAGAAGAAAATGTTCAGGCCTGTGAGGTACGCACAGTTATATAGTGTCTCTGGAGAGTATGTATTCCAAAGAAGTAGTTCATATGTTCCTTCAACAAAATAGAAATAAGTTGGTGTAAGATAATATTTCTTGCCGGCATAGTTAATCAAAGAAAACAATCAGCAGTTAATTAAATCATGACAGCTTTGATTAATGTTATTTTTATTGTTTTTTGTTTGTTTAATAACACATAAGCTGACATTATATAGGATTGATTGTTCAGATGATCTGTCAGTAATGAATTGGAGAGGCTGTGAAAGGACTCAGTCGTAGCTAATTTGAGGTGGTGTCCCAGAAGTTGCCTGGGGGGACTGAGGAAAACTACAGAAATATTGTCAGTATTGCCAGTGATTTGCTGCAGTGTTCAGTGTCATGAATTTTGAAGTAGTTGTGCTGTGTGTTGTGTGATTATCCCAGCATTTTATTCACATTTAGGTTAATCACAAAGACTGGATTTAGTGTCAGGATATTGTAAGGGTGAAGCACATATGCATTTTGTTTGTGTGTGGTTGCATGTGTAGTAGTCTTGCCATGCCCTTGTAGTATCATCACCACCACCACCACCAACAAGTAGTCTTAGTTTTCTTTCAGTACTATGTTCAGACTATATACATGACTAATTGATAAGATCCGTTTGCAGGAGTGTTACCTAATTGAGAGGAAAATCTACAGAAATTTGTTGGGTTGCGTTTTCATACGGCTTGTTAACACTGAAATGAAACTATGATTACCACTTTCACATTTTGCATGCTGCTCTCAAGTCTTATTTTACAGATTTGATGTACTGGAAACAATTGTAATATCTTCCTGTAAGTTAGCCAGCTTACTCTGTATTATATTCAGTAACATGAAGAGGGTTCTCTATAAATTTTTAAAAAATTTTTTGTGGGTAATCTTTTTAATTGATTACATAGTACTGTGAAGGCTGATTACATTTAAACAACCAGAAAGTTACATTACTAGAACATAAAATGACTTTTATTCAAGTGACAATGGAAACTCATATTTCCTTCTGTATCTTAGGCAGTTTACCCTGTGTCAAAGCGCAATGCCTTGGAGGCAAACAGGGGGCCTAAATAACACACATGAAATATGCTGTGAATGTCTAATTGAGATGATGTTGAGTAGCACACTACAGAATTCCCCAGATTTACAACATGTGTGTATATGTAATTTGGTATTATGTGCAACGTCAGAACTAGATTTTGTTCCTGAAGGATGCACCATTTTTATGGTTTGCATACACATTTAAATTGAAAGTAATTTTTGATAAGCGAGTGAATTTAAGACAAGATAGTTTTCTGAAGGTTTAAGACTGGTGGATTTGTAGGGGCATCAGATTGATGTTAGAAATTACCACTGCCTGTGATATGTGTCGGAGTTTGAACACGTAACTTTAGGGTATTGGCTGTGGGCAGTTTTCAATATATAATTTAGTTGATAGCAGTCTTAGAGAAAGTGAGGGGGGGAATTAATTAAGTGTAATATCTGCTTCTTCTAATTGTGTATGCAGAATTATGAAAAGGGCCTATCCATATTGTGACATTCTTTAATGGAACACTGAACAGTGTCTGATCTTGTGTGAATATTCAGTTGTTGGCAAAGAGCTTTGTGAGAGGAAAATATTTTCCATTATTCTTGGGATGATTTAAATTCTGAAAACTTACGATGTGAGTCTGAGTTCAATTTGAAACTGCATTGTAGAATCCCAGTTAATTTTCAGACACATAATAATTATTTATGAAGAAAATACATATATCAGTTGGTACATAAATGTACTGTGAATTACACTATATAATATACAGTGCCCACCAGAATAAGTACTTTTGCAAGAAAATGAAGAAATAAATAAATGCCAAATAATTACATGAGGGTGGGTTTTGTGCACAATGCCAGTGATAGAAATAATTCGTGTTTGTACAGTCACCAATTTGGATCCATTTGTAGAATTGTGGTATGTTACAGGAATGGAGAAGGAAAAAGGGTACGGGTTTCTGCTAAGGCCGCTTTTGCACAAGTCCATTAACTCTTCCACACACTAACATGTGCATTTGCAATAGGGCCAGCAGGATGGGTGTTTTTTATGGTAGCATGTATGTGTGGTTTATTTCTGTCCACAGAGCCAGCTTCAGCAGTGGTTTCTGTAATTTGTGGGAATGTACTTGTACTAACACACTAACAGCTCTCTGTTACAGGGTTTTCTGGAATCTGTGTACTAATTTGTAACATATGTCTGAGTAAAACTGCAACCACTAACAACAATATTATTCTTTTCTAGGTTTTATATTTTCATATCCTGGCTGTTGATAGAGGTGGATGGTTAAATGCTTGCCCAAATTGATACAGCAAAATATATATAATACAAATAGCATTCATATATTACAGGGTGATTAAAAAAGATGGACTCAGTTTCGTACGTCTATATTTCCTGAACTATGCATGGTATGTGAATGATCTACATAACATTTGAAAGAGGAAGTCTTAAGTTTTCAAATACCACTGCTAGAGCACTCGCCTAGCGCACAGCTGTGCAGCAGTGTCAGTCGAGAGCAAAATGGCTACTATGCAGCACAAGATTTTTTGTGTGTATCAGAGGAGAATGTGAGACGAATTCAAGAGAGTTTTGAGCGTAGCCCATGCAAGTCACCCCGCAGAGGGAGCAGAGAACTTGGAATACCGCAACCAACTGTCTGGTGTGTGTTGAGGTGCCATTTACTATTCAATTGAGTCCATCTTTTTGAATCACTCTGTATCACTGCTTCAAGTGCCCATCACAAAATTAGATGTTTGAAGGCCAAAGCATTAGATCAGACACCCATACCATGCAGCACATTAAAGCCAGCTGCATTGTGTAAGATGACTGCACTTGTAAGCAAGTGGCATTACTGTTGTGGCATTGTTGTGCTGTGAATTTTAAATTGTTCATTGTTTTCCACAAGTTTATAATATCTGTTACAGTTTGTGTTGTGTGTCAAATTGTTAATTTGGCGTCGTATATAAGACAATCTGAAATATCCTCAGCTGTAACAGTGCCAGTGGAGCTGGACAAATTGAGGAGGGGCATAAAGGATTCTGGCAGAAGTCAGACTGTTTACATTTCAAAGATATTGTTTTAACCACCTGAAGATGTTCATAACTTAACTTAAATGCCCACAAAGTATAAGCAATAACAGTAGCATACATAGCAACAATGCACAGAATTTGTGGTGAAACTTTCTATTCTTAATCACCTCTCCACTGCCAAAATGATTACATTCTAGGACATGACACCGTGTAGATGTATTTTAATAACTTGATATGTTTTAGAGGAACTTGCTGCCTCCATCTTCTGCACGGAAGGTGGAGGCAGTGGGTTCTAACAAAACATTTTTAGCCCTATTACAAACTATGTAGTGTCATCCCGAATGGTCTTCATTTAATAGTTGCCCTTGTTCACCTAAGAATGTAGGCTGTTGTATGATGAAAGAACAACTGTCATGTAGTATTTATTCACTGTGTTGTTATAACACATACATTTTGTCTGGCATTACTCATTGTAAAATCCTGAATTACTTGACTTGGCCAAAGAAAGTACCAGAAAACAAGACCCTACTCGGAGTGCAGAATTACTGTGCATACAGAACAAATACACTGTTTGTTGTAAACTTGAACACTGATGAGGTACAGTTTAAAAAAAAAAAAGTCTGAACCTCAAAGTAAATTGCATAGTCAAAATGCTGATGGCAGAGTGCATCAAATGTAATGTGAAGCACTATATTTTTACTTACTCAGTAAATAGTAATACAGAATGCAGGGAAGAGCTTTCATTTATTAAAATAAAAAATGCTATGGCAAATGTACAAAGGTACAGTTATGTTAACAGAGAGCTGAAGTTGACAGTGCTTGGTAGGTATATCTTGTTGATCCTACCGTAAATGAAAAAATTAACATGACACTGAAGTCAGAACTCTTGAACAGTGTTAATACCTCCCTGTTGCTGCCACAAAGCTGTACAAATTTGTCATAGCCTTGAAACATATAATTCTGTGAAGCAAACAAACTTTATTTTGATGCTTAGAACTCTTCTTATTGGTAGCAGTCTCCTCAATAAAAATTGCACTTTGTTAACACAGCATGTTCCAAACTTAGACAATCCCTTGCCTGTTTCCAATAAAGCGCAGAGGAGGAGCCATACAGTACATGTATCCTGTTGTAACAGTATTGCTCAGAAATTGGATTCAAACCTACGGTGAAGTATTTATTGACCCATGTATGTAGTTTTTCCTCGGTGCAGATTGCCTACACCTTGAAATGAAGAAATATTCACAGCTTGGAATTCTTACTAACTCCCATGCTGTTTTTGTTTAGTCAAATGTGGATAGAAAATGGCGTATAGATTTGTCATATGAAATATGACATCAGGGATCATTCTGGGCAAAACAGAAGCCATTAAAAGTAGTCACCATGGGCACTGAGGCAGGTATCCCATCGACACATCAGTTAAAGGATCCCTCTGCATATAACTCCTTAGGTGGAACCACTGCATTTTGGTGGTTTTGATGTACTCATTTGCATGGTGGAAGGTCTGGAATGTGAAGCCATGTAGTTTTGTAGAGGATCCTGCTGCTGTCACCATCTACTTGGAGGGCAGAGGTTCCCCCAAAATGTTGGTATTTTTCTTCCTTACTATGCAACATCACATTCAAGTAGTGGCTGGTGGTAGTTGCTAACAGCACTCTGAATGGGTATGGTGTGAACAACTCTCCTAGCACTTCCCAAATTTGGGCTGGTTAAAGACAGTATCCTGTTCTATCACAGATGACTAGAACATTTTTCAACTTGTTTAATACTGCAATGAAGTGTCCTTCTGGTACTGGTGTTCATGAAGTTAGAATATCATCATTGATCTGTAATTCCCTATCAAGGATAAATTTCTTGTATGTTTACTTTAAAATGAAATACTGCTAGGGAAATACAAATTTTGCTGTAATAATCATTGTTGCCATAATCATACCACCATTAAAATTATAGATATGAATGAAGTGAGAGCACAATCAAGCAAAATGAACATTTTCTTCTTTGTGTGGCACGCAACTCTGAAGTATGGAAACTGCTGGATTAACACCTCTTAATCTGTATTTGACAGGGAAGGAAAAACTGCAGCTGTGTTTTTCCACACTTTCATTTTTATTTCTGCACTCCTATGTTTCAAAATTATGTGACAAATTCTGCTTGATGTTTACTGCACTGTAACAAAGGAATTCAGAGTGTAAAAATTTTATCAGCTAAATATTTTCACAATATTTAATCAACTATATATTGTTTTACTTACCATCATTTCAGTGCTCGCAAGCGTCCAATCCCATATCATCGGCCAACACCTCCAACTCCATCGACATTGAGTAGTCGTCGTACCTGGAGCAGCTGCAGTCTGTCTCCAAGGAGCAGTTGGTCAGATGGTACACGTTCTCCTGCCCGCTCACTCAGCCGAAGTCCCTCTCCATATAGCCGATGAGCTTCTTAGTACCCACTTTCACTAATCAGAATATTTAAGATAGTAAGCCTCCTATTCCATTTCTACTTAGAATGGATGTCATCACTAGCAGTAGTAAGATAAATTATATAGTTCATTCTAATTTACTGTAAGAGAAATGAACTGCATACAGTAACAAGATTTTTGTGTTCACTCAACACCCCATTGATGATAAATCCTGTATTCCAAATTCACATTTCTCATGCTGACAACATTCAGTATAATGTTAACAGAAACATTCAGGTTAGTGTCTGTAAATTGGAGCATCCTGTTACATGTTCATTCGTTCTCATACTTTCCTGTTTGTGGTATGTGCGGTTTTTTATATAAAATGTGATCTATATTGTCACAGAATATTTGGCTGTACTGGCAGTCTTGCATAATAGAAGCACATAAGGAACACAAGGCAAATAATAAAAGAGGTAACACCCATAATTTTTCCATTCTTCCACAAAATTATAACTCGGTGGTGTGCCTTTATAAAGATATCTTCACACAGTGTATTTATTTTATTAGTTTTAAACAATAAAAGCCCACGCAAATTAATCTCAAACCCTTGTATTTGCATTTAATATGCTCCATTCCATGCATTAGAAAGGATATTTCAGTTCACATAACAATACCAACAAGTGCACATACGTAAGATATGTGTGTCACGTAGTATTCATTCACAAACGTGTTTCGATTGCTGTCATGATCATCTGGGTGAGTTAAAAGAATATTAGGAATCCAAACAAATTTGTTAAAGTTTAAAAGTGAACCACTCAGTTTTTACAAAGAAAATTAAATTTCTTTTTAAAAAAAACCGCATAAAAACTTGGTGTATTATTTTAGGTAGTGTATGTACACCCTGTACACACTTCGGGCATACATAAAGTAGACACAAAAATACACCCAGTTTTTTGTGTGTTTTATGTGGATTTTTAAGAAACTGAATTTTTTTATTTTATAATGTTTGAGACATTCTTTGTAAAAACTGAGTGTTTCACTTATACATTTTAACAAATTTGTTTGGATTCCTAATATTCTCATAAAGTCACCCAGATGATGATCACAGTAGTGATCGATATCCTTGTATTTGCATATAAAATTAAATCTATAACCTCTGAAAAGAAGCAATGTTACTGTAATGGGGACAATATCAATTACTTTACATGCTGATAAATATGAGTCTATGTACCATGGTTACTCTCTATGTAGGGCTTACAAGCCACAACTCTTGTGGCAGTGGCAGCACTTCCACTAAAATTAGATGTGCCTCACAGGCTCATTTTGTGCATGAATAACCTATTACATTTTTGAACGTATGTCTTTTAATTTTAGAATTCTTACTGAATATGAAATAGCCCAGGTGTTGACCAGTCATTGTGACTCATCATGAGCAAACTCGTGGAACATCCTGCCACAACCATTGTGTTAACCTGGGCCTTCAGAACTTTCAAAAGTGGAGCTACAGATTTAAAATAAATACAGAAAATTAACCAAAGATATCACATTTCCTCCTGATAAAGTAACTAGACGAGCCCAAGTTAATTAGGGCAGCTGTCATCACACTTCTGTGATCAATGTTTTTCATCTGTTTGCTCTTTTAATTTATTTCCCAGCAAGTCCCTGAGAACAAGAGAATGCCACAACTGTTTGATAGTATCACTCTTTTTTTCACTTTTGGAAAGAAGAATCAAAACTCCTGCACCAGTTCAACAAAGTTAAAGGCACATCTTACTGACTCTTCAGTTTATTATGTTGGTTTACATGTTGTGTGTTAGAACAGTAGCAGATCCAGCATTGAGCCTTATACTCTGTGTGTTGATATTTGCCATAAATACTCTGATATACTGTCATGCTGTACTTTGTGTGCAGTGCCTGAGAACAACTGGTATGTGTGTTTTTGTGAAAATACACTTTTAAGGGAATTTTAAGGGTATGAGATCAGGTGGGAATTACTGGAGCAGGCAGTAAGAGTGGAGTTTGTTTTTATGTATAAAGTAGTCTGATTTCTTATTTTATTCAGTTGTGTACATTATGGATATCAGATTATAGAATATAACACCAAACTGCCAGTACTTGATATTAATGCCATTTGTCTAATATAAAGGCTCTGACATACCATGAACCATGTCTGGAGGTTGTCAATTCGGAATAATGTCATGTCAATTCTTAACGCATGTGTAACTCAGCAGCATAATCTACTGTTCACCGTGAAGCGTTGTTTCAAAATCCACATTCAAGAGAGTAAACATTCGTAGGATGTGGTCACTGGAAACATAATTTTTACTGTCCCTATTACAGTTAATATCAAGCATTGCATATTTTTTAAATTCAGAGTTCTAGACAAACTTTTTGGAGCTTTTCATTTTTGTTTCAGACCTATATGAACAACTAATGGAAAACTAGTGTTAGGACTAGCAGACTAATCTTGCATAGTGATTGGCAGCATTTTTAACTGGGAAGGGGGAACTCTTTTATCCCCCCATTCAAATCCATTTTAGCAGAAATTATGTGCTGATAATAGAATGGAATAAAAATGCTGCATTAGGTTCTGCAGTTATGTATTTCTGTCTGTAATGCAGACGCCAGAAGTATTATTCAACTTTTACGGCCTTTTAAATGTGATGTGCTTGTTTTCTGTTCCGTTATCTTCCAATTTATTTATTTATTTATTTATTATTATTATTATTATTATTATTTTATTTTATTTTATTTTATTTTATTTAAGTACTGCACAAGGAAAGAATGAGGGTTCAGTGTAGAGAATGTTCAGGGGTGAAAGAGTTTAGATCCCTAATACAGGATTTTGGGTTGTAAGAAGAGTCTTGTGATGAGTTATGGAGCATTCTAAGGGTAATATCAGTAAATCAAAATGGCAATATTGGAGGCAAGAAAAGAGTTGTCCTGTAATAACAAGCTACATTTTGGGCACATTAGTGGTTTACTTTACCATATCACATTGCTTCAGGTCCCAGTCAACAAGATCCCATAGCATAATAAGACACTTAGCTGTGTATATAGTCTTGCATGTCATTGAAGGTAGCAGTTCATATTTTCAGTGATTTGCTTTCTGTTAATCTAGTCACATAACTTCCCTTAGGAAACTGATCTCTTGTCACATTCATTTAACAATTTTAAGAAAAGAAAAAAAGTTCTAGTCATTTGTGTAATATTTATAATTTTTATCGTGTACTGATATTTTTATTTTTTTTAATATTATGAGAAGTGTTCTTAGTTCCTTAATAAATATATCATTTTCTGTATTAATTTTACAAAGTTAGACACCTGCATTGGAGTAGGGAATTGAGACACCCTTATGGCAGTTTCAAAGTATTGCATCCCATTTCAGAAATGTGCAATATTTTTTGTTATTCATCATACAATTATTTTATTTACTGCATTTATATGTTTATTATAAATGTATATTTACTGTCAGATTTCTAGTCGTTAAGATGTGAAATTCATCTAAAAAAACTAGAAAGTGTTTTAATAGTGATATTATAATGCAGAGGAATTATCCTGTTGCATGACAATACTCATACATCGTAACAGTATGGAAAGCCAGTCGTTAGCTCATTTCCCATCAGGTCACACTATTTAGTGCAAAAGAGATAACTGTTTTGGAATCATGCTATATGGCACTGATTTCCAGTATTATATATTTTTTGTTATAGTGTCAACAAAATGACATTTAGAGCATCCAAATTTAAAATATTAAAACGTTAATACATTCTACATAGTGATAAATTATGTCATTTTAACAACAGTTTTAATGTGATAATCATTTGTTATTCAGTTTCCTACTTAAGACATACAAATATGTTTCAAGTTCTGTTTGAAAGTTAGCCTATACATTTTGTTCAAATTACTTGTATCTAGGATGGCAAAAGTGTGGCCCATCAAACGGTGATGTAAAATATGAGAGCGAAAATTGTTACACAAATATCATAGTTACATTTACACTTTTCCTGAAGGTAATTAATTACAATAAAGACAGAATTCTGTTCGAAGAAAATCCCTCTGTCTTGGAAATGATTTACCAGAATTAAGTTTTTACAGCAGTGAAGATTTATATTGTTGCCTGCTGGGTCATGACACTGTGTAGTTTGGTATACAGTTCAGAGGAACATACTGCCTCATCTTCAGAGTAGAATTCTGTGTATTGACCAACAGATGTACTTAATAAAATACAAATCATAAAACACAATTTGTGATAATTATCACCCCAACGTGTTTTGGCACCTGATTCCCATCTAAAAACGAGTCTACAAACACAAAGGATCACAAGTAGCAGTGCTGGACTTGTGATCCTTTGCGTTTGTAGACTCCCTGAAGATGCAACTCAGGTGCCAAAACATGTAGGGGTGAAACTTATCATGAATTGTGTTTTATGGTTTGTATGTTACTGTGTGATATTAAGTGCATTTGTTGATCTGTATACAGAGTATATGAAAATGCACGGTATGAGTAACATAAAATTCAGGGTAGAATTTGGAGTAAAGTGTTAGTACTTACTTATCTATGAGACTGCACATTGTGAGAACCTGTACTAAAAGATTTACTGATACATACAGGTAGTACCAGCAGGAATCTGCCATACTTCATGGGAATGTTCCATAGGGTAATTTATATCAGTATAACTAAACATACCTATATCCATATAGGATCTTGAGCTGATAACCAAACCAAGCCATATAAAGGACAGTTCGTAATAGTAAAGTATTTTGAATCCTAAGGAAGATTTTTTTTGAACTAGTACTAGTTTTCTGACTCTATTAATGTCTTTGTGGCACTCAGATATTAATAAGATGTTAAGTACAGCTGTTAAAATTTCAGAAACTATAATAGGCCGATTCATGCCTTCCATAGTGGAATGTCAGTGTTCAGAAAAATTTTCTCATGTTTAATTAAATTAAGTTATTCACATTGACATGAACATCTCTGTCATGTCTCAGTTCTGTCCTGTCTTGCTTGTAACACGTGCTGTCTGTTTTTGTCTTTAAAAATGGATGAAAATTAATAGAATTGATGAGTAAACGTGAAGAATTATATGACATGTCAAATAAGAAGTAGAGTGACAGTGGCTAGAAAAGTCTTGGGACAAGTAGTTGAAGAGTTTTAAAAAATCAGGTAGTGTCTTATGTTTTTATTGCACATTTTGAAGTTCCTCCCGTTCAATTATTACCAACGTTCTAATACTTAACAAATACCAGAAAATACATTCCATGGCTGAGGCAGAAACAGTTGATAACATACATGAATAGAGTAGACTACAAGAGTATCTGCTATATTTTAACCATACTAGAAGACGTGTTTAATGGCAAACCTCGTATCATGCTGTTCAGGAAGGTGACTGATCATGATGGAGAGTGTGACCACAGGCCATTCCGATAGAATGTTGACAAAATGGAAGTGTGACGCATAGTGTGGATTGGTCCAAATTCCTCCCTATTTTAATATGCATTTGGTAATCAGTAAATGTATAACAGCTCTCATTCCTTAAAATATTGTCATTATCTCTGTAACCATTCAGCTTCAGATATAGGTATGTTTGGATATGTTGAAGTAATTTAAAATAAGGAGCTTTTTCCAAAGTATTGAAGATACCTTCTGGTACACAGAATATACCGCAGCATCTTGAAGTAATCTGTTTTAACACTGAATTGTGATCTGTAGCAAAGTATGAACATGAACAGTCTTTACTTTGAATGTCTCTCAGCATAGTGTATATTAAATTAAATCCTGAATCTAGTGTGGCCTATTTTTTTGCCATTCTTCAGTTGCATTTTGTATTTGCAGTGAAGTAATTTAATTACATAAGATTTTAGATTTTCAGAGTGGTTTCTATTCACATTATAGTCTTCTGGTCTATGATTTAATGCAAGCTTATCAGCAGATATTTCATCACAGAAGATGGAGGCAGCAGGTTACTGTGAAACATTGGTGTCTACTGATAAAGACATATTATGTCACAGTGCAGAAGTCCATAATCTGAAGAAACTTATAATGTTTGGATTGGAAGGTTAGGAGAAGTTCTATCTTTTGAGCATCTCTCTCGATTCACCGAAGTATAATGGATACTATGTACCCTTGTCTCATTACTGAGATAGCGTGTTGTAAATTTAGTAATATTAAGATATTTTGTTGTCATTTGTAACAACATTTAGTTTTTAAAACCAGACAGAAATCTTACTGTAAGAGATTTAATTTAATTTATTTAATTTATTATATTATGTTAGGTGAAATATGTCACAGTGATATGTATGATTATTGATATAAAATGTTAATATTGTGTCTAATATTTATTTTATAATCCCTAACTAGACAACTGTTTGCCAAAGATGTAGTGTTTTTTCAGATGTATTTTACTTCATAATATGAGGGATGTTCACTATATATAATGTTGACTGGGTCATAAAAATGAAACATGTCATCGCAGCAGTAAATGTAGCTCATTTATGTCACTGAAATATCATAATTTTTTAGAATAATCCCCAAACGCACTCATGCATTTGTCCTGTCTTCACATGAGCTTAAAAATTCCATTGGTCTATAACTATGCTCTTGCATGTGCAGCCACTCATGAAGAGCAATTTCCACTTCCTCTGTTGTGGAGTCATCACCCTCCCAAGCTTTCCTGCAGCGGCCTAAATGACCAGTCATGAGATGTGATCCTTCAACATGACATTGCAACCTTGAACGGCAGTTTCACTGGGAAATTCTAGGCTATCCACCCTATTGTTTGGGTCACCAAAGCAACACTTGGGAGGTCACTGATTCCACAATAATGAGGAAGTGGAAGTGGATGGTGGCAAATGCAAGAGCCCAGATTCTGCCATGATAGGATATTTAAATGTAGTTTAATTGTTTCAGTACGCTTGGGGATATGTTGAAAATAATGATACATCAGTGGATTAAATGAATGCACTTAACACTGTAATGACTTCATGTAATTTTTGTTACCTAGGGAACCTTACTTACTGAACATCCTTCATATCTCCATCCAGTAAATGGTAGGTGGGGTTGTTCGTCATCCAGCCTTGCTCAATGTGTGATTACACATACATGTACTACACACAAAGGCCAGAGGGAAATTCTGCCTACCATAATGACCCTTTGTGCAGTGGAACCACCATTAA
>Ga0123354_10009535_pt1 | contig 14878 bp, 9 predicted proteins | sample TergutLab28metaG_2_FD_97872 | JGI IMG/M metagenome (GOLD analysis project Ga0123354, IMG submission 97872) | Labiotermes labralis P4 segment gut microbial communities from Petit-Saut dam, French Guiana - Lab288 P4 | ecosystem: Host-associated > Arthropoda: Insects > Digestive system > Gut ...
TAAAGTAAAGAAAAAAATACGCTCTCTTGGAAGACATATTAATCCTCCCCCGGCGCTCTCTCTTTTTCCCCCCCCTCGCCGAATATAGGGGGGGGGGGGTCCCCCCCCCCCCCCCCCCCCCCCAGGGCTTCAGTTTTCCTCTGTCAGTACCATTCCATCGAAGCTTACTTCTCATATTTCGTTATATTCCATCAATGGTACATAATCTTGGCAACTGGTAGTGTTATTAAATGAACCTCCTCCCTTCTCATGCTACCCTCTCCACACAATACAATTACACTACACTGCTCCTACACTGAGGACTAACAAGAGTAAAATTATATTTCACATGTAACACATAATTTTCTTAAATTACATGTTATATAAAAATATTCCATCAATTTTTAATATAATTCAAGAAAATAAATTATATAATAAACACATTTATGTTGTGACATTAAAGGGTAACTATGTATCTTCCAATCACATTGTACGATGATTTAAATTTTATACATATTCAGAAACCCTACTGCCTTATGAAATAATGAACAAGGCGAATTTATTTGTGTAGGCAGTATTAGGACTGTAGAGCTCTTAAACAGTTTGGATGTACTTAACAGTAAAACGTAAGAAAGGAAGAACTCACACCAAGTTCTGATGATGTACAAACAGGAAATGTCATTCTTTATTTGAAACATGGCTGTTGTGATGTATGAAATTGGACATCTGCTAATGCTGGTAATCATAATCTCAAGTTTTTTTTTATGTACAGGAATGATCATTTTTTGTTAAGAATTTGGAAAACAATAGAACATAATGGAAACCCATTACATTTGTGAACAAAAACAATGAGGGCACCAACACAATTTAAAAACCCATAGAAACTTTAATATTTTGGCCACATCTGTAAATATACACAACTATGTTAAATGATGAAATGTCTACAACAGCCACATTTTTTTCCCTCTGATTAACAGGCACACACATTTGAAACAGCTGAGTCTGATCATCTTGTACGCTTCCAACGGAGAATGTAATTACTGATTTCCGAGTATGAGAGAGACTTTTGACTGATGCATGTTCACAACAATGTAGTATTTGAGACCTTTCTGGAATATGAGGAAAATGAAATGCTTTTCTGTGCATGTTAGGTTGTTAGCAATGTTGCTGAAAACTCGGTTCTGTGTAATATTTGTTTTCTGTGTGTTGGTGAGACTTTTGACTGACACATGTATGGGGCAATGCACTTTCTAAAAAATGCTGAAAATAAAATGTTTTCCTGCACACATTAGTCAACTGGGGCAGGAACAGGATTTGTGTTGAGTTCAGAAGTTACGTCTTTGGTAAAGCGGATTTCTCAAGTGTGGTAACAGATCCTAAAGAAAATGCAGCAATTGTTATGGTAATATTTTTGCAGAATATAAAATAGCGTCACAATAGCCATACAGAATTTTAATTTAAACCTTGGTTTTGATGACTGTAGTAACCAATGAATTTAGGCTTCTAAAATATGAAAATGGTGACTGATCACAGTTGTATCTTTAGAGGAAACAGAAACCCCATTTATGGCAGAAATCCAGCCTTACTGGCAATCACTGTGGAGGAGAAAAAGCAGAGCACAGTGAAAGAGGAGAATGGATAAGAGAAGTGAGAAGGAAAATCAGTAGTATGGATTGGGTGCCTAAGAAATTATGGAAATAACTTTATTTTTGTCAAAAGCTTAGAACTGGAATTCTCCTGGAAGCGATCAAATACAAAACTACAGGCTTAAAGCATTCCCAGTTTCCCACGGGCATATCACAAAGAAGTTCAATGCAATAATGGAGGAAATGGAGAAGGTACCTGACTGGCTAACCACAGGAATAACGTATTTGCTACCAAAATCAAGAGACAGCAAGGAAGTAAAAAACTACTGACCCATTACATGTACCAGACCCTGACAGGAATAATGACCAGAAGAATCTCCACACATCTGGAAGAGCAGAACTTATTACCAGTAGAGCCAAAAATGATGCCAACCTGTAACTACAGTGTGCAAGGATCAATTTATGATATAAAAAGCAATATACAAGGACTGCAAGAGGAGGAACAAGAATTTAAGTATAGCTTAAGATCGATTACCAGAAAGCATCTGACAGCATACCACATAGCAGGGTTGAAATGTGAACAGAACTGGTAGGAGTGAACAGCAAAATTGTCAGATTTCACATATCAATGGAGAAATGGAACACAATACTTCATTTAAAATCAAAGCGGGAAGAAATGCAGTCATCAACCCATTCAGATACAAAGAGGAATATTCCAGGGGGACTCTCTGTGCCACTAATCTTTTGTTTAGCACTTATTCCATTAACAAATGAGATAAACGGAGATGGCTGTGGATAACAAGTATATGGAAATGAGAAGAAAAGTAAGTCACTTACTTTATATGTATGACTTGAAAATGTTAGGTAGAAGTGAGAACAATTTGGAGAATGAAATAAAAATTTAAAAGCAATAAGCAAAGACATTACTATGAATTTAGGATTATAAAAGTATGCAAAACTTTGTTTAAAAAAAAGGTCGGGCCCAGAGCAAAACATATCTAGGAAGCACATTTGAGGAGGACAGAACTGGATCTGAGAAAAGCATACAAGTATTAAGACACAGGACAGCCATGGCATAGAGCACAAGAAAGAAAATCTGAATAAGGAATACTTGAAGAGACTGAGATTGGTGACGAGCAAAGAATTAAGTGCCAAGAAAACAACTGAAGCAATTGGATCATTGGCAGTACCAGTGCTTATATACAGTTTTGGAATTATTAACTGGTGCAAAGAAGAATTACAAAACCTGGATAGGAAAATCACCCAAGGGCAGATGTAGATCATTTGTATGTTCCTAGAAAACAGGGAGGAAGGAGCCTGATGTAGTTAGAAGAAGCCTATGCAGTAGAAATTACAAAACTGGTGGAATATGTAGACAGTAAGGAAAATCCACTAATGCAGGCTGTAAGAATTAAACAATATATCAGTTCAGCAATGTTAGACAGCTAGATGCCTCAAGACGAAATTACAGAAAGGAACAAGACAAACAAAGGACAGCAAAGCAGAAATGACGAAAGATGGCGAGGGAAGAGAACGCATGGATAATTAGACAAAAAAACTCGTGGAAAATTAGGAGTCATGTCGATGGCTAAAATTTGGAGACATTAAGGGAGAAACAGAAAGCTCAAGATCCAGCAATGAGTACAAACTATTTTAAAAGTAATATTTTGAAGGAAGATATTTACAGTAAAAGCCTGTTATGTCAACAACATGAAGAAACTACGGACTACCTAACTGCGGGATGCCCCCATTCTGGCAAACAATGAGTACTTAATAAGACACACTGAAGTTGGTGCACATGTGCATTACTCAATATGCAAAACCCCAGGCAATGAAATGACAGACAAATGGTATATACACATACACCCAAACCAGTATGTGCACAAAAAGATGTTAGTGTTGTGGAATCAAGCAGTACATACACAGAGAGAAGTTACAGCAAATATGCCAGATATAATAAATGAAAACAAAAAAGAGAAAACACGCATACTGATATATGTGGCAATACCTGGGAACAGAAATGTCATGCAAAAGGAAGTAGAATAGAAACAATAACACAAGAGTTGATGTAATGAGATATAATGAATGTGGAACATGAAATGTATGATTATTCCAGCAATAACTACAGCCACCAGAATAGTAACAAAAGGTTGAAAGAAAAATTTGGAAGCCATACCAGGAAAACTTTCAACAGATGCACTACAAAAGACAGCAATACTAGGAACATGACACATAATATCAGAAGTACTGCAGTCTGAAACTTGAACCCTGAACAGTGGGGGATCACCAATAGTTCAATAGAAGTACCTGGAAGAAAAGGCCTGTGTCAAGAGAAAACAACAACAACAACATAATGATGGATGGATGGATGGATGGATGGATGGTGGTGGTGGTAGCAGCAGCAGCAGTACTAGTAGTAGTAGTAGTGGTAGTAGTAGTAGCGGTAGTAGTAGTAGTAGTAGTAATACAGGACTAGAAGTCTATGTGTCAGAGATGGTAGGCTGTAACAGTACTGCTCAGATTTTTATTTTCTTCTAATGTATTACATTCCAACAACAGGAAGGGGGGAGAGTAAGATCTTGAAGATTACACAGTGTTGGGTAAACATACAAGTTAAGTTACAGGAATGGCAGGTATTTTGCTGACATTATAAAGTCAAAGGTAAAAGCAAGCTACTGTAACAAAGACTGGCATTGAAAGCAAAAGGAAAATACAACAGATATTTAGCATGGTGCTGTGAACACTCAAAGTGTAAAGTACAAGAGTGACTTGCTATTATGACTATATACTTCTGTCCCCAGAAAAAAAAAAACTGTGCTGTGCTCTGCCTTTACTTCTTCTTAAACTATATTAATCTGTAACTGTAAAATGCACAGAGTCTGTAATGTGAGACCATGTATTTTCCACATTCTGTCCAGAAATAAAACGGCTGTTACCAAATATGCAGCTTTGCTGTAATAACAGTTGTGATAAACTATAAAATTATGACAGCCTCTCGTCATTTATTATGAATGATTTCACAAAATGTCAAAACTATATTTAAAAATAATACAAAATACATAATGGCACTTTTATGAAGAGCTCTTCTGCAGAAAAATGGCACATGTTAAGAAAAATGAAAACACAGAAAATTTAATTCCAGAACATTTTCTTCTGTTAACCCTTTGGCGCTGGAGTTTTATCTTTCGCGCCGGAATTAAATCCCCCCCCGTCCACTTTAATGGCCGTTCGGCAATTTAAAGGGCTCAATGTACGACATATATATGTATGTCGTTCGGCGCCAAAGGGTTAAGAACAGCCCAAGCTCTTTAACAGGTAATGTGTAACAGCAAAGAAGACACAAAATATCCACAAAGTGATGTATTATTCTGCAAATGTTATAATGTGTTGCATGGCTAGAACTGAATTTCCAACATCTGTGACAATCAAGACGATTTTCTCCAAGAACACAACAGTACTGTACATTTGATATGATTTTTGGATCACACATGTTGCACAACTTTATAACAATTATTTACAGTATTTTACTACCTATCTGTTATGGCATCAACTGTATGTGCTAGCTTTGGTTATGTACCTATTCACAATAAAGGCACAGGATTGTAAGCCTGACGACATCAGTTTAAGTACTGCGTTACTTCTTTGAGGTCTGATATATACTGATCAGCAAATGAACCTGGATCCCCAAGAAAAAGCACTGTAGCTACTAGGCCAGTAAGAAGTAACAAGGCACTGTCAAAGTATTCCTGAATTAACATGATTTTGATATTTAAACTCTCTATTCGTGTTATGAGGATACCCATAGTTATGTACAAGCAGTAATGATAATACACTGAGAATTGTAACCATATCTTACCAGACTTAATGTGTGGAAGAAATGAACCAAATTTTGCATATTCATTTCAATGAACCAAAAATATATACAGACTCCATATGTAATAAATGAGGCATGTCTCTGTGGCCTAAGTTTTACAAAATAAGCAAATGAGAAAATCCACTGGTAATAATGCCAAAAATATCACTGTATCAATTTTTAATTCATTTGTTGAACTGGTGAATATTCATACTTATTAACAACTATGACTTCCAACTAGGCAGTCAGTTGTCACACTTAGGTACAAATCCTTCCTTCCTTATAAAATTATGCAGACATGAAACCACAAATCTCAGAAGTAGGAAACAGTACAATATTTTAGTTTCTTATCTGACTTTTTGCTTTCTTTATTCCTTTAGCCAGATGACATGACAATATGTCTAGCACCACAACAGGCTGGCAGAGTAACTTGGATAATGACACAGCCAATCTAGTTCAAAAATGTTGTAATTCTAACTTCTACGATTACCTGAATGTGTCAAAACTTGCAAGACAACTAAGAACATGGTAAACGAGGCCTTTTTCTAAATCTACTGCAGTGTACTTCTTTACAAACAAGCATAACATTCTTATAGATCTTATCTAAACTAAAAAATCTAAGCTTCTGAATATTCATGTGTGTTGATAACTACTTTCTATTGCAATGACCTTTTTTTATAAATTAAAAACATCGCAGATGCGACTAATCCTTACTTACTACATGTGCTATGATACTGAACATTACACACAAATGACATATAACTGGTTGACTGGACTAGGAAAGTTATGAGGCTGATAAAATATCTACATATCTTCAGAATTTTTCAACAGTAAAAACTTCCATTGCATATATTATGGATACAGCCATAAAAACATAATCTACTCTGATGATATATAAGTTTTCAAAATTTTACTTTGTACTCTCTGTGATATTTGACACAAAATATGTGCAATAATGCTGAAGCATATGATATCTAGCAATAAGAATACAGGCAAGAATCCTGTAATATGACTGGTACTATTCTAGCGATCAATGCATAAGAATTCTTTTTATAATTATTTGAAATGAAAATCCTAACATATTTTTGGTTAGTACTTATGTTAGACTAAGTTCACTTCTTTAAAACACAGTTACCAACAGCTAATGTGCTATTACAAAACAACACAGTAATACTACATGTTTTTCAGTAACAACTGTAAGTTACACTAATAGTGTCAGAATAAACTGAAGACAGCAGGAAAATTAATGATGAAAACATGAAATACTGACTTTTCTGGACATTACACGCACAGTAAGATAAGTGCATCACTATTTTACCTGAGTAATTTTGCCTCAGTTCTTTTGGTAACAAGTTTCTATTACTAAATGTTGCGGTGATGCTTAGTTACACAATTCTATTTATTTATTTATACATATGACCATTTACTCATAAATGGGTTAGTGACAAAAAAATTATAATATGAACAACAAAAAAACTAGCTTAAATGAAAGAAGGAAGAAGAAACAAAGCTGCCAGCTAGCTAGCTGTCACGGCCAAACAGCAGGACACAGCCCCCCCTCCCCTGACTAGCTTGACATAAAACAGCCATCCTCCAGTTACACTCTGTATACTTAAGGACACTTACACTCTAGTATCACATCACAACACATTCGTGTCTTTGTCCATTTGTGCAGTAATTCTTACATGCTTTTTAAAAAAAAGAATAAATATGTTTTATGGAACGAACACACTTGTTTTTGTACTATCGCAGAACGACCGGATGTGATATCCAGTGACAGGCAAGAACTCCTCACTTCATCCCACATTGTGTGTTAGTGTGTCAGTCCCCATACAATGAACTCAAATTTCAACAAACCACAATGCTCAGAAATTACATGGGATCACAAAGCTTCTCCAGATGCACTCTTTGACATATACAAATGACACGCATGAAATACATTTTACATTGTTTTGAGGAACAAAATACGAACTGTCTAGCAATTATGAATACATAATGTACAAACCCTGATGCATGCTGTATCAGAAGTGCCCAACATTCTTCCAACCTGCACCAAAATCACAGTGCAGTAATTATACACAACTGATCCATCAAGTGCAATGTTGGTGACACGAGACGATAATGCAAAGAATAATGTAGGTGATGATGTTTGTAGTCAAGTGACAAGTTTGCACTTTAGAATACTCACATATTTTCAGCTGGCTACAGTTTATTAACTTTCACAATGATGCATCTAGAACAGACAATTTTCAAACACATGCCTTCTTATACTTGTGAAAAAGGCAGCTAAATGATTACTTTCTCATCACTTTTTACTAACAGAAACTGTTTAACTGAAACTGAATAATGTATGTGCAAACACATGTCTTCTTATATCTTTGAAGAAGGTAAGTTATAATTTTCTTATCACTTGTTACTACCAGAAAACTTGGTTAACTTAAAATGTATAAAATGTGTGCAAAAACAGTAAAGCAATGACTGGAATTAAAAATATTTTATTTTTATTATTAATACTATTCTGTACTTATAGCAAATTGTACTCTTGATTATGTTTAAATTACTTATCTTAAAGTCTGAGAAGAGCAGTGAAGCAACTACAACCACGGGGCATGTAGCACATTAACAGTACTTTGAACAAGCAAATGTCAGAAAATGAATAACCTGCCATAATTACTTTTCTGTCTAACGTAAAAGTTGTTGTAATCTAAACCAAAAGATTGTGTAAATAAACTTGTATTATATTAGGACAATTTAGATTACTCTGTATTCTTGGCCTATTTGTAAAACAAAAATCCCCAAATACAAATCCAGATCACTCTTTCAGTCCAGATTTGGCACAGATGATTTTAATTAGGAAAGACAAATTTATAAACTATTTTATGTTAGAAGCACAAGCCACAGAAGTGGTAATGTCATCTTAATATGTGCACAGTAAAGTAAGTACACAATCAAAAAAGCCAGAAACAATTTCAAAAACTAAAAATTTTAGTTTCTAGGGTTTTGTCAAAGAGAGCTTCAATCATTCTGAGCATTGAGTTACCATGAGGTTGCAACCATACATGTAGAGTTAAGTATCTCAATGCATGGTGTAAGGATGAAGTGTGAGTGCGTGAGGTCATTTGGAAAGAAGAACACCATGTACTCGAAACCTGTAGAGGCAGGTATACTCCATGTTCCCATGATTGGATTCAATACGAAGCTCCACCAACTCGAATGCATCAACACCTGACTGCTACAACAAATAACAAAGTATGAAAAACATTTACACATTTCACAAAAGACAATGTTTTTTAGCCAGGTGAAGGCACAGAATTATGAAAGCTGAAAAACTACCAGTGTATTCCAAGTTTATATTACCAGATACTTTGTCTAAGTTCATAATTCAATTACAAAGGATCTGTAATAGTGGTTACAGATTTTCTGAAATTCAGGATTCAATAGTAACAAGCATCTCTGGCCAGGGTGATGTTAATCTTTTGACGCCTAATGTCAACTATAGTGGTCGTACCGCACCACTAATCTCTAAAGTTGCATTTTATATATTTATTCAACAAATATAGGTACTGAATATTTTAAATATGGTATATGCTCTCCGTTTTTTTCTATTCAAAATGCAGTTTGTTTCATAATTCTAATGTATTTGGTTCTTGTATTATTCACATTTTATATACAGGGTGTGCTAAAATTAAAAAAATAATTCCAGTGCCAAAAGGTTAACATATTGCAAGTGATATACAGATATGTCCACAAAGCACCCCCTGACAAGTAGAACACATTTTAATTCATATTCTCCATTATGTTTTTTTTAGTTCAATAAATATGTACAAGATGTCATTAGTGTATGGTTTGTGTCCAGCAGTAAGCTTTAGATTTACCACACAACAACATATTAAGAATTTAAGGCACCTTTGATTGTAAAATAAAATATGTTCACAAACAGTTTAAAGTTCCTCGCATGCCACTACAGTCTGTACAGCACACTGAGTGAGTGCAATTTTGGGCACTTTAAATTCAAATGTCCTCCACCCTGGGCAGTACTTGGAATGTAAAGCAATTAGTCATTCAAAGGACACCAGTCACAACTAGGAATTGTGCAAGGTGCCTGACAGTCTTGTGACCGTAGTCTTTAGTGATGTTTGAAAGCTGTGTCACAACTGAGAATTCTTACATGAATGTGAACAGCTATGACATTATTTTGACTCTTCGATAGTACTGAAACAGCAATACATGATTTTTTGGAAAAACCACTAAAAATTTTTTTTTTTTTTAATTGTCTCTGATTTATCGAAAGCATATGATGTATTAAACCATAAAATTTTGGTGTCTAAATTAGATGCTTATGGAATTAGAGGTATAGTAAATCTGTGAATTAAATCATATTTATAAAATTGCAGACAGCCTGTCAAAATAAATTATGATGACAGTACCAAGAAGATATCTTTCTGATTTAAACAAAATTAAACATGTGTGTCTCAAGGTTCCACCCCTGGCCCACTTTTATATAACACATAAAGGATCTCCCAATAAATATAAAGCGGCAGGGACAGTTCTGTTAGCTAATGATATATTCTAATGAAGGCTGAACATGAAAATATTCTGAATCAAATAGAAGCAGAATTATAAAGGAGAAAGTTGGTTTCATATAAATGACTTAGTGAAAAATACTGAGAAAGCTATGGCTGTGAAGGAGAAGAAGAAGAAGAAGAAGAAGAAGAAGAAGAAGGAGGAGGAGAAGTAGAAGAAGGAGAAGGAGAAGAAGAAGAAGAAGAAGGAGAAGATGGAGGAGGAGGAGGAGATGATGAAAAGAAGAAGGAAGGAAGGTACATGACATGTAAATACAATTTTATAAGAACTGCCACATCAATTACAGAATTTAAATAATACAAAACTTTTCAGAAGGAAACTAAATTATTTTTATCACAACAGACCTACTCAGTAGAGAAATATTTGTATTATGAAGTTTTAACACAGCAGTGTCAATGTGTATAAAATGAGGACTTTAAAGAACTAAAAACTGAGAGAGGCAGTGGACTTGTGTACACTCAAAATATAATATAAAAATTCACTGGTACTTCATCCAAATGAAGTGAATAATGTGGTACAATACAACAGTTGGTAATTTAGAAAACCAATGGAATTTGTTAACACGTAATAGTCTTTTTTATACAATACTGTTCTGACAAGCATAATGAGTCATACAAACATATGTGTATGTACACAGACTGTATGGATTGTCTCCTATGCAAATTTTGTCTGTAAGGATGAATAGAATACATTTACAATTACCATTACAACCAAAAGGTGTGGCATAAGAGCTGGAAGTTGTGATATGAATTATCAGTATCCTTACACAATGACTCACAAATTCAACTATAAAGGCATCACTTGGGTTTGATCCTTGGTACAATGTCTCAAAAAAATCCCATTTTAGGCTTACACATGCCTAAAAGTAGATAATATTTACAGTCTATGAACAATAAAATGGAGGACCAAAAATTACAAAAGGACAACTTTTTAGAACTGATTCACAGCACAGTTGAACAGTACGGTAACACTGGTAGGTGAACATCAGAGAGTTTTTGTTTCCGTTATGTTTTTGTGTCACTCATGCCCTTCTGAACCATAAGTTTATTTACTAGAATCTGTAACAGTGTGCAAGAATTCCTTGTAAATGGCTATCACAAAAAAACACACTGAAGGAATTAGCAACATAAGCGCTTATCATCATCTTTACTGAGCATTCCACAATCTTTGGTGTTTCAAGGCTTCAAGCCATAACCTTTACTTAATTATCAAATACACTGTACTTGCCTGCACACTGAAATTTTGAAGACTAGTTCCATTCTGCTGATATGTGTACTTCCCAAGGAGTACTGGCTCCGTATCCTCAAGCTCCTTCAGTCCCTGCAATCAACAGGATTGAGGTGATAACAGGGGGCATTTTCATTGTCAGACACACCTACAAAAATCAGTATACTGACAGAATCAAACAGTAAGACACATTACCTTAACATCACTTAGAATCTTGTAGTAATTATAGTTAAAAAATAATTTACTGTTCAGACCTCAGTATCCAGTGGTATGAGTAATGTGAAAGCATGCTGCATCAAATAATAATCACAACTTTTATTTCAGTGTCTAATAAACCTTTACCAAGGGAGGCATTCTTTCTATTCTCAATTATCAGCTATACAGACAACATGACATACAATCCTGTCTTATTTACCAACTTCCAATCACAACAAAACCCATGGAAATGAAGTTAATTATGAATGAATGAGAAAGAAGCTTTCTTGAATATGTTAAGTCACTATGTAGAAAACATGTGGTACTGTCTATAACAAAAGTGTGCTTACCATTTTAAGGGTTTATTCCTCTTTCCACTGTCTAATTTGTAATTGTAATTGGTGTGTGTGTGTAATGTGCATATTATTGTGCCTAGGGAATAAGTCTGAGCTGACCAGGTTTTCTTGACATGAAACTTATTTTTCATCCTACAATCTTATCTCATAGTAAAAAAATTAGGTTATTTCCAATATCATGTAAAACCATTAGCATAGGATTCTGAAACATACTTAAATTCCAGTCATAGATTCTGGTACTGAAAATTCTTACTAGAACTTTGATATCATGTGCCAATAGTGACAAGTTCTAAGAGGTTGTTTTGAGAAAGTTCCAGATGAAATCAGCACAAAGGAACAGCCACTTCTGATTCTGTTACACAGTAAGCCTCCTTGGATAATAGTAAATTAACATTTCAAGCCAATATCACATTTAATATAAAATGTTAAATTAAAAATGTGAATGCCCACATTTAAAAATATTTCACAACTTACCACATTACCACATTTGGTACCATACTTAAGAGTGCAATTGGTTGTCTTTCAGAAAGTAACACAGGAACTCACGTCATAATACAAATAATGTGCGATCCATTAACTTACCCAGACAGTGAAGTCCTTCGGGGCAGAGTCAATCCTGCCATGTGGAGACAGGGAGCGGGGAATGTGTTCCAGACTAAACGCAGTGATCTGAACCAGTCCAGAGAGTTGGATAACGAGAAATCCCTGGGAGCCACTAAATGCCCAGCATTCACCAGGGTGTACACCAGGCTGCAACATAAGGAAATGGTCCATTTGTTTAGAACCAAGTGATTACATTACACTACTATGACAGTGGTATGAACCTCATCACCTAACATACAACTTGGCACTACACTTTAAGATTACTGCCTTGTGGGATATGACACCATGTAGTTTGGTAAATGGGTAGGACAGGAACTTACTGCATTGAACTTCAGGACAGGAGAGTTCTCCTACTTGAAAAGATGTAGGCTTTAGGTTCCTTTGAAATGCTTGTACCTATCTAGGAGGTACACCATGTTCTATCCCAGAAAATAATAATCTTCTGACAGTGATCATGAAGGTAACCATCTTCTGGGATGTAACACCCAGCAGCCTCATAGCTTCGTCACATCTCAGAAGGCACAAATCTTCAGTTAACTTCAGTTATCTTCACATTCACCACTGGCAGAACCTATTACCTCACAGGTATTACTGTGACCAAACTATCCTGGCTCATGTTCCATCAAATAAAGCAATGCAAATGAACTCCTCTGATACAGATGTAAGACTATGGAGCTAAAGTCACACAAATTCAACATGAACAGAGAGCTATACCTGTATAACGGTGCGAGGGTTGTTAGAAGGATACCACAGTGGGATGCCCAGTACTGACAGCTTAGCAGTCTTTGCTTGGTAAGTCTCGGTACACCTTGTGCTTATGATACTTCCACCTGCAGCCAGTCAAGAACATGAAGAGTGCAAGGTGGTAACATACAAATCATAACGTTGTTGAAACCAAAATACAGTAATTCACCTCAGTGCTGTGTCAAGTGAATTTGGTGCATTTTGACCCTATCACACTAATTTAAATGCCTTTTACACACGGTTTTAGCATATTAGTTGTGGCAAGGTACATTTACTTTTGTACTTTATGTGTTAGGGATGGCAAAGGGTGAAGATGTATTAGTTTGTGTTCACAACCCTTGGCATTAATTCACTATTACCACAATACTTCTACACATGACTGCATGTAAAATAGCTCTTACAAAAGGAAGCTCGACTGTTTAAGAAACTCAATACCCTATAATACGGTAATGTGACAGGGTTTTCTACCACTACTTTTTCCCTGTCAGTAGCCATGTGCCAATGCTCCATACTTACATTTCATTCATCCAACACCAGTGCTATATAATCTTTACAACAGACAGTGTTGTCAAGTAACACACCCTGCCACTCCCTCCCATTTTCCTTACAATTAGACACAGCCATGAAAGTTTCCCTTATTCAATAAGGGCAATGCTCAAGATGAAAAACTGAAAGGAATTCTCCTCTTGGTAAAGGTAAAACAGTCCCTGTGCCAGGCATCGTGCCATGAAGGGATGCACAGTCACTGAAGGAAGCTTTATATATATACAAACTCAGCAGAGTGAAGGTGAGTGGTTAGTGTATGATCTGGGAAGGGCGCCAAACATCAATTGTCTTGATTTAAACAAGCAATAGGAATGGAAGGAGAAAAAGAAAAGAAAAAAATAGAAGCATTCCCATATCACGATGGGTGAAGACAGTATATTTTCATTATAATAAATAGTATTCATCATTATGTTGAAGAATAAAGCTTCTGGGATGCTATAATATGTTGACTAGTAAGGGCTACTCATATTTCAACAAATCATAATCCCTTCATCTTCAGGGCTATGTCCTATGTCTGCTGCACCCTGAAGATGAAGGCACTCAAGTCCTTAGAAATACTGGTAACTATTTAACAGCTGACAATGTGCAACAACCCAACTTGAGAAGCTGCTGCTTCCTCCTCACAATGACACTGAAGCATCTTTATTAAAAAAAAAAACAGTGCTACTGTCCTGTAAGTGCAACAACCAGATGCTACAGTATGCCCAACAGTTCAATGTTCAGATTTTACAATGTATGCTAACTACCAGAAGTCACAGATTAAATGTTCAGCTCACCTGAAGACTCAAGAGCATAATCCACAAGACCAGTCTTGTCTGCATCATACTTTGACAAAGCTTCATCCACAATGGCACGCACCTGTAGGTCAGTCAATCCTGCCACACCTGTACTGTTAGTCACCCATGTTCCCTGTGAAGTGCCAGCCCATTACCAGTTAATTACACATATGATGACCCACAGGATGACAAAATTTATCAATGACTTAAAGTCACTCATAAAAGCAAAGCACCAAATATTTACTTATAGTTTTACATTTCAGTTATCTCTACAAAGGCATGTGTACAGAAAGGTATATCAGTTACTATTATGTGCTTTTACATACAAAGTTAAGTTGAAGATTTAAGTTCAGTTATCTCTACAAATGCATGTGTAGAGAAAGGTACATCAGCTATTATTATGTGCTTTTACATACAAAGTTAAGTTGA
>Ga0123354_10009536_pt1 | contig 14877 bp, 9 predicted proteins | sample TergutLab28metaG_2_FD_97872 | JGI IMG/M metagenome (GOLD analysis project Ga0123354, IMG submission 97872) | Labiotermes labralis P4 segment gut microbial communities from Petit-Saut dam, French Guiana - Lab288 P4 | ecosystem: Host-associated > Arthropoda: Insects > Digestive system > Gut ...
AGGCTGAGTGGACCCCGTTCCAGACCGACTACTACTCAGAAAATCTGGTAGCGCCGGGGATCGAACCCGGGACCTCTGTATCTGTAGCCAGAAACTCTGACCACTAGACCACAGAGGCGGTCCGCCGATAACTAAACCGCACGAATATATTCGTCTCCAATGGAAGGTCAAACAGTGTCAGATTCTTGATAAGATTATAATAAGAAATTTTAAACGGAGCATTTGCTGTCTGCATACCGGCAGATTCGGTGTCAATGAAGCCTTCGGTGGACAAGCGAGTTGTAAACATAGGGGCGTCAGGATACCACCAGTTCTTGTTCACAAGAACAATGACTCAAATGCTGGACGTCAATTCCTCCCAAATATTAGCTTGTTCACTGCAGCACGAACTGCGGAATTCCGACTTGTGAATGGCTGCCGACCACAAGTCTGGCACAGTCCCAATGACGCAATGATGTTGATGTGAGTTACTGCGAAACATTGCTTGCTGCTTCCATTACGAAACGAGGCGGGTGGCGGGCGTTTTTGGCAGCGAAACGAGTCGTGTGTATGGGAGAATCCCTTCTACTTCGAATGGGTTATGACCTATATCAGGCACCAGACGGGTGCGCTTAATGGCGGGGCGACACGATTCAGCAAAACATTTGGACAACGTTCCGTAACACAGCCAACAGTGCACGCAAATTATAACGTGCATTTAAAAAATAAAGTGCTATTTCCAATTTATTACGTCGCCCGTATCAATATTAGATCTCACAGTCAGGGGGAAGAAGTAAAATAATAAGGATCTTTGATTTTGCTGTGCGTCATCCCCGTTGTGTTGGTTCAATAACAAAGAATTTTTTTGTATTACACATACAGTCGAACACAACTATATTTCACCCAGTAGTACAGTAGGTATACAACTATATGTTTCGGTCCTATATGTTGGCCATCTTCAGGTTGTGATTTAACTTACACAGCAGCTATAAAAGATGTGTGGGGTGTTCTTTTAGGGTATTGGGGGTTGGGTGGGGGGAACGAGATCTCGTTGTTTCAACAGTGGGTACCGTGACCTAGGGTTGTTGTGAGTGAATTATCATTAGTTGTTTATGTACATGTCAAAGTAGGTTACTATTCTTATGCTAATGATATGTTATAAACAGTATCATTAGTAATATTGGTGTCAGTATACTGCATGCTAGTTTTAAATATAATGACACCAATATTACTAATGATACTATGTACATAAACAACTAATGATAATTCACTCACAACAACCCTAGGTCATGGTGCCCACTGTTGAAACAACGAGATCTCGTTCCCCCCACCCAACCCCAAATACTCTAAAAGAACACCCCACACAACTTGTATAGCTGCCCTGTACGTTAAATCACAACCTGAAGATGGCCAACATATAGGGCCGAAACATGTAGCTGTATACCTACTGTACTACTAGGTGAAATATAGTTGTGTGCGACTGTATGTGTAATACAAAAAAATTCTTTGTTATAATAAGCTTTAGCTTAATATTAATGTCGTGAGCAGTAAAGAGCCCACTTGGTAGACCCAGGCGTAGATGGGAGGACGGATCTTCAGGAAGTGGTATGTGGGGTATGGACCGGATCGAGCTGGTTCAGGATAGGGACAGGTGGCGGGAACTTGTGACTTCGGTAATGAACCTTCGGGTTCCACAAAATGCGGGGAATTTCTCGACTAGCTGTAAACCTGTCAGCTTCTCAAGGACTCTGCTCCATGCAATAAGCAAGCAATTAAGCAAACAGGAACGCACGAGCTGTGAGGGAAGTAAATTCAAACTCTGCGCATTCTTACTAAGGAACCCGATCTTGCGGTGATCAGACGATGGACCTATTGCACTGGTGAAACTAACGCGCATAAAGCCGGATGAAATTTTGAACAATTCCCAACCGCAGCTACGACTTCAACAGATAACCCTTCACTCTCCTGATCCGCTCTCACATCAATCACTGACAGATGTTCGTACCGGCAAGTTGCAACGTTCACGATAGGCAGACTGCCGGAAGGCGCGGTGCTACTAAACAGACATAACCTTCTACCGGCACAAGCCGAGGCTACAATACTGATGGAATCACAGGAACTTCTAGACTTCCGATTATCAGTGCCCACCTAGAGAATACATCCGTAGCAACAAAATTACTTTTTTGAAACACGTAAACAAAATAAAGACAAGATTTCAACTCTTTGGCTCCTATATAAGTCCATTCCATAGCCTTTATGTTCTGTTTTCCAGGCGCTATGTAATCGCAAACCACAGTATCTGTTGACTTTCAAAACTCAAAAGTAAAGTCTTACATTGACACTAAAACCTGGCATCTCCCTAAGTAATTATAACGTATTAATAATTGTCCAACGCGACGCAACACAAAGGAGTCTATTCATTATTCAGCAAGTTCACTCTACATGTTTCGGGTGGCAACCACACCCATCATCAGGAGTACACAAATCTGTAACTACAGCCTACAGCCACGTTGGAGGGAGGTAGCTGCGCAAAAAATATGACAAGTACCGCAGGCTGTAGTTACAGTTTTGTGTACACATGATGGGTGTGGTTGCCACCCGAAACATGTAGAGTGAACTTGCTGAATAATGAATAGACTGCTTTGTGTTGCATCTCGTTGGACAATTATTAATATAGAACAGCGATGAACGGAACCATAAACATAATTATAACGTATTCTTTACAAGCATTCTTAAGTTACGTAATCGATGCCACTTGCACTGCAGGGTTTGGAACAGGTGACAACGCCAGTGCGCGGTAAAATGGAATGGATGTGACACGAGTCTTGATCATTGAATGTATGCCTACCGTAACACTGACAGCCATCTGGTGCGTGGGCGAAATAGCCCTGATGCGGCAGGAACCTGTCGCATCAGGGTCATATAAATGTACCATCTCGACGTAAGTAAAATTCACCACCATCTTGCATAGCAACTGTACTTGTTAATTAATGCTTCGACATGTTTCGGCCTTAACTGTTGGCCATCTTCAGTGAGCTTTCTTCAGCATATGCAGCTTAAGTTTGAACTTATAATTTAGAAATTCCGCATATGATTATAATTACTCTTATGATGGTTTAACATTATAGTTCTTAAGCTCAGTGTTATAGTTACAATACTGTTCAAATGCAGCAATAAATTGTTTTGCTGTTCAAATAACAGTTGAATATTCGTTCCCTGCGTGGACACATGACACCGGACATCTGATTCCAGAGCTTAATTCATTTGAAGAAAGAATAAAGCGAAGGTTATGATATTTTGCTGACCGTGCATCTCAGTATAATCTTAGTAACTGACCACAATTAATGGACAAATTCTTGTTTTATAATAAACTTACTATAAAACAAGAATTTGTGCATTAAGTTGGTTAATTACTAAGATGAAGCGAAGATCTGATGTGTGGTTGACCGTGCATCGTAATTCAGTGTGGATAAGAAACCAACTAGATGTCACTTTTGTGTTATCCTTTATTTCTCCTTTACATGTAGCTCAACATGTTTCGGGCAGCCATTTGCCCATCTTCAGGAGCTGACAACTACGTGGTGTTATCGCCACGTGTTGGTATTGTTCCGTGGCTGCAGGAAGGCTGTCAGAACCGGTTAGCAGGTAGTGTGTCCACTGAGGAGTTCGTAGCACAACTACGTACTCCTCAGTGGACACACTACCTGCTAACCAGTTCTGACAGCCTTCCTGCAGCCACGGCACGATACCAACACGTGGCGATAACACCACGCAGTCGTCAGCTCCTGAAGATGGGCACATGGTTGCCCGAAACATGTTGAGCAACTTGTAAAGGAGAAATAAAGGATAACACAAAAGTGACATCTAGTTGGTTTCTTATCCACACTGAAGCGAAGACGTTTGGGCGCAACAATTACAACAACAGAAAAATAATTCTATACTGTATTTTAACTATAGCACTGATTTTAATCAACGTAACAACAATTTTAATCGTATGTGGAATTTCTCACATATTTGTTGACACACAGCTGCACATGCGAAACAAATAACCCTGGAGATGGTCAACAGTTAAGGCCGAAACATGTTGGAGCACTAAGTAACAAAAAAAATGCTGTGCAACAATTTGGTGTTGAATTTCATATGTGTATTAGTTGCAGGAAAAATGTACAACATTAAATATACCACCATCTCGACATTCCTCGCACGGACGGCGGCACCGTTCGCACATCCCCTTACGCCTGCCGTAAAGAGAGGGTAAAGTTCACCCTAGAACAGGCCAAGAAGGCCCACAGAAGGAGCAGAGGTAGATCTACTCTTTCTTTAACCTTGGCGCTTGATGGTCAACGCCACGGCCCGACCGCTTTACCCCCGGGAAAGACCCGGTACCCATTGTACAGGAGGTGGGTGGGCCCCATGGCCGGTCTGGACGGGTGCGGAAAATCTCGCTCCCACCGGGATTCGATCCCGAAACCGTCCAGCCCGTGACGAGTCGCTATACCGACTGAGCTATCCCGGCCCACCTTACACATGTCGTACTTAGACAGAGCCACAGCTGTCCCCATATACACCATGACGGCATACAAAGGAAGCGGAAGTATAGCTCTACTCATTATAAACCTCGCCACTATATTGTGGCCTTGCTCACGCCCCGGCCGCTCTACCCCCGGGGACGCCCCAGAGGCGGCCTGTACGTTTTGGAAGCTCTTTGCATATAAACGCCGACGAGAATGGAATGGCCTCGCCCCACACACGTAACAGCAAAATCCCCGTCTTTCCCAATTCCCCTCTAGTACGAACTTCTGAATTTACACTTATTCCCTCCCATGACATTACTTTTGCAGACACAGAGCCTCATGGCACACTACATGCGTCCCGCTCACTTTCATTTACATACTTCCCTTATTCTCCTTCCCCACAGTCTTTCATACTCTTCCCCTTCCTCTTATTCCAATACTTCCCTTCCCCTTCTCAGCCTCTACTTCGTCATCATATCTACTACTCTTTCTTCTTTCGACCAATATGAACGAAAACAGCCGGCGAAAAAGTACAGATGTGGCGGTGCTCTGCAGGTGTGTACGTTCCTTCACCTCCTGAACGCAAGACAGACTCAAGATCTGGGTGCCAATGGTACATGGCTTCAAAATAAGACCGCCATCCATATGCTGTTCTTCAGTGGTATGATTTTTCTTCTTTCTGTTCGGTCTCAATATTCTCTTGTTCTTCTCCTGCTGTAATCCTATCCCCTTAATTTGATGAAGAGGATGAATACTACAGCAGTTCCAACAACAAAGACTTCCAGACGTTGTTCTAGAACTCTGCTTATTCTAGCATAAATACAAAAGACGGACCTCGCCTGAACAGGAGAGGATTTTGTCGAAATAAATGGGAGCCTCCCTCCCTCCTCTCTTCGCCAGTCTTTATCAGAAGGATCCGCGAAGACATGTCTTACTTGAACACGTATCGTGGAGATGAAGAGCACATTCCATTCTGTAGCCACACACTTTGTTCTTGTATCCATAGTGAGTGAGTCTGGGAACACTTGAATACAGTGTATCACTGCTTCATGAAGGAAAATAAACTGATTACTTCATTGTTAATAAAACCCTAAACACAGGCCTACAATTCGTACTAGTATGAAATGTGAAGAAATTATTTTGTTTGCCAAGCAGCTCACTGATGCTGGCAGTCTCTTCAACACGTAGAATGGAACAATGGGCACAGGGGTGCAGACACAATTACTGGGCTACTCAGTTCTTGTTTCACTCCGTGACACAAATCGAAAAGCTGCTGTTACCATTCTGCATCTCTCGTTAGTATCTGGGTCCATTTACTAATGCAGATATACACATAAGCGCGCGAACACGCACGCACGCACGCACTTCTGCTCGACCAAATCAACGCTACACATCGGTAGGTCAATCCAGTAGAATCTTTCTTAAATTCCGACAGTCGTTTGGCCAACCTTCCCTACTATTTATGAAACTCTGCTCACAAATTTCGATCAGTGGCCCCTATCCTAATCCAAATAAATCCAGTTCACATCTTTACGTAATATTCAAACACCTATGCCTCAGCCTCCGTCTTCAAATTTCTCCCTCTTTTTTTCCGACTAAAATGGTCAATGTGCCTGATCTGCTATACTCGCCCTAACGCCTTCTGTTAGTCTGCATAATTTTAACGAATTTCATTTCCATGAAGTAACATTAGCTTATATTTTTTTTAGTAACTTTGGTAGTCTGACACAAGAAAACTTCGCATTCAATACCGTCTGTCGTGATCATGTTGGTTTTGTGAGTTAAGTCCACTGTTTCTAAGGGAACTTCACCCTGCCATCCCCACCCATGGGCTCTGCCCCCCCCCCCCTCTCCCCCGTGCACAGACGCATGAATCAGTTCGCCCTGTATTGCACTACACAGGCCTGCACCATACACCAGTTTGCAAGTCCCAAGACCCACGTATACATTATAGGCGACAGTCATGAAATTCAAAAACACAAACAGTTGATGTCACCAACATGAGACTGAACAAACAAGTGACGGACACATCGAACTGCTGACCTATCCGACAATGCACAGAACGGGGAGCGCAAATTTTAAACACTGTGGGTTCAGCAGCAGATGGTAGTGACATCTGGAACCGTCCCACAGTTCTCGTATGATGGCAGACAACACAAAACAAATCTGCCCCTGACTAACCACCCTCAGCATAATTGTACCTTATTTACGCTAATTAAAAATTCCATCAAACGTCACATCGGATTTGTGGGCCTTTTCAACCCGTGATGCACGATTCAGCTGCACTCGGTACACAGCAGAAAGCCCATTCGTATGTTTTAGGGAGCTTCTGCGCTTCTGGGTTTAATAAATACAAAAAACTGCCGCTAATGTGCAAAACCTACGCATGTTCTTTGCATGACGCGCGATAAATAAACGCAAACGGGGAAAGTCGCCTATGCTCGTTCGCAAGCACTTCCAAAACTCATCACCGGATTTCGATCACATTTTGTAAAGAAGCTTACAAATGAAAGCCGTGAGGTGAACCTCATTTCGGTGTTTATCAGCTCAGAACAAATCCTAATACGACCTGAACAGCAAATGCAAACTTCACCCACCTTTCGCCAACACGCTAACGTGCAAGTACAATACACACGACACAACACGTATCTCTTAAACATTTACAATTTTCATTCGTAAAGACGACAACCACTGCTCCAACTTCGCTCAATGCAAATCGCCATGTAAGATTTACAGGCGTGAATACAGTGTTCATCTGTTCACAGCAAATCAGAACAGACGAGTTCGGTGTCATGTAGCATGAAAGAGGGGAGATATCTATACAACATTTTGGGGTGAAACAGATTACTTGAAAGTCGTACAAGTATATGGGGAAAATAATAATTACATTCGAAATTTGCTGTTTATTGTCATGTTCGTAAGAAACCTATTATGATCTTCTTCTTCCTCCTCAGCTCTACAACTCTTTGTGAGTTTTGGCTTGCTCAATTATTCCTCTCCATGGTTTCCTTTCCTGTGCCTTCTGTTTCCAATTATTTACTCACATCTTCCTCAAATCGTCTCTCACGTCATCATCCCATCTTAATCTTGGTCTTCCTTTCGGTTTTGTGTCGTGTGTTTTCCATTTATAAATGTTTTTACTGCTCGCATTCTTTCAACATGTAGACATTCTCCTCCATTGGCTCCTAAATTAAGTAAAGTGGTTAGCCATGTGGTGACCTCGTAGGTCAGGTTTGTGGACCAAACGGATCAATAGCAATTAGAGTAACCAGCAGTTGGGGCAGCGGTGTTTAAGATGCTTTATTACCAATTCGTTGACATGACGCAAACGTGTCGCCATCTGAAGTGTGAGTATATTGACAACTACCGGTGTGCACCAGTTATGGGCATCAGGCAACAGCTGGTTCATAGAAACTGAACCGGACACTACCTTGCACATCCGTTCATCTGCATTTCCCTCCATTATACGACATACGGAAGCAGAAACTATACCATTCGTAGTATGCACGCAGTATGCACTTCGCGCACATGAAATAACGACGTATCACGCAGAGTTAGCTGATGTATGTCGGCCACACAATCCTAATCTTAGTAATTAACCAAATTAGTGCACAAATTCTTGTCTTATAATAAGCTTATTATATGCCTCTACATGTTTCGAGCACTGTTGTGCTCATCATCAGGAGGTCAAAATTGTATTATACAGCATCTGGTATCGTCACGCTCTATAGGTGGCCGTCCGGTGCACACCGGACGGTCATCTCCAGGTGCAACGCTACCAGATGCTGTATAATACAATTTTGACCTCGTGATGATGAGCACAACAGTGCTCGAAACATGTAGAGGCATATAATAATCTTATTATAAAAAAAGAATTAGTGCATTAAGTTGGTGAATTACTAAGATTATACTCAGATGCGCCGGTCAGCAAAACATTAAAACCACAATCTTAGTTATGCGACCTTGCACTAACACGCTGTATCAGTCCAACAGTCACCCAGTTATTCGCACCTTAAAATCAAGACATTTGAACACAAATTCTTATATGTGTCGTACAGTTGGCTATCAGACGAATGATAGTGATAGTATTAATGGTCATTGAATGCAATAGTGACTGTAATATTCGCATGCGCGTAACAGGCCTGTGAATTAAAGACGAGCGGTTTGGAACGTAAATTTGTTAAGAGCCAGTTAGAGGTCAAGAGTCTGTTACAGTCAAGACGACTGGTCTTACAGCGAAACCGCACAACACGGCTTAGTTTAACGTAAACACTTTAAAGCCCAGTGGTCACTGTATGTACCGCCAATTTAACATTCAACAATTCCCAGTTCTGCCCACACAGTGTATTTATGTGTTTTGTGTGGATCTCAGAACAAATAGCGATTATTTCCCTATACAGCATTAACTGACTGGTTTTTATAACAGAGATTTACTGTGTTTACTGCGCGGTACGGACTGGATTTCTATACACATTTCAGGTTTATCTGAATCTCTGAACAGTTCCTTTCCCTTGTGTTCCTGCTGTCACCCGCAGTATACATTTCCTTGTTTCCGTAATCCAACAGTCACAACCTTCCCTCGCTTTCAGTGAAAGAAACAAGAACTTTCCCGTCGCTGTCTCCAGCCCCGTCTGTCTTCTTCCATCACTTGACACATAATTTAACGCGACTACTATTCCAACCCTTGCAGCACATTACAGGCTCAATCTCAGTTTATGTGGAATGGTAATGACACATAACTCTCCAAGACTTCCACATGGCCCAAAATTTCTTCAGCAGAATTTCACCTACGGATGACTTCTGGCGTACATGGAGCTCTACCTCTAGGTCCTCCATAGCCCCATACGTCTAAGTACTAGGTACAGTGAAAGATTTTCTTTACCTTAATTAGATTACATAACCTTAATGGTAAACGTAACGACCCACAGTAAACTGGTTCTCTACAACAGATTGCGACTTTCGATGCCCGCTGGAGTAAAGTCGGTCGGAAAGTGAAGCTGACCACTTGTGCCAACATTAAGACCTTGTTCCCTCTAAACATCCATCGCACGACGACGGTAAAGCGCTTTCGTCACGTTACACCATCACTATAACCTAACGCCTGGCACGTAATAAGCCTACTATCGTCCCTGCAGTGTCCAATGCCTGCGGTGCTTCGCTCTGTGCGAGATCTCCAGAGTCACGTGCCTGCTGAAGTTGCGGTCGGCCTGAAGCACGGTCCGTCACCCCGTAATGATTCTGTTTCAGGTTGCAGGCTGTCGAGTTGACAGTGCGATGGCTGTGACACTGACGGTTGCTCATTAGGACATCATCAAGAATATCGCCGTAGGCTGCAAAGTGACGCCGGGCGTAAGAATAACATCATTGCTGGGAAGTGTTGCCTGCAGTAAAATAACCGTCCAGCTCGAAAATGGTAACGACCGCACATTAGGAAACACGTCTGAATCCTACAACACTAGACAACAAAATGTAACTTTTTTTTCGACCTACGAACTTCAGTAGGTGAACGTAGCAGTACTTTTTACGCTGAATTCAGATATGTATACAGAAGTTTTCTATCAGGCAGAATTTCAAAGATACAGAGGGCTGTATCTGTGCAAAACAGTACTTTACGTGCTCATGAAAGAGGCAGAAACTTGCCTCTAAAATGTAGACGCGTATGACTTTCGCTGGTGATTGTCTTCAGGTACTTCCCTCTTCAGTGTCCAGGAATAGTCTGCCAACATACTTGAGGTCCAATTGCTTTGGCACCGCTTTTCCATAGCCAAAATGTCTTGATGAGATCTTTCACCGTGTTCGTCACTGAATTCGCCGAGATTGCCTGGGAAAAAAAATCCAAGTGGGACTCCAAAAAGTGGATTTTCAGACTCATATTACATCCCATAGCTTTGTACGAAGTCACCAGGTCCTGCACAACATCCTGACATTTCGATGTTTTGTGATTTCCTAAGACGTCCTTGCAAATCCCCTTAAAAGACAACCACGCATTTCTTTCAGTCTCATTCAGGTCTTCATCGAACTGTTTGTCTTGCGTCAGTTCCCTGATCTGGGGTCCTATAAATATACCTTCCTTAACCCTTGCGTCACTCACATTTGGGAACTTATTCGTCAAATATTCCAATCCACGGCCGGTTTTGTCCATAATTTTCACAACGTTTTTCACGATAACCAGCTATATGACCAAAGGTGGCAGAAAACATTTTTCCAGAAGAACAAGAGGAGGACTGACGACATTTTTCTCCCTGCCATTAGTAGTGATTTTCGTTTAAGCCATAGTTTATTTACATAGAGATTCTTCTTGTCTCGGCTGTCCCACTCACACAGGAAACAACAGTATTTTGTGTACCCGAGTTGCATTCCCAGTAACAGTGCCACAACCTTGAGATCACCACATAACTTCCACATAAATTCGACATACTTGATTTTTCCCAACAGTAGCTTCATGCTTTCATAACAATCCTTCTTTTGGCTGCATGAGCCAAAGGAACGGAGGGGAATTTATTTCCGTTGTGGAGTAGAATCACCTTCAAGCTCACTTTTGATGAATCAGTGAACAAATGCCACAGATCTGGGTTATTTCATGGCCAAGAATTTCCATAACGGAACAAATATCATTACAAAACACTAAACCATCGTCCTGCGAGAAGAAATCCTTCAATTCTTCATGGCGCCCACGGTAAAAACACACCTTAGTAACCTGGTGCAGAAGATTAACTGGAGCAAAATATGTGGGTGATAGAGAAATTGTGGGAACATGTTTGAATTCAGCGTCCAAAAATACATCAGAGACAGACATTTTTCCTCATGGGGCAAAACCTTTGTTAACCAGTGTAATTTGACAGTGGGGAGTCTGCATACGGCTCCGAAACGTCGGTACATTTCACTGCATTAATTTAGACAGAAGATGGAGACGGATTTTTACTCCAAAAGTTAATAATTTGTACCAGACCTTTTACCTTATATGAACGTATCAAACACTCATCATAATGCAGGACAGCACACAGCATAGCGCAGAATCTGCAAGGTCACACACCCCACACCGCAGTATCTACACATTCACACACCACATACCGAGGTATCTGCACAGTCACACACCCCATAACACAGTATCTGAACAGTCACACACCCCACACCGCAGTATCTGCACAGTCACACACCCCATACCGCAGTATCTCCACATTCACACAACCCATATCGCAGTATCTACACAGTCACACACCACATACCGCAGTATCTGCACAGTCACACACCCCATACCGCAGTATCTGCACAGTCACACACACCATACCGTCGTATCTGCACAGTCACACACCCCATACCACAGTATCTGCACATTCACACACCCCTTACCACAGTATTTACACAGTCACAAACAACCCATACCGCAGTATCTGCACAGTCACACAAAACATATCGCAGTACCTACACAGTCACACACCACATACCGCAATATCTGCACATACACACACCCCATACCGCAGTACCTACACAGTCACACACCACTTACCGCAATATCTGCACAGTCACACACCACATAGCGCAGTATCTGCACAGTCACACACCCCATACAGCAGTATCTGCGTAGTCACACAACCCATATCGTAGTATCTGCACAGCCACACACCCCATATCGCAGTATTTGCACATTCACACACCCAATACCGCAGTATCTACACAGTCACACACACCATACCGCAGTATCTGCACAGATACAAACCCCATTTCGCAGTATTTGCACATTCACACACCCAATACCGCAGTATCTAAACAGTCACACACAACTCATACCGCAGTATCTGCACATTCCCACACCCCATACCGCAGTACCTACACAGTCAAACACCACATACCGCAGTACCTGCACAGTCACACACCCCATACCGCAGTATCTGCAGAGTCACACACCCCATAGCGCAGTATCTACACAGTCACACACAACATAGCGCAGTATCTGCACAGTCACACACCACATACCGCAGTATCTGAACAGTCACACACCCCATACCACAGTATCTACACAGTCACACACAACATACCGCATTATCTGCACAGTCACGCACACCATACCACAGTATCTGCACTGTCACGCACCCCATACCACAGTATCTACAAAGTCACACAACTCATACCACAGTATCTGCACATTCACACACCCCACACCGCAGTATCTACACAGCCACACACCTCATACCGCAGTATCTGCAGAGTCACACACCAAATACCGCAGTATCTGCACAGTCACACACCCCATAACGCAGTATCTGCACATTCACACACCCCATACCGCAGTATCTGCACAGTCACACACCCAATACCGCAGTATCTGCACATTCACACACCCCATACCGTAGTATCTACACAGTCACACACCTCATACCGCAGTTTCTGCACAGTCACACACCCAATACCACAGTATCTGCACATTCACACACCCCATACCGCAGTTTCTACACAGTCACACACCCCATACCGCAGTATTTGCATAATCTCACACTAGACATCGCAGTATCTGCACAGTCACACAACCCATACCGTAGTACTTGCACAGTCGCACAACCCATAGTGCAGAATCTGTACAGTCTCAGAAACCATAGCGCAGTATCTGCACAGTCTCACACACCATACCGCAGTATCTGCACATTCACATAACCCATACAGCAGTATCTAAACATTCACACACCCCATACCGCAGTATCTGTACAGTCACACCCCCCATATCGTAGTATCTGCACAGTCACACACCCCATACCGCAATATCTGCACAGTCACACACCCAATACCGCAGTATCTCCCCATTCACACACCTCACACCGCAGTATTTGCACAGTCACACACCCCATACCGCAGTATCTGCACAGTCCCACACCCCATAGCGCAATATCTGCACAGTCACACACCCCATACCGCAGTATCTGCACAGTCACACAGCACATACCGCGGTATCTGCTTAGTCACACACCCCATACCGCAGTATCTGCACAGTCACACAACTCATACCGCAGTATCTGCACAGTCACACACCTCATGCCGCAGTATCTGCACAATCACACACCCCAAAGCGCAATATCTGCACAGTCACACAAACCATACCGCAGTATCTGCACAGTCACACACCCCATACCGCATTATCTGCACAGTCACACATCCCATTCCGAAGTATTTGCACACTCACGCACCCAATACCGTAGTATCTGCACAGTCACACATCCCATACCGCAGTATCTGCACAGTTACACAGCACATACCGCGGTATCTGCACAGTCACACACGCAATACCGCAGTACCTGCACAGTCACACAACCCATACCGCAGTATCTGCACAGTCACACACCCCATAGCGCAATATCTGCAGCCACACTAATTTGGTTGAGCGTTAGGTGCGGTGGGAATCTCTTTTAAACGCTGTGACGAACCGCCATATTCTATAAGACCCGGCCATTTTTCCAACCAATAACCAATTACAACGACATCCCTACCTGTCGCCATTTGCTAAACAAATTGCAGTCCAGATCAGACTATTAGGACCAAGTTCGGTGATTGTCCTAAATGTATTTTAATGTCGTTCTGACGCTTATTGATTCCATACGAAATAATGAATGTTGCAAAATTTGTTCTGTCTTTCATTTCAGATGTATACCAATCAAACAGCCCTTTAAAACATTCCAGATTTTACAATTTGACCAGGAAATTCAATTAAACCTGTTGCCATAACAAACAGCCTTCCGTTCCATCAGTTACTGGCCGTTTGATCTGACAGAAATTATAAGTTTTGTGTCTAAACTATAATGCCGGCGTATAAAACCCACGCCGCTGGTTTTATTTCCTACTAACACATCGAAATTGCTACATCATGGGGCAGATTTATAAAACGCGAACAGACAGTGACGGCAGTTTCTGACGTCAAGGATACTGGTCAAATCCACGGACTAACCGTTGATGTCTCACAAGCGAACTAATTACACAGTATACCACTTCGTACGCAGAAACGTAATTTATTTTTTTTCGGGCTAAATCAATTGTAATTGCAGTCAGTTTAAATAACGTGTGATTCAAAACACAGTGATCGTGTTACAGGCCCGGTGTGTCCCACAGGGTGGGTCCGTCGTCTAGTGCAGTGTTTTTCAAAATCTGTGAGACCGCGGCCCGGTAAATTCTTTTTCCATAAGACGAAGGTCCGTTCTCAACAGACTTACTCGTCATTACCTTTCCAATTTTTTTTAAGTTCATACATTAAACTAACATACGTAAAATAAAGGTAAATTGATCCCGTTACAGGCCCGGTGTGGCCCAGAGGGTGGGTAGAGGTATAGCTCTACTCTTCCATGACCGCGGCACTAGAAGGGGGTGAGTGGTCAGCAGCACGCTCCGGCCGCACTTTACCCCC
>Ga0123354_10009537_pt1 | contig 14877 bp, 7 predicted proteins | sample TergutLab28metaG_2_FD_97872 | JGI IMG/M metagenome (GOLD analysis project Ga0123354, IMG submission 97872) | Labiotermes labralis P4 segment gut microbial communities from Petit-Saut dam, French Guiana - Lab288 P4 | ecosystem: Host-associated > Arthropoda: Insects > Digestive system > Gut ...
AGGTTGATGGAAATAAAAGTTTAATTCCCCCCCCCCCATCTAAGTTACTGACCCCCCCCCCCCGCCCCCTACGAATTCTGTCCCGGCTGGTGTAGAAGATGCAATACGCAGCACGCAGTGTATGTGTCTTTTGTTTTGATGTAAATTTTTAAAAACACCACCAGAAATAGCAATGATTGCGGTTTCGTGTGATAGTCACCGACGTTTCGTAAATGTTTGCCGCTCCGTATTTCTCTAAGGTTTCATCCCAGAAGTCCACAGACAGACGGACAGTGTGACACAGACCATTTCACCCGCTGGCGTTTAGTGTAATTTGTATGTTTTATTTCTGGATGTCCTTCTTGACTGCTCACTTTGAGCAGACGGCCGTCCGTTAACACTGCAGCGCGACGCACCAGGATGACATCTGATTAAGCCCTTCCTGGCGCCAGTCCCAATAAGGCCCGCTTTGGACGGGGTCAGAAGTCAACAGTTTTTTGTGTTCTAACGCCGTTCCAAGCGCCACGGCTGCCCCCTGACGCCCACTTCTTAGAATATAGGTTCTAAATAGGTAGACAGGAATAAAGTACTGCACTGGCCAACATTTTAAGCGCAGTGGTAACTACACAGTGTTTCTTTTATCGCCGTCTGAAGCACGACAGTTGTCATGGGATGTCTCGGCAGATGTTGGGTCTGTATGCCGTGAAGCTGCCTTATCCAGGAAACAAGAGATATAATGTATATCTAAGGTAAAGGTCACCCTAGAACAGGCCATGAAGGCCCAGAGGGAGAGTAGGGGTGAAGCTGTACTCCTTCTTCAACCTAGACGCTAGATGGGGGTGACCAGCACCACGCCCCGGCCACTTAACCCCCGGGAAAGACCCGCTACACATTGTACAGGAAGCTGATTGAAAACCAAACCATTAAGGAATTCTGCCAATTTCATTCGTCCATGTTATCGTATCATTTATGCCTAGGTCGTCCGAGTGTCTTCTTCCACTTACTCTAAAATCTGAGGTTTCTAAAGCGGTGAAGATTCATGTCGTCAGCATCTGTTATGAAACCGTGTAGTTTTGTATGTGGTTACCAACCTTCCAGAATAAGGTGAGAATGTAGACAGCATTTTCGTTCAAAATTTTGTTACCGACCTAACAGACTCTATGGTGTGATAAATCAAAAGACCACCATACATTGTATTAAATATATAGTCACCCCCCGACTTAAGTCGTGCCGCACTTAAGTCGTTTGCCCCTAAGACGCTAAATGTTAAGCCAAGTGCGCAGATTCATACGTAAGGTGCTGAAGATGTCTTCCAGTTGCTGAATTCCCGTCATCAGCAGCTCGCATTCGACGGTCCTGTTGCGATTCGGAAGCAAAGCGCCCTTGAAGAACCTGAGAAACCTGAACCTGAGCCTAAGGGCAGGTCCTTGACGGTTTTATAGTTCACTGATGGGCTTGGTCTGATTGACGCTGGCGTCGAGGTGCTTGATGACGTTGAATGGTAGGAGAAGCGTGCAGCAGCAACTAGACAAGGCGTTGTGAGGATGCTTGCTTGATGTGAGGAGGTTCTGAAGGAGAAGAAGATGTCTTTGTCTCGACTGACTTCTCTGATTGATTTATTCAAATCATCTTCAGGGACTCGTACATCGCCACCTTTGTTGTTGGACACTGCATACGACGAGCTGGACCACACTTCAAGAGGAACTGCCTCTTTTTTAAATTATCGTTTGACGTTTCATATCGTTTTGTGAATTTTTCATACAATTATATCTTTTTACTGATCAACATAGATTGTCTGGATTCGACCATTAATATTGTATGTATGGGAAAATCTATCTCGACTTACGTCGTCTCTACTTACGCCGTCCCGACTTACGCCGTCTCTACTCTATCTCGACTTACGCCGTCTCGATTTACGTCGTCTCTACTTACGCCGTCCCGACTTACGCCGTCTCTACTCTATCTCAACTTACGTCGTCTCGACTTACGCCGTCTCTACTCTATCTCGACTTACGTCGTCTCGACTTACGTCGTCTCGACTTACATCGTCTCGACTTACGTCGTCTCGACTTACGCCGTCTCGACTTACGCCGTCTCTACTCTATCTCGACTTACGTCGTCTCGACTTACGTCGTCTCGACTTACGCCGTCTCTACTCTATCTCGACTTACGTCGTCTCGACTTACGCCGTCTCGACTTACGCCGTCTCTACTCTATCTCAACTTACGTCGTCTCGACTTACGCCGTCTCTACTCTATCTCGACTTACGTCGTCTCGACTTACGCCGTCTCTACTTACGCCGTCCAGACTTACGTCGTCTCTACTCTATCTCGACTTACGTTGTCTCGACTTACGTCGTCTCGACTTACGTCGTCTCGACTTACGTCGTCTCGACTTACGCCGTCTCGACTTACGCCGTCTCGACTTACGCCGTCTCGACTTACGCCGTCTCTACTCTATCTTGACTTACGTCATCTCGACTTACGCCGTCTGTACTTACGCCGTCCAGACTTACGCCGTCTCTACTCTATCTCGACTTACGCCGTCTCGACTTACGCCGTCCAGACTTACGCCGTCTCTACTCTATCTCTACTTACGCCGTCTCGACTTACGCCGTCCAGACTTACGTCGCTGTTCTCAGAACCAACTACGAAGTAACTTCCGGGGCTGAAAGTATTGTATTCTGTACAGTTCATCTACCGCTGGTTGTCCATAAAGTTTGTTGTTACGCAAATCTCGAACTGATTGGCAGTAGGTCTGGGGTCGGAGCTTGTGAGATGTTCTTTCACGCTACTGTACAATGCATCTTTTGGATTAGAAGTGGTGTTGCTGTCACTTGTTATGGTGGTACTAACGTAATATTGCACAGCTTCCGTGCGATTGGCACATACAAACAAGTTATTACCAAATAACTGCAGTAATATACGTTTTTCAAAACTACCCCGTGGCCATCCTCAGAGAACAACAATACAGTCATGCGCCGCATAACGACGTTTCGGTCAACGACGTGCCACTTATACGACGGTGGTCCCGTAATTGTATAATATTACAATACTTACCACTGTGTTACAATTGCCTACAGTATTCAGTACAGTAACATGCTGTACAGGTATGTAGCCTAGGTTCAATAGGCTATACCATACAGACTAGGTGTGTAGTAGGCTATACTATCTAGGTTTGTGTAAGTACACTCTATGGCATTCGCACAGCGACGAAATCGCCTAACGACGTATTTCTCAGAACGTATCCCCGTCGCTCAGCGACGCAGGACTGTAGTCAAAGACCTGTACAGCTTTGTTACGTGGCTTGTCGTTTGCAAAATGGTAAAATATAAATATTATTGTCTATTTACTGTTGAGCAACAACTTAAAGTATTATATTAAATGTGTTTTAAAATCATAGCACGAGAACAGTGTTAAAACTTTTCTAATGCTGGATTCAAGCGTCTGCAAAATGTGGCTTTTCTTCGAGTTATGGTGGAGTGCAAAATCCAGTATATTACAGCACTCCTTGTGTGCTGCATGAACTGTCTTGAATTCAATAAATCAGGTAACATTTTGTGGGTACTGTGCGGTTAGTTTGGGGCACGCAGTGGCGCGGTTGGTTGAGGAACTGCGCTACAAACCGGAAGTTCGTCGGTTCGATTCCCGATGGTTTCGTTGCGATTTTCTGTTGACCTGAACCTTCTGGCCGCATTATGGCCCTGGGGTGCTCTCGGCCTCAAACACAAATGACTATCAAGAATATTCCCTGGGGTGTGGGGGTGGGGGTAAAGTTGGCCGGTGTGTAGGTCTGTCCAGGCCTGTATTTCAAAGGTCATACAAAACGTACAAATCGAAACTGAGTGAAACTCAGCGTTTTTTATGTTTTGTAAAAAAGTCTGACAAAATGTCCAAAATTTAATATATTTTAAGCCCTTTATCAGTTTTTGGTACTTGTAAGTATTACATACATGTTGATATGAATTCGTGCATAATGTTGCATTTATCAACTGCATACTGCGAAAGCGTTGAAGTCAGTATGAGACTTTAACTTTACGGACTTTACGGTGCCGATAAGTCCTTAGCCAGACCAAGAAGGAAACAAACTCGGAAGCATAACAGGAACGCGCGCGATTTCAACAACATCGAGACGCAAGCTGTCATGAAGTTTTGTTTTTTTCTGCAAGGCTAGGCGCCGAAGGAAATTCACGCCATTCTGCCAGAAACATTAGCTTGTTTCCTTCCTGGTCGGGCTGAGGACTTTTCAGCACCCCTGTATAATAAATACAACTTGGGGCGAAATCTTCAAAGCAACTGTAGCAGTGTGGACGTTTTGTTCCTAAAGCACTGCTTTCAGGAGCTTAATCTGTTGTCGCAGTTCTGAACAACAGAGGAGTTAAACACTGCGGTGTTACGCCGGTCTGAGACAGGTTAGCTTTGTTTGGTTAACACGTGACGTCTGCGTCACAGGCAGTGCTTATGGTAAACCGTGCTATTTTCGTGTGTAAACAGACGTATTTAGGAAGCTTTTTTTTTTGCATGTTGCGTGGCTGGTTTGCGAAGAAATATTGCAAAGGTGTGAACTGTATACTTCGCCATATCTATCTGTTCGCCCGTTTACATGTAACTGTCCCTGGGGTCGACTAGCCTCTAACAGAAATGAGTAAAGGTAAAGGTAAATGTATAGTGTTCCCGTTACAGGCCCGGTGTGGCCCAGAGGGTGGGTAGAGGTATAGCTCTACTCTTCCATGACCGCGGCACTAGAAGGGGGTGAGTGGTCAGCAGCGCGTCCCGGCCGCACTTTACCACCGGGAAAGACCTGGTACCCATTGTACAAGAGACTGGGTGGGCCCCAGGGCCGGTCTAGACGGGCAGAAAATCTCGTCCCTGCCGGGTTTCGATCCCGGTCTGTCCAGCCTGTAGCCAGTCGCTATATCGACTGAGGTACCCGGCCCACACATAAATTAGTACCAGGAGCATTTCCTTGGGGGTAAAGATGGCCGGTGCGTAAGGCTGACAACCTTACCACCATCCTGTGCCGTTGTCATTAAATCTGGGAACCTTAACTTTCTGGAACCCTCTGGGATACTCAAGGCTTGTGACGGGACTGTTTTACCTTTACGTGTAACTTCGAGAACCGCAGAACTGGTTTTCATGAAACGTCGTATTCGCTACTGTCGAAACGTTAAAAATTTGTGGTTCAAATTGGAGAAAATTGGCTGACAGAACTGTGAGTCATTTTGATAGGGTTTTTACCAGAACAGTTAGCGTGACAGATGGACCTACGCACGTTTATTTGAGCATCTGGAGCGTGACTGGCCTGCCTTCTCACACAGACGTCCAGTAGAACTTAGCGCACTTGTCATTCACATTACACTTTTTAGGCGCTTTCGCAAAATTACGAAACGCTACTGTAGCTTCCTCAAGTGTGCCCATCTGTCTGTCCGCCCGCATGGAACAACTCGGCTTCCACTGGACGAATTTTTATTAGATTTTGTTATTTGAGTGTTTTTAAATAATCTGTCGAGGAAATTCAAGTGTCACTGAAATCCCACAAGAAAATCAGGTGTTTTACATGATAAGATTGGTGCATTTATTGTAATATCTCGCTTAATTAATGTCAGAATGAGAAAAATTTTAGACAGACTTTTTAGAGAAAAGCAAATCACATATTTTGTGTTCTACAATTTTTTTTTCCCGAAATTCGTGCCATTTATGAGATAATGTGGAAAAATATGGTACAGCCAGACAGGCTACAGGTGGACAATATAATACGGCGCATGCACTTTGCATGCTGGTTAACTAAGACTACACACACACACACACACACACACACACACACACAGAAGTTGTAAATTTATCGCTTTTATACGTCAACAGTGGTTACACGAACGCACCTCAATGTTACATTCATTGCTTCTCTTGTTCCTTAACTCTTGAAATTTTCGAGGTAGCCTAATTAATCAAAAGTGTGCTGGCGCCATACTTGCTGTTACTTGAAGTTAGCTTGTATTTTCTGCCTTGAATATTACCGTGTTCTGAGTTGTAACGCCGTGAATTGTGGTAGAAAGTTGCCTTAGTTTCGTAGGCACATACTACCTCCATCTTCAGGATAGAAAGCAGGTCCTGAGAAATCTTCTTAAATTTGTACCTGGCCGCACAGCGTCACACGGCAGATGGCATTCAATTCAAGCACGAAACACTTAAGACTTGTAGTTGGATCTGCATAAGTGACGTATTGTACTATACCGAGTTCTGAGTAACACTAAACAAGGTTAAACAACCTTATCAACATGCTAAAAAAAGTAACATAAACATCGCAGAACGAGATCAAAGCATTGATGCTTGTCCTAATTTAAACGCACATTTTCTACACTTCCACGGTCCGACTGCCATATACATATATATATATATATATATATATATATATATATATATATATATACACACACACACACACACACACCTCGTTTTCAAGCATTTTGTATCTAATTTCGTACCTCATCTTATTCTGTTTAATATTTTTAACGTAGATGCTCTTTACAATTTACATTTCAGGCATTCTGTACGAGGCCTGACGGAAAGTATCAAGCCATTTTTTAATATCTCGAGAACCGGTCACGTGGCCTTGATGTAACTTGGCAGCCAGTCAGAGGAGACCTTACTGTGCATCAGTGAACAGTCACTCTCCCGTGGGGCTAGTCAGTCGGCAGTGAGAATCCGTTGACTGAGCTGGTGTACTGTGTGACCTTCGCATTCACAGTGACCGAGCGAGCAGATCAGCGAATATGCATCAATGCTCCTGCCCATTCTACAACTCTCGTGCAGGTTTTTATTTTGGCAAAACATCGCGTCATCCAGGTCTGTCAGCCCCCCTACAGCCCAGATTTGGCTCCCTGCGACTTCTGGATTTTCCCAAAGCTAAAATCGCCATTGAAAGGGAGGAGGTTTGTCAATGCGAAGGTCACACAGTACACAAGCTCAGTCAGCGGCGTCTCACTGCCGACTGACCAGCCCCACGGGAGAGTGAGTGTTCACGGTTGCGCAGTAAGGTCTCCACTGACTGGCTGCCAAGTTACATCAAGGCCAATCCAACGGTTCTGGAGATATTCAAAATGGCTTGATACTTTCCGGACAGGCCTCGTATTCTTTGCATTTATATGTATATTTTAAATTTTAAAGGCTGGGATCTCAAACCTGAAACACAGTTGTAAAATCCTTCCTTTTATATTTATATAATTAGGCCTGATATCGGCTAATCACTTTAGCCGAAACATGTAGCCTTAATTTTGCTGAATGTAATGTTGTGTTAGACCGACTGAAACATCACTGACACTGTAGTCTGCTAAGTCACCGTGGCGAGCACCTCAGCACTCGCCTTTCCGAACTGGTTTTTTCCTCGTGTTTCGTTCGTGTCATGCGCTAACACAGCTACCAAAAATGGAATGCACTTGTCCGTCTGCAGTCGCGTGCACTATTACGTTCAGTTCCAAGAAGCGGAATACAGGAAGCGAGTCAAATTCCCACGTGCCATTACTCACCTGTATTATTATTCTTATTTTTGTTACCTTATTTGGGACTGGCAAATGCAAGTTTTTTTTTTTGTTTAGGAGCCACAACCTAGTAATTTTATTGGCTACTTTTTTTTTAAACTTAGCCACAAGATGAAAAGAATTTTATGCGTTAAATTTACGTTGCAAAGAAGATTAACTTATTTTTAATGTTATGTATTTTTCCTTGCAAGTGTCCAGTATACAAAAACCCTTAATTCCAACTTGCGTAATATTTATTATTTACAGCTCCCACATATTTCGACCGATGGACGTGACTGTCTTCAGGGAGCTACAAGCTTCTTATACCTATAGAGTATATACTGCAAATAGTCGTACATTTTTAGGCACTTTTCGTAAATTGCGAAAAGCGACTATTAGCTTCGTCGTATCTAGTAAATAGTATATATAAATACTCTACACACAACGTTGTTTGTAACTAACCATCAGCAACATGTACTTACTTACTTACTTAATTACTTACTTACTTACTTACTTACTTACTTACTTACTCCGTGAAGCAAATTCATTCTTGAGAAGCTAACGGTTGGCAGCTAGTCAAAAAATTCCCCGCATTTTATGGAACCAGAAGGTTCATTACCGCATTCACAAGTGCCCGCCACCTGTCCCTATCCGGAGCCAGCTCGCTCCAGTCCATGTCCCAACATCCCACTTCCTGAAGATTCATCTTAATATTATCCTTCCATCTACGCCTGGGTCTCCCAAGTGGCCTCTTTCCCTCAGGTTTCCCCACCAAAACCCTGTATACGCCTCCCCTCCCCCCCATACACGCTACATTCCCCGTCCATATCATTCTTCCCGATTTTATCACCCGAACAGTATTTGGTGAGCAGTACAAATCATTAAACTCCTCATTATGTATTTTTCTCCAATCCCTTGTTACTTCTCCCTCTTAGGCCCAAATATTCTTCTCAGCACCCTCTTCTCAAAAACCCTCAGTGTACGTTCCTCCCTCAATGTGAGCGACCAAGTTTCACACCCATACAAAACGAGAGACAAAATTATAATCAGCAACGTGTTTCGACTATAAGTCATTTGCACGCTGAGTACAACCAAAATAGGAAATATACATTACATAGCCATGAATGTAATGGACGAGATCTCGTCTTACATCAAATGGGAAGTATTATAAAGTGTATTAAGCATTAAAAATGGAGATTGAAAATTTTGTAAAATCTGAAATTATAATGTAAAGGAAGTCATCCCGTTGTGTTATTAAGAATTTAAACTAATTTATTGTAATCTTACAATATGTCTTCCGTCAACACAACAGCATTAGAATTAATGTATTATTGCTACATGTTTCGACTCAGGAGAGTCATCGTCAGGCCGATTATTTAAGAACCGTTAATACATTATACCCTTTACAGTATTATACATGTAACTTTTTGCATTAGGAATTCCATATGCATTACATTGTGTGAGTAGAAACCTGGTTTTATTACTTATTTAGATAAGAGTATACTAAGCGCAGCTGTGGGTGTGGTTATAGCTGCCGTTGTTTGTCCAACCAGTACTTCTCAGCGGGGGTGGGGTGTTGGGGGTGGTGTGTGTTCCTCTTTTCTGTCTAAACCTCTGCCTTCCTGCTTGTCTTCGGTTTATTGAGCATTGGTGCAACCCTATATTACTTCCTCTCTGCAATTTTGGAATCAAGTGATTTTTACATCATTGTTTGGCTGTGATTGTTTTAGTGTGTATGCCTATGTGGGTTTTGCTGAGGTGAAATTATAAGTTTAAAAAATTTCAAGTAATATTATAAAACAGTGGGGGGTTGTGTGGAGGTGGATGTTGGAGCGAAGGCTAGCGGAAGGCTGAAAGCAATGGGCAGGGCGAGGGTATCTCTCTCCGCCGAAACATGTCGCTGATGGTTAATTACTAACAAAGTTTTGTATGGGCTTGATTTATATTTATTGTATTTGTTAGTATATTTGAAACACAGTGGGGTTGCCTTGCCTAAAAATTCGTCATATCCGTCCGTCCGTCCGTCCGTCCACATGGAACAACTCGACTCCCATTGGACGGATTATCATTAAACTTGATATTTGAGCATCTTTCGAAAGTGGTTCGAGAAAATTCAATTTTAATTAAAATCGGACAAGAATAACTAGTACTTTACATGAAGACTTGCCCACGTTTATGATAATATCTAGCTGAATTCTTCTTAGAATGAGAAACGTTTCAGACATAAGTTGTAGAGAAAATGAAAACTTTTACGTTCAATAATTTTTTTTTCGGAAATTGTGCCGTTTGTGTGATAACGTGTAAAGATATCGTGGAGCGGGGCAGGCCACAGATGACAGTTTAATACGCCGCATGCGCGTTGCATGCTGGATAACTTAGACTGCAGGCACACAATCAGAATTTATAATACTTAATACTTTTCTATGTCAACCATGGTTACGCGAACGCATCTCATTGTCCTGTTATACGTACTGTTCATTGCCTGCCTTGCAACATTTCCTTTCCAGTTCGTAAAGGAATAAGATCGGGTGTGTGCACTGGGTTTATCTGGCTCGGGTTGTAAACCATTGGTGGGCCCTTGTGGACACGGTGATTAAACTTTAGGTTCCTTAAAAAATGGGAAATTTATTGATTGGTTGAGGTGCTGTTCGGTTCTCAGTGAATGTTCAGCTGCCTTCCGAGCGACAAAGAAGTCTGGAAGCCATATCTTTCAAAGAAGCCATTTTCCCGTCGCATATATGAGTCCGCGGACGAAGGACATCATTTTAAGCCTCAGTTTAATTTAATTAATAGTTACAAACTCAGATCCTATCCCATAAAAAATCAACCCTTGTGTCTTTTACAAAGACCGATCTTTGTTAAGGGAAATAATCTTTGTTATTTGCGAGATACGCATTGTGGGCACAGTGCACAGTGCTTGAAGTTAAATGTATGTAGTTACCGCTGAGATTTATGAAGAACTTCCCCGACGCAGCATGCTGAAGGTCCCTCATATTCTCGTTATGATGGCCGTTGTCGCTGAGTTGTGTCGTGGCTAAGTTAGTCGCCGGCGTCTCACCGCTGAGGCACGGGGTTCGATCTCAGGTCAGTCGTTGTGATATTTTTGTTGAACGAAATGGCGCCGAGACAGGTTTTTCTCCCAGTACTGTAGTTTTCCCCTGTCATTGTCATTCCACGATCGCTCCGTACTCATATATTGTGCGTTCTTAGTAGAAGGACAAACACCTAAACCTAGAAATACCCCAAAATCAATGCTGTTTCTGAAATCGGGAAGTGTTGGGTAGGACAGTACTTCCACTTTTTCCCCTCGGTGTCGCCCGTCTGCAGTTCTTGCTAAGAATTAAATTTGACCATTTCTTTAAAGAAACTGACGCTGAAGAATTCCCATGAATTGGCATGGAGCACAGCCAGGGGTATTAGCGACTGCTTTATGTAATTTATTAGGAAAGCACTTGCACACGTGCCAAAGCTGTGCTTTTGGCAGCAGCTCGTTCGTCGAGACGGCGGACGTACATCCCAGCAGCTGCTAAGGGACTATTATTCGCGTCTACAAATAGTGGAGTGAGTCAGAAGAATCCTTAGATTTAGTGAGTTTACTCGGGACTCGACCCACGACCCTCCCTCCTCCTTCCAGCTTTTTGATTGGTTGGGGCTGGCCAGTGGTGATATAAAGATGAGACTAGCACCGCACCGCGACGTAGTGCCTGGTCTTCAGCTGTCCTCCGCGAAGTGTGTGTAACCTTGTGCCGTTGTTAGTATTTGTCGACCAGTTGCGCGCTTCGACATCTTTTTTTTTGGCTGTGACAAGGAAAAGATGCCATCTAAGGCGAATAACAAAGAACACTTCTCGAGGCGACAGGTCAGTGCATGTATTTTGTTTCTTTTAGTGAACTAGGGCGAAAATAATATTAAAAGTGATCAGATATAAAAGGAGTGTAGGTTGCGGATTGGATGCAGCTGAGTCGGGTACAGGATCCAATGGAAAGATCATACTCGGAGGGCAATGAATTTTTGGGTTCCTTAAAAGGAGAGTAATTTGACGATCAGAGAAGCTGCCAGCTTTTCACGAACGAATGTGAGCATTACAAACACAGAATAATCATTATCAGCAGCATTTGCTGACTTGTTAAAGTAGAATGACTAAGTAGCTGGAAAATTCCGTACAGCAGAGTCCTGCTTGAAAAGCTGATGGCTGCTGACCTAATAGGAGTAAAAACCATTGTCACGCTTTGTATGGAAGCCACAGTACCAATACCATGTGCACAAGTGTGCTATTTGTCGCTGTCATGAGCCACATGAACTCAGTCTAGCATTCAGGTTATCTTTAATTGAAGTCCATTTTAATATTATACAGTCTGTGCCTAAGTCTTCCAAGTGGTCTCTTTCCTTCAGGTTTCCCCATCAAACTCTGTGTGAATGTCTGTTCAGCCCCATGAGTACCGCATGTTCATTTCATCTTACCTTCTTTCATATGTTCAACCAAATAATATTTGACAGTTTGATGTTTGTGTGACCGTGCATCATTGATACAATAATATAAACAGCCAACTAGATGCAACAATAACAATTTATTAATAATTTCAATCAACTCAACATGTTTCGGGAGATAATTTTGCCATCCTCAGGAGCACTAGACTGTGTTTACAGTTTGTGGTATAAAGCACTGTAAGGACGGGTTGTATAATTAGTAGTTTAAAAAGAAGGGAGCAGTAGTCATAATACAAATAGTTAAAATAATAATAAGTGTCAGTTATAACAATTTAAGTGACAATAAAATCTTGATGTGGTGGTAAAAACGTAAGTCAGACAGCAATTGTTGGTATCTCAGTTAAAATGCGAATTAAGATTTGCTAATTACAATGTTTCTAGTAACAAGGTTAATGAAGGTTTCGGAAAATGCAATGCTAGCATATTAAAATGTAGTATAAATCATGGAGCTCCTCACAGTGAGGTTCTCTCCAGTCTCCTCTTACCTTCTCACCCGTTGACCCAGATATCTCCTTCACTACCCTCTTCTCAAGTACCTTCAGCCTGGGTTCTTCCGTATTTGAGAAACGAAATTTACACTAACGTCCAACAACAGGCAAATTACAACATAGTTATAATTATGTTATATAATTATGTATGATTATAATCATATATAATACAATTTTAATTGTATTATATGCGATTATAATATTTATTATTTGTATTTAGAAATAGGAAGACAGAAGTTTGTGACCTAGCTGTCCATTAATTGCTGCTCTTAATTTATTTGTGAATGCAATTGTGATACGTTAATGTCCTTCCATATAATTGGTACGTGACGCAGTGTAGTCTGGTACAGGTGTTTTCGACGTCTTGTATGGAGTTTCTCTGTAATGTCAGTACACTTCTGTGGGACTGAGCGGCGACAGGACCTACAGGACACGTGCTGTCACTTTTGTGTTGCTGCAGGGGTGTGTAAGGGCTGAAGAGTTCCGTAATACAAACACATATGCGCTTAACTTTTTTTTGGGGGGGGGGGTGGTTTGGTTGGTAGAAATTCATACCATGCTGACGGCTTGGTACATCAGAGTCGAACATTAATATTATCCCGGGTCTGCGAGTGTTCATTAGCATGGGTGTTTTTGGAGCTTTGAGAATTTGTCACTGCAAACAAGAGCAACAGATTTTGATTTTTAATTAATGGCAAAATGTTTAATTTAGAATCAGAATACAGTGGCGTATACAGTCAAGGGTTCGAATTGTGTGACTTTACATAGGAGAGGCGGGGGCGGGGGACTGTATGAGAAAAACGCATTACCAATTTGTAAATCATCTCAGCACTTGCTTTAAGACAGCAAAATTATAAAACCTGTATCGAGATTAAACCATGCCATTCGCTTTTTGTTTTCCTCCCATGGCGTAACAGCCCCTAGTGGGTTATGGCCGCCCCTTACGGGGCATGACGATCACACTCAGACACACCACATTCGGTAGGACTCCTCTGAATGAGTGATCAGCCCGACGCAGAGACTTCTGACAACACGCATTACTAACAAGAGACAGACATCCATGCCCTCGGCGAGATTCGAACCCTCAAGTGCAGTAAGCGAGAGGTCACAGCCCCGCGACCGCTTACATCGGTGTTCGCTTAAATAGAATCTAATTCCTACTGCGTGGGAAGAAAATACATCTTCAATAAAGAGTGAATTATTCGTTGTTTCGTATCGTTTCACATGCGTAAATACGCTGTATATGCGTAGGTATTTAAATCTTACATTGGATGGTGGTGATACGCTGATAGATAAAGCGAGTGAAGCTAGAGAAACTAGAGACTTTGAAGATATTTACGGAATTCCGGCAGAATGGGGCGGGTATTCTCCCTGGCGAGTCTACATAACTTAGCGACCACTATCTACGCAGTTATCACTTAATTCTATAAGGTACGGAATCGCCAGGTGTTCTAGCGGCTGGTACTGGTTTCCTGACATCTGTTGCCTGACACGGGTACTAGCCACATTCCCCGCGCCTCCCTTCACCTACGTCTTACCCCTCCACACACTAAGCAAGTTGCAAGACACGGGTACTGGACTGCATCATGCTTGTTCAGTAAGAAAGGCAAGAACGCGTAAGTGCCGACAATGAAACTAGTGGGCTGTGAAAGATCAATGCATAATTACGCAACCAGAAACTCCCGCGTCCATGAAATGTTCGAGCGTTACCAAATGCTTCAAACTGATGCTGTCTGATGGTCGCGTGAAGAGAGCTGGCAGAGAGCGAGATTCAAAGGATTTGCTGTAGTGAGAGGGAGGGTTGGGGGTGGGGGTTGAATCGTGAAATGCAAAAGGCCAGATGTGTGTCTCAGCATTCCGTTGTGGTTATAACAGTCTCTGTTTATCGTCGGGCGCGCAAGCGAATTATTTCTGTAACTCCTCCAAGTATTATATATTTTTTGTCGAAAATTTAAGATCAGTTGCAAAATATAACCCTAACCGAAGACACGCGCAATAACGGTTGTGTGTGTATGTGTGTATGTGATCAGTTGCAAAATATAAACCTAACCGAAGACACGTGCAATAACAGTTGGTTTTGTGTGTGTATGTGATTATTACGTATAATTCATTCCGCAGTCTGTCTTACGACATGTACGTAGCCACTTTCAAAGCGAATACGCCACACAGTGCCATCTGCTGTTTCCTCTTCGACTTTCCAGCACCCTCTCCTTTCCTTAAGGCAATCAGTAGCTGCTTACGTCTTCGTCCTCGCCTTCCTGTTACTTATATCTTATACCAGTCAATATGCCTTACTTACTTACTCCATGGTGCAGAGTCCTTCTTGAGAAGCTAACTGGTTTGCAGCTAGTCAAGAAATTCCCCGCATTTCATGGAACCCGAAGGTTCATTACCGTACTCACAAGCGTC
>Ga0123354_10009539_pt1 | contig 14876 bp, 7 predicted proteins | sample TergutLab28metaG_2_FD_97872 | JGI IMG/M metagenome (GOLD analysis project Ga0123354, IMG submission 97872) | Labiotermes labralis P4 segment gut microbial communities from Petit-Saut dam, French Guiana - Lab288 P4 | ecosystem: Host-associated > Arthropoda: Insects > Digestive system > Gut ...
CTCATTCTAAACAGCGTACGACTCACACACAAAAACACGACATGCTGCCACAGCACCAAAGTTAACATAACGAAGTAATTCACTGAATGTTTTAAATTATAACTTTAGCAATAAACAATATATGCTCCCTGAGGATGATCGTGTGATCGAAACAGGTAGGAGCGTTTTAAATGTTTTAATGTAAATTTTAGACTTCTTAAATTATATATATGTATGCATGTGTTGGTGTGTGTAACTAAATGGTACAGTGCATTTGTCTCTGTGCACTTCTTGAAGGCAAATAGGAGACTGGACGTACTACGCCAATCATTCTTAACCATGACTCTACTAAAAGGAGTTGAGAAGTCAGCTTCAGGAACCGGCCGCTTTATTCCAAAGGAAAGATACCCCTGTATCTGTTGAAAAGCTGTTTGGATGGACCGTAGAATTGTCTGGAAATATTGGAGAAGTGAAGTTTTTGTTTTGTCAGGAATTGATCCACGATTCCTCAGTTGTGCAGTCTGTGGTCTAGAAGCGACGTGTATCTTATCTAAAAACTCGGTTCCAAATGAGAGGGCACGCCAGGTACTTTTATACATTGCGACACAGCTTGAAACAGTTGCAAGGATTTTTTTTCGACTTTCCTTCTGCATAGAGTAAATAAATATTTTTTTAAAAATCTTTATATTTTCGTATTTATACTGCATTTTAAAATCTAGTTTCAAAAGAAATTGAGTCGCCATTGAAAAAATGTAAGTTAAATCCCTTTTTTTTTAAATCTATGGTGTACCTAAACAGCAAGAGTAAGGAACTCAGGCTCAAGTGCTAAACATCCAACAAAACGCTGCATCATGTTTGTCCTTTTGGTGTTGTGGGCTTATGCTTCCTATCAGTAACAAGGTTATGTGGCTATGCCCTAACAGTGCAGGCAAATCATCTGGTGTGAGGGCAATACCTGAAGTACATACATACATTTATTTGTATTTATTTGTCCTTTACTTAATAAGGGATCAATACTTCAAAATGTATTACATGATAGGATGAAGGTAAATAACAATTGGGAGGTATGGAAGGGAGCATTCTTGCTCTAATTTTGGATAGGCCATAATTCAGGAACTTTGGAAGCGCCAAGAGAGACTACATATGGTGTTATTAAGGACTGTCTTTTTCTGTACCGAAAAAATGAGGAGTCTCTGAAATACGAAAAATGCACAGCATCTGTGGGTTATGAGACGTAATGTGTAAGATACAGTGCCTTTAAACGTGACTAGCTCAATTGTCATAGGAGTGAACAACCACTGTAATTGCGCAATGTGAATCCTTCACCCACTCACATAATCCGCACATCCATCTGTCCATCCGTCCGTCCGTCCACCTAGCCATCCTTCTGTCTGTCCACCCACGCACACATCCATTCTTCTATTCAGCCACGTAAGTGTGTTACAATTAGCACCTTCCGATTTCCCTGTCGCCCTATATATTATTTTACGTCTTGTTTCTTAGTTCAGTGTTCAGTTTGTTTGTTTTCTTTTGGCATAACATCCCCCAGTGGGCCAGGGCCTCCTCATTCATGAGGTTTCTAGATCACACAACGACGCACCACAGTCGGTAGGACTCCTCTGGAGGAGTGATCAGCCAGCCGCCGAGACCTCTACCTGACAACAAACAACACTCGCAAGAGACATCCATGCCCCCGGTGGGATTCGAACCCACAATCTCAGCAAGCGAGCGGCCTCAGACCTGCGAGTTAGACCGCGCGGCCACTGGGACTGGCTCAAAGATCAATACTCTTACTTATTAATCAGGAAAACCCAAGTTTCATTCTAGGAGTAGTGGCCGAATAGTCCAAATTTTAGTAGCAAATTTCGGTCAGGCACGGCCTAAAGAAATTCAAGACCGTTCGTCTTCACATTTCGTCTAATATGTCATTTACATCACCAGACTATTAGGATTATATGCATTTCGAATATAATCCTAAGTCTGATAATCACCTTCACATCTCGTCAAATAGCTGATGAAATTGGCACAGCACCTTTAAATGGAATAACGAACACGCGCGGCACATCTACATTACTAGCTCTCTAAGAAGCGTAGGTTAAAGATTTCTGGCAACGTTGTATATTTAATGGATTGATGACCTTGTAGTTAAATAAGACATTGAGGTATAGAACAAAGAATTGTTTGGTCAAACCGCTGAGGAACCAAGGGGGAAGAGTTCGTTAACACCGCAGAATATAGGAGTTCGGATTGTGGAAAAGAGAAAACAAGCCTTGCAGATCTTTCCGACGAATTAGACATGAGAATAACATTCGTTGCAACAAAGAGGTGACAGCCATACCTATGACTTTTCGGAAAACAGTAGAGAAATAATTCCGAACTGTGATTTAAACATTAGGATATGAAGTCTAAGGTTGCGGTTGGTAAATTATGGCCCGCGGGAGTATTCCAAACCATTTGCAATGGTTTTCAGTTAATAATGTTAATAACGAACTAACTAACTAACTCCATGGAACAGAGTCCTTCTAGAGACGATAACAAGCCCTCAGCTAATCAAGAAATTCGCCACATTTTACGGAACCCAAAATTTCATTACCCCATTCACAAGTGCCCGCCACTTGACCTCAGCAAGAAACAGATCAGTCCAGTCTATGCCTCTCCATCCCACTCTTTGAAGATTCACTTTAGTATTATCCTCCGTTCTACACCTAGTTATTCCAAGTGATCTATTTCCCTCAGATCTCCCTACCCAATCCCTATATGCACCTCTTCTCTCCCCCACGTGCCACTTGGCCCGACCAGCTCATCCTTCCTGATTTGATCACCCGAATACTATTTAGTGAAGGGTACAGATCATAAAGCTTCTCGTTATGTGTTAATAAAATTAATTATAACAATTTATAAGTTTATACTTGCTAAAGAATTGTAAAGATACACGGACAGAGACAAACGCAAAGAAAAATAAGTAAGTAAATAAATAACAAATAAATGAAGTCACCAATTTGACGGAAGCACAAAACCTCGGATACCTTGCACGCACACACTTAAGCGTTTTGTTTCCATTTACCCTACCTAGCACTGTGAACGAAGAAAAAAGCTCAAAGAATTTCGTTTTTATTGTAAGCCTTGAAAGCCTAAACGATTTCGAAGTCACTATGCAACTGGCAATTAGCACTTTTGTTTCGGCTTCGAAATCCGTTGGGTTCCGCAACCTGATATTATAATTAAGATTTTACCCACTGGATCCTTTTTGATATATTTCATTTTTAAAATATTGTAAGTATATTAAATAAATTAAATACGTGTATTCCCTTAACCGTCATAATACATCCAATTATTTGCAGTATATTTTATTACAAACATTAGTGTAGGGCTATATGTGCTGCATATCGGACTGCAATTAAATGGAAAGATTCTTGAAGCAAAACAGAAGAAATTTATTTTTCAACCTCACATTTTCTTATAGAAGTAGTTGAGTGTTAAGGTGTGCAAAGCCATGCACAGTCCAGTTCTTGAGACGGTGGTTTTGAATTCACCTAAGGGCATGGCTTTACGCCTAAGGTGCCTGCACTGATCTGAGGTGCCTGCCGTAGGCACAGACCTTGCAATCTGCCGATCCTTCTCGTGCAGAACCTTAGTGATTTACCAGAGGATTAAATCTAATTGCTAACTTTACATTATTAGCAAAATACCCGAAGCATAAAAAATTATTTGATAAAAACAGTCTGCATTACCACTTAGTTCGATATGCAAGTCACTTTTGACGTAGCCTTCGCAAAAGAAGTTTTTATTTTGCAGTTGTCAGACTGAATAACAAGCAATGAACACAGAAACACTAGTAACACAAACACAAGCAACTGACATTAATGATTAGCAAAGTAAGCTTAGAAATACGAGGAAACAAAAACTATATTCATTTAGGTACCATGTGTAATAGATTTGTAGTTAGTGAAAACATTCTTTTGTATTAGAAAAATTAATGTCAGCAGTTTATGGTGCCATGGCACTACACCCTAAACTAATATTGCTAAGAATATCAGTGTTAATCTTTGTGTAGAAAGAGAACTATAGTAAATTGCTAGAAAAAAGCCTAATCTAATTATGTTAATTAGCACCTATCTCGCTAACTACATTCGAAACGATCTTATCTGAGGCGGTCACGGTCTAAGTGTGAATGTTTATGCCGATTTTGTTTAACAATTATGACTAATATTTTGTATTTTGTCAAAAGCTCCAGGCTCGATTTAGTTGACAGTTGACAGTAAGGTAGATATGGATGCTTTATCGTACGGTCCTTGGGAGACATAATATTAAAATTCTGAACCTCCAGGATACTGCTCTAGCGATTTTATGAGCGACGTTTTGTGCCCTGCGTTTCATTCTCTTTAAGCTGCCGAACCTAAACAGCCTTAGGACTTTAAATGATGAGAAATTGGATTATCAATTTTTTTCCTTATACATTGTGTTACTAAAGCACTCATTTACAAGATATTATAAAATAAACATAACACCGTTGTGGTTTTATTTCTTTGTTATTGGAGATATTAAGCCTTCGATTAATATTACCAGAGACATAATTTGACACTTATCTAATTCCGTAATTCGAAACTTAATTGGCAATAGCAACGAATTTCAAATTAAGTTCACTGTTACACACAACTAATTCATGCACGTTTTCAACTGGCTGTACTATAATGATCTTGCGTGGAAACAGAAGAGCATGTAGCCAGTAAGTTATGCATTGAATTGTTTATAATTTCCTGTTTATTTTGAAACTTGAAAACGGAACAGATGGACGGAACAACATTAAAACTGTTAGTATTCTCATATAAAAGTTCTCTCCGTTAAGTCCTTTTTTTCCATCTATTAAGTTGCAAATCTTTGCAATTGGTTACGTCACAGTGTCTAAACATGACATTATGTGTGAATTATGTATGTAATTGATTGGGGTTTACAGGACGAAACGATTCTGTAAGACCTGAGGCATGATTGGGAAATTAGTTTGAGTTGAAATACAGCCGACCTTTCATCTGACACTGGAAAGTGTAATTCATTCTAGCTACTGCTTGGAAGATCGAGGGATAGAATTATAATAACGAACAAGGAAGTAAAATCATGTTCGATGGTGCATAATATGAGATAGTGAGAGCGCCTTAAACAAATAAACGCTCGAATAAATAAATAAGTAACAAATAAAATATATATCATGGAGCCTTTCTGAAATACTGAACTCATAGTCCATAGATTCCTCTGTCCTCATATGCGTGTAGCTTCTTCTTAAGAAATAAGTACATTTTATGCATCAGTGACAATTGACTATTACCCTGGTTTCAATATTTAATCTTCATTTAGCCTACATTGCCAGTGCACATATGTTTGCTCCACAGTTTCACGTGCGTACGGCCTATGTTTGCTCGCGAGTTTAAATTTCCGCAGCCCTGGTAGGGACACGGCTACTCTATGTATGCATGTATTATTACAGTCTCACCTTGGTGATCCTGTTTGCCAGCATTAAAGTTTAATATTATAATTAAAGCCTACTGCTACTAAAATGTTTGACCTCTATACTTTAAAGAGTTTAGGATGAAATATTTCTTTCTTTGGAAAATACTGTACTATTATCGTCACGTAAAAGTGGCTTGTGTTCTTAACTGTTTATTCGTAAGCCTCACTGCATTATTGGTATATAACTCTCCACATGAAAGAATAAATTTCATTGCTTCAGCAGTAAAGAGACCAACATGTTAATTCCGACTAAGAAAATATCTGCTTGTAGTGACAGTCACAAGAAAAGCACCATTCTGTGTGTACAAAAGAGATTCCATAGCCTTCTTTTCTTCTTAGAAAACAAAAATGTAGGCTTCAGCAGTCATCGCTCAGTATTATGTGCGTGTACGGTTCTGCATTGCAACTTATGAAACAGATGAAAAATAATCACAAAAACTTGCATCAAGTTTATGCCACTCAGCTGTTAATTGCTTACATACCTATATAAACATATGACGGGAGCGACTTAAAGGTCAGTTCCTGTAACGTTGTGAAATGATGTACGGAAATAAACCTTGTAACAATACAACATTTCTCTTCGTTTGGAACTTTGGTGACTTGTCAGGTAAGAAGACAGAGGCTGTGCGAATATGCAGTGTAATGTGCGGCTTGACGTCAGCAAGCAGTAAGAAACTGGAGCACTTCTGGCAACATTTAGAGCGAGAGTAATTTCTGTGTGTATACCCCGTAGTGCAGTAGTCTCTGTGTTACAATTATTACGTTGTAGTTTATTGGAGAATATTATGACCAATATGATATCATTCATCTCGGTACTCTTCCAATTTTAGCTATATGATATTCATTTATTACAATAGCTTGCAACAAAAATACGCCTATCGAAATGGCCTTTATAGTAGTTCTGGTTAACTATATAAAATTAAATATTACAATCCACGGTCCTTATGATTCTTTTGAAGATTTTAGATTTCCTAAGAATTACACAGAGTAAAGTTATGTCACTAAAGTAATCAGTTTGTCTACCCATACAGGTAACATTGCGAACTGCACGAGCTGATTGAAATGGTATATCATATTACGTCATACGTTTAAATGCTTTCTACCACCGGAAATTTACTGTTTTCCTCCTATTTATAAATACTTGCCGTAATGAAATCTTGAGATATTTTAAATTATTGTTAGACAGGTACAGAACGGCGTTAGTGATGTCGACTTCTAACAGATTCAAAAGACTATTATGTCGATATTATTCATGTCTTAGTGATGAAATTCATATCTAACTTATGAAAACCTGTCACTTTTTTTATTACATTACGTCACTTCTTGAAACAAGGTAGGAAGAAGTGAACGGAAGGAAGAAAAAGAGACCCGTGCGATTGGCATATTGCTTTGGTAACATACAATGTCGGCAGTGACAACTAAAATCGGAAGACATGCTTATATGTTGCCTAAAATCTGCACACAGGGAAATGTCCTGTCGCCCTACAACGTTATTATCAACTGCTATCCTTCACCGCACAATATGAGTATCTTGTAATATCTTATGTCACGCAGTATGAGTACCAAGTAATGTCCTGTCGCCCTACAACGTTATTATCAACTACTATTCTTCACCGTACAATATGAGTATTTTGTAATGTCTTATGTCATGCAATATGAGTACCAAGTAATGTCCTGTCGTCCTACAACGTTATTATCAACTGCTATCCTTCACCGCACAATATGAGTATCTTGTAATATCTTATGTCATGCAGTACGAGTACCAAGTAATGTCCTGTCGCCCTACAACGTTATTATCAACTGCTATCCTTCACCGCACAATATGAGTATCTTGTAATATGTCATGCAGTACGAGTACCAAGTAATGTCCTGTCGCCCTACAACGTTATTATCAACTGCTATCCTTCACCGCACAATATGAGTATCTTGTAATATCTTATGTCATGCAATATGAGTACCAAGTAATGTCCTGTCGCCCTACAACTTTATTATCGACTGATATCCTTCACTGTACAATGTGAGTATCTTGAAATATCCTGATGTTGTGTGATATAATTACTGCGTAACAACCTACAACATGAGTATCGAGTATTGTTCTGTCACTTTAAAAGTTAGTGTCTAGTGATAAGCTGTTTCCCTAAAACGTAAGCAGCGAAAAATGTCCTGCTGTCAATGATAATGTTCCTTTCCGTAACTGTAAATCACGTAAGAACGATAGTGTATTGTCTTGATGTCACAAGTTTGTTCCTTTCCAAACGTTAAGCTCCAGTTTATTTTAAATTAACCTGTGAGAACAAATAAATACAAAGCTGCTAATTGTGATAAACACAGTGCCCTTTCCACACAAAATTATTCCAAAAGGAGAAAATATGAATCAATACAAAATACTGGCTAATGAAAAGTAAAATGTTTCCAAATATACTCAGTTTATTAGACACTAAAACAACAACTTCACTACTCTTTACGTAACTCGTTGTTTATATTCATTCAAAGTCCACAGTTAACACTTCTTGTGGCGCCCTTCATTTGACTTCTTTCAACTGAAGGTAAAAAATGGACTGATCTGAGAATCAAGCAATAAAAAATCTGTTACTTAAATTCTAAAAACAACCGGAATTATCAATTATGTTTTGGAAAGATTTAGAAATGTTATTGGCTTAATCAAGGTATTACTCCGGTAAGAACAGATCGGTAAGGAAAACCTCGGTCCCAGCGAAAATATAAAATTTTACCTCCATAATACAGGCTTGACACCTTAAATAAACTGCTTGGCTTTTGTACTGAATTTTTTATTTTGGCTGTGCATTATCCGACGTGCCCTTATTAACAGGTCTTGGAAACAAAAGAGGAAAATGAAATGAACGAGATGTTCCACGGCCTGCTGTCAGGAGTATTTACGAATGTTTAAGCAATAATAATAAAAGGTAAAAGTAAAGTGTTCCCGTTAGAGGCCCGGTGTGGCCCAGACGGTGGGTAGAGGTATAGCTCTACTCTTCCATGACCGCAGCACTAGAAGGGGGTGAGTGGTCTGCAGCACGCCCCGGCCGCACTTTACCCCCTGGAAAGACTCGGTACCCATTTTACAGGAGGCTGGGTGGGCTCCAGGGCCGGTCTAGACATGCGGAAAATCTCGTCCCCACCGGGATTAGATCCCGGACCGTCCAACCCGTAGTCAGTCACTCTACCGACTGAGCTACCCAGCCCAAAGCAATAATAATCAAGCCATGAAGTCATTAATCAGGAAAACAAGTAACGACGGTGAATGGACTAAACTGCTCACTTAAGCGTCACCCTACATTTGAGTTTTAATATGGGACTTGTTTAATTTGGATCTTCAAAGGTAAGTTGCTGCAAATGGTTTACAAAAAACGTCACTGTGTCCAAACGTACCCTGTCTTCTCCTTCCACGTATTAAACACAGGGAACCCCTGTAAGATTTCCTTCTCGGAAAGTAAAGACGCTGGAACTTGTTTCTCTTCCATGTAGCCTGGCATGTTTTGCTGTTATGATGTTTCGTAACGAAGAAGTTACACGTCACTGTTGATTTTCTAATACGAGGTAGAAGGAACATGATCTGTAGTCACACTTACTCTCACTACAGCAACTTACACCTGTCGTAAGAAAATGTGATATTCACTGTGCCAATAAAACACGTAACATTTCAGCACTACGCGACACAATTATATGAACAAACAACTGTTGTAATAAAAACTAATTTTAGAATTACCCAGTGAGTATAGTAAATAGGCTGCTGCTGTGACTGGAGTAAGGTTCCCGGCAAACGAAGGGAGTCAGGATCCGCTTTTGAAATCACCCCGTCTCCTGCTCAGTGAGTACCGGTATTTGTTTACTAGGGGTACAGCGGCAGGGCGTGAAACTAATTACTCAGTCACCAGCGAGTTAAGAATGGTCGGAATTATATTGCCTGTCTCACATATATCGCCACAGCCTAGCCCTTAAATATGCACAGAGAGAAAACTGCTGTTGCTAAGGGACTCATAGCGAGTTTTGCCGACATGCAGTATCACTGCGTACGTGCAAAGAATTCTTCGGCTATCCGCAGGTTTTGACGTGTGGAAACCCTTTGCATTATTCAGTAACTCAATACAAAAATTTGATACCAGTCTAAACACCACCAAATTCTATTTTTTTTTAACAGAACGATATGTTTCGGCCTAGGCTAGGCCTTCTTCAGGTGAACCTGAATATGGCGTAGTTTAGGCTGAAACATGTGTTTCTATTAAACAAAATAAAATTTGGTTGTGTTTAGACTGATATCAGCTATGTGTATTGAGTATCTCCCAGGTTATGCACGAATATAAAATGGCTATTTTTCACGTGGGCATTACAAATGAAAAGTATTATTCTGGCAAGTCACGTAGCAAATCTGCTGTCACAAAGGAGCTAAATCTGGAAGGAATGACAAACTTACCGACAACAAACACAAAAAGTCTCTGAAATAAATGTTCTTTTACAATCATAGAAGCGTGAAGTTAGTGTTAATCACTAACGACAGCTACATTTTGTAGTAGTTGTTTTGTGTGCAACAGTTATATATGTATTTCGACCATATATACGATAATAATCATAACATTTGCGTTATCATGGTTACTTAATTTTAAGATATTGCAAATATCCATAAACAGTAAGGAACATAAGAAATAGGCGTCATGGCTGTTGGTTTAAAAATTTTATGTTGTGTGAAACAAAGTCTACTTCATACCTAAACGAGTCCAGCCCAAAAAGTCGTTACTGGTGATGTAGAGGAAAATATATCTACGTGCATTTGTGTTGTTAAATTATATTGCGGTTGTTTCTTTCAGTATTCCATCAGTAGGGCACAGAATACAAAAATTTATTTTAATATTCAAATGACATGAAACAGGTTATTATGTAATCCAAAAGCAAATTAACGTGAAAAGAAATCTAGACATACAATATAATTGTTCTGAGCATGCAATATCGTACACATTGTAATTACAAAGCCTTGGGAATATTATCATATACGTAAGAATAGACGTCCTTACATGATCCGAGCACATTTCAACCTGTTGCAGACTGCCCCCTTCTGCAGGTATGAATGATTAAACATCTTATTTTGAGATAAAATCTGCGTCTATGGTTTCAAACTACATATTAACATCCCCCCCCCCGCCGTCCAAATATCCACATTTCATTCTCGATAATAGTCATTATGTAAGTTTCGTGCCTTCTTATTTTAAAATCATAACATAAACACTTATGATACTAAGAAACATTTCATGGGTTCAGTTCTAGCGGCCCCTTAGTGTTTATTTTTGGGCCTTTCCTGCTTCGCAGAAACAACGGTAGAAATGAGCGTAACAGGAATTTTCTGTGCGGATTTTCCCTGTTTTCTGGCTGCCCCTGCGTCATAGAAATAACGTTAGAATCGACAGTAATAGGCACTGCCTGGACATGAGCCCAGCAGTGTTGTGACACCAAGATCGATTGACTGACTGACTGGCTGGATGACAGACCGTCAACCATAACGTGGCTCTGACTTACAAGACAGTAGGTCTGTTAAATACAAGAGACAAGTAATAGAACAGAATGGGACTCTGTCATCATGGAGCTCAAGGTTATTAGAGGATCATAAAGTCAAGGACTAAGTAAGTGACTAAGTAAGAAAGGCCTGTTAACTCTTTATACCACCGTCTGTAATGTTTAGTCAACCAGAAATTCCGAACATTGAATACGAGAGTCTTTACCGATTTCGTTATTCTCAGAGTCAATAGGACTATTAACAGTAATCATTTCAAGGAAATCCCCGCATCATGGAGCTAATGGATTGGTTAATTAAGGCAGAAGATCCAAATTGCAATTATCATCAACGGGGGAAAAAATATAAGCAATTTTGAGTGGGAAACAACTCTTCGGCGATCCATTCAAATATTGAGATGATATTAAAACATGTCTTAGGAAACCTGCTTCCTGGGATTTCGACCGAATAGTTAGACGTGTTCTTCGTGGTTGATATCAGATATGGGCGCTATGAGAAAGAAATTTCTTGAAAATCTAATTATCCATAACTTTTCTTTGATTATGAAACTCCGTGACCTTCTTTACTGTAGCTGGGCCATTGTCATGAGCAAAACTTAAAAGAAGGTGTGTCCAATTTCTCATGCTCTAACCAACCAATCAACCAACCAAAGAAGCAACCATATAACTAACTAACTAATTACGTGGGGCAGAGTCATTCTTGAGCAGCTAACACTTTCTAAGCTTCGCAAGAAATTTTCCACACATAATTGAGCCCGAAGGTTCATTACAGCATTCACAGGCGTCCGATCCCTGTCCCTAATCTAAGCCGGATCCATTCAGTTAATGCCTCCCTATCCCGCTTCTTGAAGACACATTTCAATATTATTCTTCCATCTACGCCTGTTCTCATAGCCATCCTGTACAAAATTAAGTTTAGTTTTCTTAAACATTAAGTGCCCTGAGTAATATATCCCCGTACACCACACACAGGAGTACAGAGGAGTCGAGAAAAGCTCTGCCCATTTATAACCGCTGTACTAAATTGTTTCTGTCGTCACTTTCACGCCACGGCCACCTTATTCCTGAGAGAGGGACCCACAGAAAAAACGTGTCTGAGGCTGAGTGGGCTCGAGAGCAATTCTGAGCGCTTTGGTGAAAAGACAAATTCCTTATCTCCGCGTCAAACTGAAGCATGCACGATTCCTACGTAGCCCCAGCCCATAGACCAGTTGTTATACTGACTATAACTTCTCGCACCTTCATACTTGCAGTGGCTCGTAAAACATCTTAAAAATCCGGGAACTCAACCAACCTAATTGTTTAAATACAGCAGTATGTCAGCAACAACGACACTTGTCTGCTGCTTATACGTTCGTTAAAGAACGTAATTCAGTCCAGCTCGATTGCATTCGTTGTTTTTATTCTGGACGTTCACTACGGGTTTTCAGAATGCCTCCAGATTATGGGCATTCCAGCTCCGCATCTTTGTAACAGCACAGCGCTGATATTTTTAGAATTTCATAAAAATACGAATTTGCAATTATGTAATTCATTATTTCAGTTCGGTTCTGAAAATGCCAATTTTTAGTGCAGACTCTTTGGCATCTGACCGGTGGCTCTGTGCAGTTGCTTATACATAGCTACTTTCAACCGGTTTCAAAGTTTTACTGCTTGCAGTAGCAACAGAAGTGACGTCAGATGCATAATAAATACCATCAATGTTAACAAAGACGTTGTTTTAGAATGAACTATATCCGGTAACTTAAAATACAATAGGGTACATACCAGGAAACTGATCACCTTTCAGATACAAAAAAAGAAACAAACTATTAACCAAGGAAAACAGGATGGCTTTAAAATGACTGGCACTATTTGAGTGCCAGAACAAGATTTAATTCCACGTGGACGCTGATATCATTGTAGTTCTTTTTTAAAAAGTGCAGTGGCAGAAACGAGATGGGTGTGTTATTTAACGACTCTGTCAGTTACAAAGGTTAGGTAGTATCGATGATAGAAGAACCACGTACGAGTATTGGGTATGAGTGGATTGATACTGATACAGAAAAGCCGGTCCGAAATGAGCCTGACCCAGTGCCACTTTCTCCATTCCAACGTGGACTGACCTGGAATAGAACATATGCCTCCGGATGAGGAAAGAATGACTAGTCGCCTGAGCCATGGTAAGGGCTAGAATTATATCATAAGGAAAGTTACAGCAAAGGGCGAGAGGCAAGTACTGGGAAGGATGTGATCATGACACCTGCAAGATTGCTTCCTGGTATTCATGCTGATAAAATCAAAAAGAAAGGCCATGTAGGTATAAACGTAATTTTGGGGCGCGTTCATGTAACTATTGTCGCCGTGGAGAAGCAATGTGTCTTGAAAATTCTGGCTGTGTGTCTGTAGCCTTAGCTATCCAACACGCAATATGCTTGCACCGTATAATATTTTCATCTGTGGCGTGACTCGCTGTACAATATTTTTCCACATTTTCTCATGAACGGCATGATTTTCGCAAAAAAGGTTCCTGAACACAAAGAGTGGGTTTTGATTTTCTCTACGAATTTTGTCTGCAACATTTCTCATTCTACGAACAATTCAGCAACATATTGCCATAAACATACACAGGTCTTCATGTAATGTACCCGTTAATTTTGTAGCTTTTAATGAAACTTGAATTTTTTGCACAGATTTTGAAAAATACTAAAGCTTCACCTCTATAAAAATGCGTCCAGTGGGAGCCGATAGACATGACGAAGCCAATAGTCGCTTCTCGTAATTTTGCGAACGTACCTAAAAAGCAGAATATCAGATAAATCAGAATAGCCTTTAACAAGCCTATGATTTGATCCAGGTATTGCCTATTGGATATTGATCAAATAACTGTCATGGTAACCTGCTTATAAATCGGAATTTAACGGCATGAATATTAAAACATTAAAATAATTTTGTTTTAAAAACATTTCCACTGCCACTGGTACAATGTGGAAAGAAGCATCTTGTAGCGTTCGAAATATTCTGCTTATTCCATAATGTTTTGATAACTTCTGATTTAGTGAAGAGTTTAAGTAGAAAACAGAGAATAACGCCCATTGAAGAATTTGTTACACTAGGAGAGAACACTATATTTTCGACAACCATTAGGCCATAACTAAAGTCCTATAGTATGGAGAATATGAAGAAGCAAATCACAGTTATGGTAAACCAATCTGCCATTTACTGAAAATGTGACGTTAATAATAGGACGTCGGTAACTGTACAGCGACGTTCCGAAGCAAGAAATCATGGTACGAAATCTCACGAAAAATCGTGTGTTTCACCACAATATGAGAATTACTCACGTCGTTCTTTCACAAACGAAGCTGAATAAGTAACACTTCAGAATGGAGGTACTAACGTAACTCACATGAAATGGCTCCAGGTTTTTTGTTTTTACTTTTTTAATAATGTGTGTTGTGTTAATGGAAGGACATTGGTATTGTAGTATAAAAACACATAAGAAAATAAAATGATAAAATTTGTGTAATATTGCATTTTATGGTATAAGACTAAAGAGGATAGCTGCGAATAAATTAAATAAGCAGTGGCGGACAGCCGACGAGGGGTGGTCCTCCAGCTTGGGGGTTGGGCGAGGTACTAAGAACCCTTCCCTGTAAAAAATTTTGTTAAGAAACACTCACATGCGATGATCTCTGGGGGGGGGGAGGGGGTGTTTCTAGGGGAAACATCGCGCAGCATACAAAGAGATGAAAATAGGTACTTGGACATTGCGGGAGGAAAGGAAGCTGAGGGTGTTTGAGAACATGGTGTTGAGGAGAATATTTGGACCTAGGAGGGACGAGGTAACGGGGGAATGGAGGAGACTGCATAACGAGTAGCTAAATGATTTGTAC
>Ga0123354_10009540_pt1 | contig 14876 bp, 5 predicted proteins | sample TergutLab28metaG_2_FD_97872 | JGI IMG/M metagenome (GOLD analysis project Ga0123354, IMG submission 97872) | Labiotermes labralis P4 segment gut microbial communities from Petit-Saut dam, French Guiana - Lab288 P4 | ecosystem: Host-associated > Arthropoda: Insects > Digestive system > Gut ...
GGGGGGGGACGAGTCTTTATGGAAAAGGTTTATAGGAGTAGTAAGTGATGAGAAGTGAAGGACTGGGGTGAAAGCGTGAGTGAATTAATGATTGTAAGAAAAAAACAATTACAAGAAACTGTACGCAGTACTGTCTTGCTTGGGTGTTTTTACCTTTGGTACATGTTGTAAAATTCTAATTGTTGCTAGTTTCAAGTTGTCCTGTGTGTAATTGTTGTTGGTTGGCCGTGTGTATTGTTGTAGTTATCCTATGTGTATTTGTTATACTGTGTGTGCATTGTTGTTTTTTACTTTAGATGCCGGACTGCTGGCTAGTCAGTATTCGGAAGGTCCTGCGACCGGCCATCTCGACACAGGTTTTTCTTGGTTTCCCTGTGTCTATAAGCAAATGCTTAGATGGTTCCCAAGATTCCAAGTTGCCACTACATGCTTCGTATGTAGCCCTCCCGACTTAAATCTAGTAGTAACCAATTTCATGTTTTGTTTACATGTAAAATAACTACTGCCACCGGGTAACAACCCAATTGCAGTAAATAAATATTATTATTATTATTATTATGCGGGTACAGCTCCACGCCCTCTTAATCCTAGTACAAGTTGCAAATGATCAGCTGCACAGTAAGAATGTTTAACCCTGGTACGAAAAGGCATAAGATATCCATTAAAAAGGAGGCTGGATGGACTCCCTAGCAGCCGCGAAAAGAATATGCCAGCTCTTGCATGAAGTCGAATTTGGGTAGCAGATCCTGTGGCTCAGTCATTACACCGACTGAGCTTTCTAAGTTGTCACTGAATTAAGTAGGGATAATACCCACATATTCATGCTATGCTCGTTCGTTCACTTACATTACGGAAGTGTTGCAAAGTATACCGAGGCGGAACTTTGGGTGTTCCCCCTCGCTAAACTTCGAGATAAGTCTCTACGTGCCTGTTGATGGTTTTAGGTTTCCCTGAAAATCCAACTAAGCTCTTCAAAGCTTCTCCAACACTTCCGACAAAAACTGGTTTTAACAACTTCCACAGCTAAACAGCCGAGTACGGGATCTTTAAAAAGAACACAGCAAAGTTTCATGCTAACCCTGTTATTCCGCGTTCCGTGAGAACTGCCACAACCACGAAGAGAGCCGTCACTTGGTTTTCCAATATCTCATCAATATTCTGTCACAATACGGGAATAAGCTGCGGCAAAGGTTGTACTTTTTAAATGTGAAGAAACCTTCACTGTCGGGGAACCATGAACCGTGAAATTTCTATTTGAGTAGTTCACTAATCATAACAAAAGAGACTCGTCTGTAAAGTGTTCTTTACACGAAGCAAGTGAAGTGCAGGCAAAATGGAGAGGTCGTTCATTAACACTGTTTCATATGCAAGAATACTATTTCTACGTAAGATCGGAGGTCCTAACAGCAATGAATATAAAGGTGAATGTCTGTTTGGATGTGACGACACACTACAACTTATCAACCCGAGACAGCAGTAATATTTATTCTTTATCCCCAAAATAACGTCGATCAAATTTTGTGGCAAGAAAAATGTCAGACGAATTAAATTTTGATCCGTGTACGTAAGCAAAATAATTCTCCTATTTTGATTGCAAAGATCCTGAAATCGAACTCGTATTTTTTAAGCTGTTCCTTGTACAAAACTGTACATCTAAAGCTACACCACAAACAAAATATAAGTCACGTTTCATAATGTACTCCGGGATTACAAAAATTTGTTATAGAAAAACCGTCGGACACCTATTTAAGAAACCTGTACAGATAGAAGGAAGAACTCAAATTTTTTTTCCCCCAGTAAGTTTTTTTTTTGTATCGTAGTTCACATTTCTGCCGCTAGGCGATGCGAGTGTACGTAGTGAGAAAATGGCCACTCCGGGGGAGAAGTCGTTTTGTGTATCACACGAGTAAGTCTGTGGTTACTGTGCAACGTGCATTTCGTGCAAAGTATTCGTCCCACCAATGCCACGTGACCTCGCTGACCTAAAGGCACGGATCATTGCAACAGTGAAGAATATCGATGCACCCATGTTGACGAGTGTGTGGCAAGAACTTGAATATCACATCGATGTGTGCCTTGTCACCCGTGGTGCACACATTGAACATCTCTAGCTGGGGGGGAGGGGACCTTTTTCCGTTTTCCTGTGGCTGTGAACAATTCCATTAAGGTAGGTCCTTTGGTTTTCTTGTTATAAACGCTTGTAATCACGGAGAATATTATGAAACGCCCTGTATTTGTGTATGAGATTCAACGAAATGAGAAAATAATTTAAATAACTCTTATAAGGTCACCCGTACAGCGATTCTTTTGAAAAAAGATATTTTGTACAAGCAATAAAGGAAAGTCGAGGTCAATAAGATCGAAAGAGTGATTTTATTTAGAAAATAGGTACAAATGCACGTCAAATTGTAATATACGTTTCCAAAGGTATTAAATTCCAGTTCAATTCATTGGCCTTGCTACTCCACTCTGAGAGGTTCGCGGGGAACACAGGGATAGGCTGCAGCAGTGGGATATTCCAACTAGCCCCCTGGCTTCACTCTTCAGACAGCTTTGGGGATTACAGTGTGTAGTAAACTTCGCTGCATGCTACTAGGACAAAGAACATGAGGCAAACGAACATGTAACACGCACAAAAGATACCAGACATGCGTGCAAAATCTTGGAAACAATGAAGAGAATTAACCACACGTAAGACCTGGCGTTCCTAGAAGAGTATTATCAAAGGGGCGTTACAGGAATAGGGTACTAAGACGTGGAGTGGCTTCAACTAGCTCAGGAGATGGTCAATTGGCAGGCTGTTGTTACCACGGTAACGAACATTCAGGTTGCATGAAAGGAACAAAATTTATTGACTACTACTAGTATACTACTGGGGGCACGCGGTTGCGCAGTTGGTTGAGGCACTGCGCTACAAGCCGGAAGGTCGCGGGTTCTATTCCCGACGGTATCATTGGAATTTTTCATTTAACATAATCCCTCCGGCCGCACTATGGCCCTGGGGTTGACTCAGCCTCTAATATAAATTATTACCAGGAATATTTCCTGGGAGTAAAGGCGGCCGGTGTGTAGGACTGACAACCTTACCACCTTCATATGCAGACTGTCTCGAAATCTGGGAGCCTCAGCCTCCTGGAACCCTCAGGACCTGTCCAGGAATGTAATGGGATTGCTTTTTCCTTTACTACTACTACTACTACTACTAGTTCATTCTTTTCTTGGAGCTATCTCGCACCTAACCCCGCCCTGTCAAGGTGGTACTCTCTACGCCATTAAATGCACAGATTATTTTCAAAACTTCTAGCTGAATAAACCATTTACATTTAACTTGGTCTAAATTTCTACATGGATATGTAAACAGAGTTTAATCTTTAATGATAATTCCTTTCTCCATGTTATAGGTTATGAATAGATCAGCAAAACGTGTTCGACATCGTCTTTATCTAAACATAACGGGAACCTTCCTTTATCACTTCTCTTTCTAATTCCTCTTGCCCAAAAGACCCACTTTCAGGTATTCAGTCAGGACAACCAGTCTCCAGGTTCAGAATCGAATCCGGGCACAAGTGTTAACCATCAATTCGCCATCTTCGGTTTCAAACAGCCAGAAACATTATGAACAACGGCATGGTGCGATAGGTTTGTACTCTTCACTTGGAATTATCCTATTGTCTCGAAACATAGCCACAAGGCAGCTACAGGAACAATATTTTCAATCGTTAACTACAGTTTCTCTCGGCACCAATAATTGCTTTAATTAAGATACTCTCTGTATGTATACCGTTCGTACAAAGGCAGGAGACCAAACGCCCAGAAAGATAACCGTTTGCAGGCCGCGACGTAACACTGCCCTGCGGTTTAATGGAAATTACACTTCGGCAGTAAAGCAAAGAAAAGCGCTTCCCAGCAGCAACGCATACAACCTACTCTCTACTGCCCTTCAGCGTTCCCTATCAAATAGTGAAACATAGGACTAGAATAGTGCATTCTGCTGAAACAAAGCTTCCAAAATGACCTAAGAATGATGCAGAATATGACAGAAATAGCTAATGTTACAGAAAGTGCAATTCATGGTTATCTAGAAGGCCGATTGTTACGACAGTGATATGACAGTGGACTAAAAATGTGACTTCGATGGGGGAGACAAGGAATGCATACAGAATTTTGATAATGAATCTCGTTCTAAAATGTCAACTTGGGCTGTGACTCCATAACACATTTTATGAATGAAAACAATATTAGTACGCCCATTCTGTCCTAATTCTTAATGTTCATTCACCTCTGCGGATGTTGGTGAAGCGAATAAATAAATAAACATAAATAAATAAATAGATAAAAAAGGAGTTTTACTTTTTGCACGATCAAACCGTAATATAGCTTGGGCACACTGGTTTGAATACCAAGAAAGCGTATATTCTGGTATTTAGTGACTTCTTCTACTTCCTCTATGCCTAAGTAGGACACGACCGTCCTACCGTTCAATACATATCATTTGTGACTTGATCATCCACATATTTCTGTTTCAGAATACCTTTATCATACTCAGCGCCACATAATTCTTTGGACAGACAACAAAATATATTCTGTTATGAAGAAAGTAATGTCAATCTTATGTTTCTTGGACCGTGCATCATTGTGACAGCTGAAGAATAAAGACCAACTTGATGTCGCTTGCTATTTTATTTCACTTCTTATGTGCTCAACACGTTTCGGACATTAATATACCCATCATCATGAGCTTGCGACTATGCTGCTGAATTACCACATTGGTCGTTTTGTTCTTGGTTCGATGTGTGTTGGAGATTTGGTGCGGCTGGGGTTTGAGGAGTGTCCGTGTTGCAGGTTGAAGCGTGCAACACGGCTAAAGTAAGGTCAATTTATGATTCACATTTTTTTTTGTAATTGACAGTTACAGACTCTATGAAGTGTTCCCACTTTCACCATTGCAAGAAAGCTTGGGTATCCAGACAGCATGCCCACTCGTGCTGAAAAACAGCTTATCTTGGAACGTTCCTCATGATATTACCGAACTCTTCATTAACATATCACAATAGGCCCATAAAACACCCAATAATTTCACCATCAGCCTTCTATTTCTGTTGGATTTCACAGTTTTCTCTTTTACTTCCTTACATTTACCCATTCACATTTCTGTTTATTCATGTTTTAACCCAGGTACTCATCTGTTCAGGAACGATTCTCAGGCACGTTCGCAAAGCAGTGGGCAGCAGCGACTACTAGACTCGCTCTGTCCGTCGGTCCGTCTGTGTTCTCTGTGAGGTACGAACTGTGGCGTCAAACACACCCGACAACCTAAACATCTTGCCTTTTAATAGAGAAGAATACAAAGTACTGAACATCGCAGTTTACGACCGGAAGTCAAGATATGTGTTATCTCAAAGCTTACTAAACGAGTACAGGGGGGGGCAAAAGCCGAAGGAACAAACAGACGATCTATATATATACCATTCCACGCGAAAAACAAAGAGAACGTGGGGCCCGCGTTTGGACTGAAATAAATGTATTCACGAAAAACATGATCAACGACAGAGCGAAAGCGCCAGAAGTATTACGCCCAGTGCACATTTCCTCATTTCTTATAATTATCCTTACGAACTAGAATATATTAAAATCTCGGGAAAAATAAAGATACAGAAAAATGAGAAGAATTTAAATGAGATCAAAAGATTTAAAAAGTAACATCTCATTAAGGGTCTTTTATCACTAGATCTAGGATATATATTATATATTAACTTCTATGCAGTTCTAGCAGTCGTAACCGTGTTATAATGACCTGACATGAGGCAGGAGCCAAACTGTCTGAAAGGAATGAAGAAAATAGCAGACAGCCGGTCTCAGTACCCAGATTTGAACTTGGGACCTTCTGAATACGACGCAGGAATACAACCCAGTGCCCGAACACGAAGCAGTGCTACCCACATACCACGCCAGTACGGCAGACTGTGTACCACATCTGATTCATATTTTTGAGGTCCTGGGTTTTTCGGCCGGGAGATCGACTATCCTCAGTTATGTTTGTCGCGGCTTCATTCAATACTGCCACATGACTACCAGGATTGGACCTCAAAACTATGTCACTTCTGCGTCTCTATACTTTTCAGACCCGACATTCACTAGCCACCCTGCCAATCGAAGCCATATAGCCGTAACTCGTTACAGCGCTGTTCAATACATCATACATCATCATCATCATCATCATCATATGTCTGTCATGGAGTTAGGTCACTTGTTGACCCGTTCCGGTCTCACGTATCTAAAAGTCTCTTCAGAGGAGTCACAGCGGTATAACTGTTTCATCAGGAATGGAGGAAATGCCATCCCTAAGCAAGCCGGTCCAAAGGCTAAAGGTAGCAACCCTACCACTGGACTTACCCTGCTCTGGGCCCGTAACCCATTCAGAGGACATTTTTAATCACTGGCAAGTCTCACGGAAAGAAACCGGACAGATACATCATACATAAATAAGCAAAATCCCCATGAGCCATATCAGTTCAACTCAGTCCACATTTCAGGCATATATTATCACCCCATCTTTACCCAGAGACCCTCGCGCTTGAATCCAGCTGTAGGAGACCAAAGTATGACAGTTGGGCATATTCTGCACATAAGAACTACGAGTTTCTCCGGGGCATGATACAGGTGCGCCTGCTTGTCTGTGGCTGCCTCGAAATTGATTTTCTTTGCTGCATGCTCTATGCTTCCCCTCTGCCACCGAAACCCCACTGAAGCAGACCGAAAGAAATCCCTACCAGCTATCTGCCTTTATTGTTTCTTGGCAGTGCCAATTTTTTTTTCTCGACGAAACTAAACAAACCCCTCTTTCAAAGAGACAGAAAAGACAGTTTACTTCCTTCGCTCACCGCAATGTGTTCTATATCCTATACAAAAAGACATTTGTCTGTTGTTTCTAAAAATTGCACCACTCGGTTTGTCTTCACGCTTGGATCAGATTCTATAAACACAATGATCCCCCCACCCCCTCCCCTTCGGTAAAAAAGGGAATGACGAACAAGCAACGTCACGAACTGCGGTGCGCGCTGCTGTCTGGGGTTGCAATGCGCTGACTCATTCGATATGATTAAAGCTTGCTTATTGAAAACTACTTAAAGCAGTGGAGAAATGCCTTTAATAAGCAAGGTCCATCATAAGCCGAAATGCACCAGCGCAAGCCAACGCATTACAGTAACATCAAAATGTATATTTCGTCTTCCTGTTCAAACACGGTTGTTGTATGGCCGGTGGAATTTTCAAGCGGAAAGCAGTGGAGTGTTGGACGAAACAAACCACATACTTTGACACTGCAGGCTAAGATTCTTCACTGGTCAGAAACTGAAAAATGACCTACAATAACCCTTACGGCTACACACATTCAGTAACTATTGCTCGCTTCTCCAAATTAACTCTGCCACATAAGGGACTATTTCTATTTAAGTACCGCGTGTCACGTCATCCGGCAGTGGCGATTCAGAAATAAATCTGTAATTGTAAATTGTTCAGATATTAAGTACGACTCTGAATGAAGAACTGTAAGCAAAACACAATACAGAACAGATATGATCGGCATGTCTGAGGTGAAATTCAAATCCACGATTCTATTTTTCGTAGCGTCCAACATCGTACACTGCTCAGACCCCAAATTACTGAATACCATGGACAGATCCTTCATTTACTGATTTTTTTTATTTGTATAAGTTGTTTACAGCCCGTGCTTCACCAATAAGTATACCACGGGATATTTACAGAGGTTGAGCACAGATTAAGACTAATGTACCATATGTTTGGAAAACTGTATGTAGTCAAACACAGCTGTGTCACATGAGGTGTATTTAATGACTATATAATGGACAACTACATGTTTCGGCCTGTACTGGCAATGCACGCGCACGTGGCGCGTGCATGCTTATAGTTGAGATCTAACTATAAGCATGCACGCGCCACGTGCGCGTGCATGGCCAGTACAGGCCGAAATATGTAGTTGTCCATTATATAGTCATTAAATACACCTCATGTGACACAGTTGTGTTTGACTACATACAATTTTCCAAGCTTCACACACACAACGGGGATGACACACTTCCTAGGTACCATATGCCTTAGGTTCTAGTCAATAATGTAGTCAGTACGTTGTTTCGAAGTTGCTACGGAGTTTTATTGCTTTTCAATTGCTCTTGAAGCGTGTGAAAGATGTTTCTGAGGAAGCTTGTGATGCCGACGGTATTTATGTGATACTTCAGAACCAGTGGTGGGAGAAGGGTTTGAAGTACTGTTGGACGTTCACTTGAGAATAGGCTGCATTCTGTCATAAGATGGTGGGCCGTTTGTACAGCCTTTTCTGGACAGCTGCAAGTTTGCGAGGACGTCTTGTTCATTTTGTGGAGGTATGAACGGAAACTGCCGTGATTTGTTAGGAATTGTGTGAGAATGAAGTTGGGCCAGAGGGGAAGGGAGAGTCTGTGGAAGATGGTGGGCATGTATAGTTTAGTGTGGGATGCATTTGCGGAGCTTACGTATGTTGCGTTCCAAATTTTTATGTGATACTCTTCCAGTATCCGCTTTCCTCGATTTATTGAAATTGCGTCGTAAGCGATGGTAGTATTGCAGCTCGCGGCTATATTGGCCAAGTAATCTGCCCTCTCATTGCCTTTCAGGCCTGCGTGTCTTTTGAGTCAGTGGAAGGTGATCGAAGTAGAGTTCCTTAGTTCAATTGTTTTCAATCTGGTGGCAACGGCTAAAGGATGTGTTGTGTGCTTGTTTGCAATTGCAAGTAGTGCTGCTTTGGAGTCAACGTTGATTGCGTAGGACGCCACACCACGTTGAAAGCACCGGTTCGTTTACTGAAAAACGTTTCTTACACCGGATAGGTTTCTCTGCAGGAGATTTTGAAGTCCTCGAGGATTTTTCAGCGATTACATGAACACAGTATGTTACGGACTCTTTTGTGATTCCCCGTTATTCACTATTAATTCCGTAGACGGATATGGGAAGTTGCATCTGTGTTGTTATTTATGCATTATTTCGGTACAGGCTACTTCCGGTTACGGCCCGGACGACAAAGAACCGTTTGTATTTCGATTCCCAAAATAGGCACGAAATTTTTTTCTTCTCCAAATCGTCCTGATCGGCTCTGAGGACCAACCAGCCTCCCACTCCGTGGGAATCGGGCGATCTTTATCGTGGCGTCTCCATCTAGTGCCGAGGTTAAGAAGGCGTGGAGCTGTATCTCCATTTTCGCATACGCCTTCAAGGCGGGTGTCAGAACAACTTTACCTTCATCGTTGTTTCTGTCTCCGTTTTCTTACGGTGTGTTTTGGTTATATTACCACATTTTCTCAACTGCACAGGATACGTCGAATGGATGGATGGCTGTGAATGAACAGGGAAGGATGTGGAAGGAAGCGGATGCGAAGTACTTCAAAGTTGCCGTACTAGAGTGAGGAACGGTACAAAAAAACCACAGTTTATGATAGCTAGTCTCCGAGTTGAGAACTGAACCTGGAACCTCCCGATTAAAAAGAAGGTGTGATAACTCCACTGGAAAGTTAAGTTTTTTTCCCACTCTTTCGTCAGCCTTAACAATTAGCTGTCCCTTTCAGATATGTTCCGTTATTACTTACATACAAATTACAGTACAAATGGCATCTTTGTCTTCGCTGCAGTACATTAACTGACATCTGCTCCACATCGACGCAGGAAATCCCAGCACAGGACTATGCTAATAAAGCACCCTACTGAATTCGGCATGCCTAAACTCCTCTTTGTGTATTTTACAGGCAGAAGGCTGGGGGAACTCTTCAATAACGAGTGCCACATAAATAGGTGACCCCATATATCCACACTTTATTTCCTGTCGGCCTTTTTACACTTCCTGTCTATTGAAGTACACGTCTCGTGCGTTAGATAGCATCTGTTTATTAGTGAACTCCATTTTTGCCCAAATTATCCTGAGTCTAAAACAATCATGGCCTGTCATCTCTCACAATTTCCGCCGTAATACTGCACAAATTGTCGTAGCAGTATCATGCGACTGTCATACATGGATATATGAAACACTGTGATCCCCAGGTCACAGGTTCACTAACAGTGCGATAGGCCAGCAAGGCAAGAACGTCTCTCATGATGGCGTCTAGCTGCAGTCTAAACATCTCCAGAAGCTCCACGGTTGACAAGTATCAAGCCACACAATTTGGAGCTTCGCAGAATTGAAGCAGCAAGACTGAGAAGCCTGAATACACAAGTGTTTGTTTAACGAAGTTGATGACATCATCGCTAACAAATGAAGATGGCAAAGTTTAGTTTGCATGAGGAATGCAGTTACGTAGCAAGATATTCTACACAGGGGAAGAAGATCAACACAGACGGCAGAGAACTTGATTCAAATTAGGAGACGGAGGGGACTCGCAGTCACAGCGCACATGCATACAATGGGTTTCATGGTCTTCGTTGTACAATTCGATTTGCTTGAAGTTAGAATAAAAACAGTACGTGGCTGAAAATGGAGAGTGGCGAAGAGTGCGGTAAACTAGCATACACTAGCGCAGGTAAGCCAGAAAGCAGTACTGACTGCAGTTCCGGCACACAGGACCGCCCATGGGAGACAAGAAGCTACCGGCACTCATGCCTTATTAACACGCGTACTAATTAATTGACCCAACATGTACTCCGACGTACCATTTCACTGCGTTCCGAAACTATTCTCATACTTCCAACAAGTTTGTGAGACTGAACACAGCATGGCCTTCCGGAATGTAAGGTCAAATAGTTTGGTACACAGGTACCAACTGCTCGGAGGAATTTGTTACTTTCATCTTCAGGATAGATTCTAATCCACCGCGCCAAGCGAATAAGGTCCGTCGTCTTTCCTATCCAACGCCGCTACCTGTCCACAAAACCGCATCCCGTAGTCTTTATGCGGGATTGGACAAGAAAGGCGTCGACCACCGTAATCAACCCGCTTTCATTCGCTTATATGGCGAGATAGGCCACGTGGTGTCACGTGTTCGCATATTCAGTTTTAAGATTTCATGCCTATACCTGATGAAACACCCAAACTCTTCACGTGAAATTATGCACAACGAACACACTTGTACATTCTGTACCCAACATTTTATATGCCAAAGACTGGATATACAGCGAAACTGTAATATTTCAGGATTTTTTTTATGACAGTTGCAATGTACACTGGTGGAAATTATGCACACAATGGACCATTACATAGAATATTGGTGATCATTTAAATAACTGCTGGCATCTTATTATATTAACTACCTAATAAGTGGGGACCGCGGCAACACAGTGGTTAAGGCGCTGCGCTACAAATCGGAAGGTCGCTGGTTCGATTCCAGATGGTGTCAATGGAATTTTTCACTGACATAATCCTTCCGACCGCACTATGGCCCTGGGGTCGACTCAGCCTCCAACAGAAATGAGTTCCAGGAGTATTTCCTGGGGGTAAAAACGGCCGGTGCGTAAGGCTGACAACCTTACTACCATTCTGGGCCACTGTCACGTAATCTGGGAACCTTAACTTCCTGGAACCCTCTGGACCACTCCAGGTCTGTAATGGGACTGATTAACCCTTTTACCTAATAAGTGGTTTATTTGACGACGCTCCATAAATCAGGTGTCAAGCCCCCCCGCCCAATGCGCCCCTTTAAGGAACGCATCGGTAAGAGAACACTTCAACCGCTGTCAACCTTCCGAGCCTTAAGCCTGTCTAAACATTCACTGTTATTTGATACTCAACGAAATAACTGTGCTTGTAGGCCGATATAAGGGACCGATCTCAAGGGCTAGCATTGCTTGTCAGAAGGACAATCTGTCGGCTTCGGAAAGGGAAGTAACTGCTGATGTCTGCATGCGGAACTGAGTGGGTGTGATCCCAACGGATCATCCGGATAGGGAAAGGGGACACGAGATGAGAAAACACGGAGATGAGCCCGGGGACCTGGGACGGAGATTCGAACGTGTGAATACGAATGCGTAGCTCGGCAGAAGTCCACACTCCTTGTTGCAGAGGACAAAACACAGCCGCGCTAATGGAATAACAGATGGGGTCCGCATGCGTGAAAACAGAACATCTTCTGTGTTATTCAACGACGCTTTAAACGTGATCTTTAAAAAGTAAGAGAACATGAGGGCATGGATTGAATTCAACTGGCACAAGACAAAACTCAGTGGCGGACTGCTGTACAGAGGCTCATGCACCACCACACGTATACCAAGACTGCAGTCAGTGTAGTCTGGTACGTAAAACAAAGACTTTACGAGGCGTTATTTATTTGCATAACGTCTTACGGTTGAACGTTTCACCTATACCGGGCGATAAATGTGGAAAGCACGGAAATTCACACGCTCTCCAGAGTAAAGCATCACTTTCACTGCGCCAATTTTCACGAAAGTCACAATCACTCTGTTTTTTTTTTCGTGAGAATCTACTGTACTGAAATTTATCCAAATGCCAAGAGAACATCGTTGAAAGAGGCCAAAATTTCATTCGCCCCCAAAAATGAAGTACGGTGAACGTTACATCGGTTTTCGCGAAACCCATAAACGCTCAGCAACATGGCGGCGTGATCAAACTTCACCTCACTGGCTCAAGAAATATGAAAATTACAGGTAGTTATTTAACCCGTCAGTAAAATGTCATTCAGCCGACCTTCACGAAACTCATACTTGCTCAATATCCTTTTGTAAAGAACTCCCATGCCGTATTTCAAGAAAGTACGATAAACGCTTTAGTCGCTGACACTAGGTCACAGACAGACAGACACGGACGGACGGGATGCACACACAACAGACTTGTTCACTTCATAAAGAACGCCTACAAATCTGAGAATTTATTGACACAAGAAGCAACTCTCAGCTTACTAAGAAGGTTCCGCCCCGACAAAACAAAAATTCAGAAGGATGTAGACGGAAGCCGTTGTAGCTTATTTTAACACAATATCTAAGCACCTGATCCTGGGTAAGGGTAGTGTACTACAATGTCAGAAGACCCGATCTTCCAACTGAGTTTCGAACACGGAGCCTTCGGAGCACAAAAAACAAGTCGTAACCACTCAACCACGATATTCGGTAAAGACACCATGTACCACAATTTCGAAGACTCTGACAATGCGTAACTGTCGCACGTAACAAAATACTCTAGTAATGTTCACTTATTTCAAATCAAAACTGAAGAAATTTGACTGATCACACGTAATAAAAATGTCTAAAAATCCACCTCGAATTGCTTCATGTTACAGACAGACGTACGGATGGACAGACAGGCGCTCGGCAGGTACGCTAACGAGCCTAAAAATGTTACGATACTCGGCATCTGTCCCGCCCACATGAAGGTCAGTAGTCAGGTAGAAAATGAAACGAAATTATTCCGAGAACCTCCATCGCACAAAATATTGTTAATATGATCAAAGGCCACCATTCTACACGACCGTGTACTTGTTACATCCACCTATCACTCCTGTAACGTGACAGGTCAAGCAGAAATAGGAACTACAGTAAGTAAACGAAAACAAACATACAAACGATATGGTAAAAAATGTATACAATGAGAAATAGCAGCTGCTGCAAATTCTCAACATGCACTCTACATACGGTCCCTGGTGTCTGAAGTGAATGTGACTTCATACAGCTGCCCCCCCCCCCCAAAAAGAGAAACAAAATACGATTTTAAAAAAAGCATCCCAGACGACCACCCGGCATGAATTACCCGTTCTTCTCCATTGCCCTCTTGGGTCAAAGGTTCTATTCACAAAGGTGGCGCGTGTCACGGGCCAGTGCTAGTGGATGAAACGAAAACATCAGAGGAAACAAAATAAACCGCACATGACAAAGCCAACTATAATCGATGGGAGCAGAGATAAAGTGGTCGGAATGGTGGATACGGGATGGAGGACCGAGAAATCGCAGTTCGATGCACGGCACAGTAAAGATTTTTTTTTCATTCCAAAGCAACAAGACTGGTAAAAGGAGTTACCCAGCCTCCTAATCAATGGAAACCGGGGGCTCTTCGCCCGGCGGTAAGAATGCCTGGATCCATACCTCCAGTCCCATACCCTGTTATGGTGTGCACACGGACAACGGTACTTTACCTAGAATCAACATTTGGCACTGTCCGACAATTTGAGGCAGGTCATTTAATATTGCTTCCTCGCATTCTGGATCCGTTAAGGGAGACTTCAAACGCAGTGGCCAATTAGTACGAGTATACCTGAATAGTGGAACAAGCCACTGCAGAGGGTGAGGCAGGTGGAGACAGTAACTGTGGAGCACTGTGTTCTTCAACTGGGAGGCCTAGATGCATTTGAGTGGATTATATAAAAATTGGCCTTCAGATTGTACGGCTTGACAATGTAGAATGGATTCATTTAGTGCTACGTCACGGTGACATATTTAAGTTCTGAAATTAATTGTACAGTGGCCTACAAACTGACCTGCATAATTCAATTACCACTGTAATTACGATCTGTCCTTCAGGTACGTTTGTAATTACGTTGCTGCCGAGTAGTTTCCTGCCACAATCCAACTGTGTACGTTCTGCATACATGAGGTAAGGTATGACTCGCCATATTCAGTACGAGGTACTGTTTGCTGTACAGCTATTCATATTACATGAGGTCAGAAACTATTTTCACTTGTATCTTCCTTAGATTTGCCTCATCCGAAACTTCGTACATTAAAGCAGCAGAACTCAATAACCCCGAAAATTTATATTACGTATAAACTGATCTCAGAGTTATCCGTGTCTCATAAAATATGTTCTTGCTGGTTCAAGAACTGGAATGTGTAAAGCTTCCGTATTGTACGCTAGGAACCAATTTTAAAGCAGCATGGCGAACTGTTCTACAGGATTA
>Ga0123354_10009541_pt1 | contig 14875 bp, 4 predicted proteins | sample TergutLab28metaG_2_FD_97872 | JGI IMG/M metagenome (GOLD analysis project Ga0123354, IMG submission 97872) | Labiotermes labralis P4 segment gut microbial communities from Petit-Saut dam, French Guiana - Lab288 P4 | ecosystem: Host-associated > Arthropoda: Insects > Digestive system > Gut ...
AGTATATACCATGTTTAAAATATTCAATACCTATATTTGTTGAATAAATATATAAAATGCAACTTTAGAGGTTAGCGGTGCGGTACGACCACTATAGTTGACATTAGGCGTCAAAAGGTTAAGCAACATCACATAATGAAATAATCTGAGCTGAGAGTGTGGGAAGCCAACTCACCAGCTGCCTGGTGTCATGCTGATTCATCAGAACCAGTCATATAACAGGGTCAGACAGTGGTATTAAAATGGGTGGATATGGAACCATCACTCAAGATTCTACAAAAGGTCTTTATGCAGTGTTCAGGCAGTGTTTAGGCAGGTTTCAGTAAAACTCAAAATCAGATTTCATAAAAAATACTTGAAAATACCCTTGTTACATGTGGATGGAGAGACATGATGAAGGTAATGTGCATTTGTTGTTGCAAATTCTCGTTGTCAGATGTCTGAATATTTGAACGGGTAGCAAGACAGTACCTAGAATGAGTCCACAACAAACAGAATTTAATGGTTCAAATTTCTAAATTATGCGATAGGGCAGTGTGTAAGTAAACCATTTACTTTACATTACACTGCTGACATAACTAAAAGCATGCCATGTGAAATGTGATGTTTCTCATGGTACTGACCATAAAGTTACAGTCTTGTGGGAGCTGCTGTGCAGTCTGTTAGAATTTTACTGACGCCAGCAGGAACATGCTGCCTTCATCTTCAGGGTACACGACGGAGATGGCACATTTTTCCGAAACAACAGTAAATTTCTGCCAGGCTATAGTGTGTTACAACTGTGTAACCATCCACATACAAGCTCCATTTCAAGGCATGAAGTCTTAATTTCGAGATTTTCATGGTGCAAGGTACTTTTGCAACCATTCTTTAGCAATCAGCATTCTCTCTTCCAGCAGTCAATATGTGGAAATGCAGAGGATGTGCTTATGTCACTGTACCATGTCAAACAGTGAAGATTATCTACAGTTTGGCTCAGTGAAATGTAAATATTCAACAATTACAGCTACTATTAAATCCCATTAACTACAGTGAATAAAATTCATGATTAATGAAGCACTGCACCTGCAGTAGTAAGCATACTATCCCGTGGCACAGTGGTTCATGAGTGGCAGTTGGACACTTCCTCATTAATACCCCCTGCAAGATAAGCTTGGTGTCACTGATGTGTGTGTGTGTGTGTGTGTGTGGATGATTACAAGTGCAGTCACCTTAATACTGTATAAGTTAATCCACTAGCATGTAACATTGAGTTTGCTGCTGTCATGATAATTAAAAGGTACAGCAGTCCCTTTTCAGGCCTGGACAGGCCCAGGGGGTTCCAGGAGGCTGAGGCTCCCAGATATCACAACATTCAGCACATGAAGGTGGTAATGTTGTCAGCCCTACGCACTGGCTGCCTTTACCCCCCAGGAAATATTCCTGGTACTCATTTCTGTTAGAGGATGAGTCAACCCCAGGGCCATAGTGCACTGTCATGATAATTAGTCAAAATAAAAAGAAGCATGAACCCTAATGTCAGATTTGATTTTCAATATTACTTGTCTGGGATATGATGCCATGTGGTTTATTTACACACACATGCACACACTAGAACCAGCCCCAGCATGTGACAGCATTAACATAACATTAATATCTAATCCACAGCATCTCTAGCTTTGATTTACAAAGAAAACCCTTCAATTTATCTGTTTGTATATATTACAGCCATAATTTCACCTAATAATTATGTCTTGAATTTGAAAGTTCTTAGTTTGAAAGATGGGTGCCACTAAAGCATGACACTGCAATGACAATTGAAGCACAGGTACTTCTTGACTGCATCACAGTAACAGGAATCACTGCCATATAAGTATCATAAACCATAAGAATAACCCTGGTGTAATATACACATATGAAGGGTGGTATAAGGCATGGAAGATATACCAATGTATATAAAAATGTTTTAATATCTTACAGTTGCAATCAAAATATTAATTTCATACATCAAAATGAAAATCCTGTTATACCTCTTAATCACCTCACTGACACAAGGGCCTACACATGATGTCTGTTAAAAAAAATCAAGCATCCTAACTAGTGACGTATAATTCTTAGAAAACTTTATCTGATTTTTGTCATGTTTCAAAGTATCAGTCTGGGACCTTTGATTCTTTTACACCTGTACAGTCTCAAATATAAAGAAAAATTGTTTATGAGTCTTCCATGGACTTCACCATTCCTGTTTCGCTCTCTACTCTAACACTAAAGTTTATTTTGCCTTTGTATCTGACACTTTCATTAACACTTGTTTTGAGCTTCCCCTATTTAAAAATTCTTTTATTTCATCATCTCCATTATTATGATCCTCATGATGAATATCTGAGAATATTGTACCAGCAATCATGTCATCTGTTTCTGTGGATTCTAACACAGCAACCACAACATCTGAACAATCACTTACAGAAGTACTTGGTGTTATATTGCCAACATTCGCGACTGAATCATCTGATATGGATATTACCGTTATAACAGAATTGGGGTCCGTAATAACTGCACCATTATTCCCCAATGTTTGTACTTGTTGTATTTCATCAGATTCATTTGTGGGTAACACACATTCACTCTGAGATGAGTTTGACAACAGAGATATAAGAGATCCTGATGATGTTGTACCATCTGGTTCAATTCTTGGTTGTAACAAAGAATGTGGAATGTCTTTTGTTGAACCAAAGTCCTCAGCTGAAGAAAGCAGTGTTGTAACATCTTCAGTTGTTGTTTGTTTGGATATGAGCTCATCTTGAGGTGGCAGAACGGTGGGGTCAGCCTCAACAACAACTGAGACTACAGGTTCATCAGGGTATGTGAGTTTTAGGTCAAAGCCATCTGGAGGTTGCGGATCACTTATAGCCAATGATGATAATGATTTAGCATGTCTCTCACTTTGTCTCAGGACCTGGAGCCTACGTAACTGTTTGATTTTGTTGCGATCATTCATTTTAGTCCTTGTCACCTTGATCTGATTTGTATTTGAAACAACTTTCCTGTCTGATATGTCCAGTATAAGTTCATCTGTTTCTTGCGAAGGTTCATTGCCTTGTGAACCCGAATCCTGGTTTTCATCATCTGTAGAATTTACTTCTGCAGAAGCTTTGTTACCCCTCCGGACATGCGTCAGTAAATGACGAGTGAGAGAACTCTGGAAATTGTAGCTTACGCCACAAATGGTACATGAGAATTCCTTGTCTCCCTCATGAATAAGTAAATGTCGTGCATAATTACTATGTTTTGCAAAATCTTTCCCACACCTTTCACAGTTGTAGGGTTTTACTTCAACGTGAATCTTCCGATGTCCATTCAAATCTCCAATATGAACAAATGACTTGCCACATACATCACAACCATATGGTTTTATACCAGTATGAATGAATTTATGTTTCTGGTAACTGCTGTTGTCTGGGAAACGCTTCTTACAAGTTTCACATTGGTAAGGTCTTCCTTCTTGATTGTGGACAGTTATGTGACGACGTAAAGAACCGAGAGTACCAAAACTTTTCTTGCATATCTTACATGACCAAGGTTTGTCACCAGAATGGATTTTGCGATGGCGGGACAGGGTAGAAGCATCAAGGAATGTTTTGTCACATAAATCACACTTATAAACACGCTCTCCTGTATGAGTGTTGATATGTCGCTTTAAGTGACTACTATGTTTAAACGTTTTTGAACATACTGTACACATAAAGTTTCTTTCTAAGATGAAGTTACCACCACTACCAACTGTATCAGAAGTTTCACTAAGCAAGTTATGTTGCCGACCATGCTGAATGGGAATTGGGAGCCGAATCACTTTAGAAGTGGTATGCTGCTTCACTGTGTTGTCATCATCAATTACAAAAGACGTCATAACAGTGACATTCACTTTACCTGGATCACTAGCACTGATCTGATCAGACACTTCATCAAGTTCAGATTTTGGTACAAGCTGGATTGTGGTTGTCCCTTCATCAAATTCAGATTTTGGTACAATTTTGATTGTAGCTGTCTTTGTAACACCTTCTATATTTGAAGGAACTTCTATTATTCTATACACTGTAACTGGAACATCCTTCAACTTTGATTTCTTCTTTTGTGGTTGCTCGACATTCATTTCCATGGCGAACATTAGCTATGTGTGTGTATATGTATACATATATACATATAAATACACAACCTGAAAATAACAATAACAGAAGCAACCTTAGCAATAATAATTATAACAAGAAAAAATCATTCACAGAAATCTTAGCCCTCATCATCATCATCATCACCACCACCAAAGCAAAGAAGAAACCCTGGACGTTCCTTGTGAACGAAGCAATTACCACCTGTCTTCCTGTATTGGAATAATAATAATAATAATAATAATTTCTTCACATGCAAATTCCACATAAAAGAATACTGCTTGAAAAGCTAGGAGTTGCTCAGATAGCCAAATATACCATGAGGTCTTTCATTCTTATGGGATGTTAATCAGCAATGGTTCATAGTTAACTGCCAATGGTTTGAAACAGGCTATCAATCCCACTGTCAAGGGTCAAGCATTCCAAGACAACTGCTGTCCAGAAACTTCAGTAGCTACCTACAAACCTATGCCACTAACATCCCAGAAGAACAATGACCTCAACTACACCCAACAGAGGCCTGAAATCTCACAACATACACCACTGATGGTCACAGTAGCCTGCCACTGGACCATATCCTGCCTCCTTCAAACCATTATACCATTCTCTTATGATTTACACCTAAGTGTTGCAAGCAATCTGTTCTGGACAAATGCATCTTTCACTGTTCCAAAGTGTGCTACACACTCTACCCATATAAACCTCCTTTCACTTGAGCATTGTAATAATTTTTGACGAAAAGTGCACATCAGAGCACCGATGTAGATTCAAGTGTTCTGGCACATGATGCCATGTCACTGCGCTAGTAGCTCCTAACAATTTGATGGATCACACTGCCTTCACATTACACACCTTATATTTTGAAAAACAACTACAGCATGTTCACTATGTCTTACACTGCCAACTTTTTAATTGTGGGCTCCTTCATCTTGAGCACACTACAGGCAGTCCAGGGATGTTTCTTGTTACAGGTCTATGTCGCAACTGTCTAGTGTGTAGAGGTGGTGTTTCATTAATTATAATTTCAACCATTTTTGTATCACAATAAGAACAAGGTTGTATAGAAAATAATTGGAAATTTGATACTGGAAGCAGAATATGAAGAAACATAAAAATTATACGGCACATACGTTCATACACTTTGGATCATAATTAGAGCAGTTAAACCAAAGTTACGATGTGCTGAATGTGCTACCTGAATTTAAGAAACAAGAAAGTTATACAAAATGTTCAATGAGAAACCTTCCAGAAGGCGGGAGCTTAGGAGACAACCAAAGAGATTAGAATACAGTATTAAAATGTACAAAGATGTAGATAATTTGGTGCTAAGTTAGAAATTATGGCTTCAACATGGAGATGAATAATTCAACTCTAAAGACAATCAAATGCTCACAACACAATTTAGTGTACTCATTTGCAGTTTGGGGTTCTGTTCCTGAGATACTAAAACTTACATACTATACAATTCCACTTGCTTCTTCTGTTATGCACGCACATGTACATATGCACAATAGAGCAGCCAAAGTGGCTAATTTTGCACTCCCATGATGCAGTAGCAAAAGAAGCAGTTTTTCCACCCAGGTTTTTGCAGTATAAAGTGTGTTAAATAATGGAATTGCTTACTTCCTGTACTTTTTTTTTTTTTTTACTAACAAGAAAGAATGAAACATTCTGTCAATAGTTTCTCTCACATTGAACTGCAACAACATGATATATCTGCAGTATTATTTTAACCTCTTAAATGATACTATGGGAAGTAAACACAATTATTCAACTTTATCTTTAAATTCAAATGACTGCGAAAGCAAAAGAATGTCACATAGACACTGTATATTAATTACTAATCATGATGTGCATAGTGATCACATTAACCTTTTGGGGCCGGAATTATTTTTTTAATTTTAGCACACCCTGTATATAAAATGTGAATAATACAGAACCAAATATGTTAGAATTATGAAACAAACTGCACTTTGAAGAGAAAGAAACGGAGAGTATATACCGTGTTTAAAATATTCGGTACCTATATTTGTTCAATAAATATATAAAATGCAACTTTGGGGGTTAGTGGTGTGGTACGTCCGCTATAGTTGACGTTAGGCGTCTAAAGGTTAAGCATTAAATACTTATTAAATAGGGAAACAATGGTGGACATAATAAATATACAGTTTTGACATTCAATTATTATTATTATGGTGACCACAATGAAGAAGGATGAGATGCACAGAATGTGTAGCAGGCATGCCAAAGATGGTAAATCAGTATAAAATTTCAGTCACTGCTTAGAAGCTCTATGCAGAGGTGGGAAAATATGAGACTGGATTTGTAAACGGAACATTTTCAAGACTGAAGATGAAGACAGCCAATTGTTATAGAGGATAGTAGCAAATATGTTAAATTCACAGTCATAAACATCCAATCAATTATTCTCTTGCCATCGAAGGAGGCAGCAAGGCCAATAAACCTTCACAATCACAAAAATTATCCTTGTATTACGTGCAACAAAATCTGTAGCTTTGGAAGGATCTTCTAGAATGGTTTCCACCATAGGCAACTGATATGAGATTGGGCATTGAAGGTCACATCTCTATATTATCAAGTTCACTAAAAACAGTAGTACAACAGCTGGCACCTCAGGAGGTGAGAGAAATGTGTAGGCAATATCATGACGGATTTCAGAGGAAAGAGTAAGATGGTACGTACTAAGTCAATCTAGTTCCCGGTGTCTGGTGGCACGGCCTTGTGAACAGGGGGGAAGAAGAAGAAGAAAAGAGGATTCCATAAACTGTATGGAACTTAATACTCATCTAGGCTACTAACTGTTTCTCAAACATCCTGCTCCATGTAGTTAATTAATCATACGCCTGGGTGTAAACATGCAAGCCAAGTTATAAGAGTTTTCCTTGATAATTTGTGTTAAGTGAGGTTATGTGCCAATGCACTAATATGACAAAAACGATATTATGCTCAGTAAGTTTAAACTACATTTAAGTACATTCATCAAGAGACACTGTCACAAAACGAAATCCTTCAACAATTCCGAATACTTCACTGCAGAAAACTCTTATATATCACGAACACAAACGGTAGGTACCTTCTTCCTCAGTATATCCGTTGTATAGTTTGAAAAAATTACACTAGAAAATGTACACACTAATTACAATACCATTGACACCAACATCTTACTTGGAAAAATATTAATGTTACACAGACGTCTTTAAAATAAATATTTAGTTACATTCACAATAATCGGTCTCTTCGGCTCAACTAACGTACGAAACGCCACCGAGTAATCCACAGATTACCCATAACCTGCGTTCTTGATCGTGTAGGCACGGATATCACCCAAAGAGAGCCAAATGGCTAATGTAGTTCGGCTAAACAATCGTGCGGTTGAACAGTACGTGTATTAAAAAGAAGTATGGTGTGTTTAACTTTATAAAAGTACGGAAAAAAACGTCATTATGAAATACAGTGCACCGTAGGACACTGTGCTGTCACATCTCTCCTATTCGTACCTTTTGTTGCATTCCCTACTGTGAATCGATTGCCATTTTCTTTGTTGTGCCATTCGTGTTTGGTTGTCATGGTTACTGACGACGCATATATTTGTTAAAAGTTCATCACTGCTATTCGTTCAATATGGACTTTAGCCTAGACTTTTCTCCTGGGCGGAAGGTACAAGTGGAAAATATATAAAATCTGCATGCCCTGTTGTTCGCATTAATGCCACTTTCTACGGAGTTTATTGTCCGCTCTTGATATAATCGCATGGGACCCTTCATGATTACTTTCCTTTGCAAACACTTTCATACAATCCTCTGCAAGCACTTTCGGTAAAGATACGAATGCTGAGCTATTTTTTGTTAATTTTCTTACTCTGTTGCCATCTGTTTGATTTCCATTAAAAATTTTACTTCTTTTATTGTAACATTTACATCAAAACAATTTCCTCTAAATAAATGTATATAATGTGAACTCAAAGAGGATTTGGTTTGTTCATAGGCCCCGCCACGAAGAGGCCGAAGAGCAGGCGTCTCTAATACTAATATTGGAGCACTTCCTCATAGCCCAGAACGAGATGACATTGGTTCAACTTATGACATCATGGACAGTCCTACATCAAACTCTGCACGTTCATCAGGTTTCCTGAATAGTCCTCCTAAGGTGCTGAAAAATTAAAAGTACTTTAGATGATCAATCTTTAAACATAAAGAAATCTGCCCCTTATTGTGATAATGATGTGCAGAAATGCTTGTGGTAATTTAACTTCCTTTTTCAATGACATGTATGTTGTATTTCCCTACCCTTTCTGAATTTTTGGTTTATTTAGGAGCACCTTAGACTATGTATTAATGTATTATTAGACTACAGTGAATAACATTTAAATAATGTGGTAGCACCTGGTCAGTCTGTATTATTAATGTACTACTCTGTCATTTGCTTGCAAAATGATGAACCTTAGAACAGTCACCGTTACCACCACCAATTTATTATATTTATTATTATTATTATTATTATTATTGAGCAACAACCATACAATAGAATTAGAATTAGAATTAGAATAGCTTTTGGTTTTGAGCCCTTGCGGGTCTGATGCACCTAGACTTTAAAACAGGTCGTTTGTGCCCCATACTCTTATACTAGGTTAGAGGAGCCCTGTTCCTTTAACAAAGTTCCAGATGGCCCCCATACTTAGATTCATAACATCCTCAGGGTACAAAAAGAAGGAACCCAGATATGTATGTCGGAGTGAAGCCAAGGCCTCACCCTCACACAGAATGTGGACTGAGGTTTCCTCCTCAGTAACACCACTTAAATTCACAACATACTCAGGGTCAAAAAAAAAAACCCCAGCTATATATGTCAAAATAAAAACCCTCAAAATCCCTGGTAATGGAGCTCCCCTCCATGTTCCTCCAGCAGGGTCACTATGGAGAGAGATGTTCTGTGTCCAGAGCCAATGGTTCATTCATTCATTTATATTTATCGGAGTCCCCAAAAAGGAGCCCTCCGACGAAATGCGGGGAAAACATGTTGTTACCATCCAAAGAGCCCCACATGGACAGAAGGCCTATATACCTTGGTGTGTGGCCTGGTTCCCCAAGGGGATTGTTAATGACACTGCAATCTCTACCCCAGTGCCATGCAACCTTCAGCACAATACCTTCAAGCTTGGCTTGGATAGACCAGAGCCCTGTTAGCCACCATGTGTCATAGTAACCCTCAACAGGGTATACCCAGCATACCTGTTACTGCCTCCCACGTGACCCAGGGTTGAGTAGAGTACAAATCCACATAACCCTGAGGTACATACAAGGGGTTGGATTTATGGGAGGCAAGCAACAACCATAATCATTCATCTCATGTGCCTCTTTAATATCCCTTGACTGTATTTGACATGTTTTGTTGGTTTTTTTTTTTTTGTAGAGTTTGGACTCTGCAGGTCCTGTTCCTCCTCCCAGATCACGAAGAACTGGAGGTTGGGCTGATGAAGCCATTAAATCAGGAAAGTAAGTATCCTTTTGCAGCAGTTCATCATTTGCAGTGTGTGGTATGTTGTGGGTCCAGTTAAGCCAGGTAATGATTCTACAGTATTTCAGTCTTACCTACATGAACAGTTGCAAAAGTTATGCTAAAAAATATCCTGTGTTCATCAGAAAGTGAGAAAGAAGAAAATTTGTTTAGAGCTTTGAAAATTGATTTTTTGGAACACCTGTGCTTTTGCTGGGGGGGATTGTAACTTTTATTGAAACCTTTGTCCTTCAGCATGTTGCAGATACAAAACACTAAAATCCCCACCATAAAAGGAACCATTTTCCACGCTAAGACGAATGTGCATGGCAAACTGAAGGTAAACATTTTCATATCCTTCTTTGCCTGTTGCTCATTTAATAATGATGTCATTTGTTAAGATTATATAGTGTCAATGATACATGAATGAGGTGTGAGTGCAGTGCACTGGTGGAGTAATTGCAGGAAAACTTAATTCCTGGGACAGAAATCTGCCCCATTGCCTATTTGTCCACCATAATCCCACATGGACTGCCCTGGGATTGAACCAAGGCATATGTGGTTAGAAGCCTGCAACTAGTCACTTGAGCTGTGGAGTGGCTAATGTTTCTTGATACAAAACAAACTATACATCAAGAATGTATTCTCTCTAACAAGAAGTCTGTGAGCTATTCCACCCAGTTTATTAAATTTATGCTGTCGAACAGTAATGTTTAACAAAAATTGCTGAGAGTCTTTAGCCAGACTAGCGAATTTTTCACCACACATTTTATGATCCCACACAGGCCTTTTGTAAGATAATTTTTCCCAGAAACCTTTATGCAAGGATGTTTCCACAGTTTACAAAGCTTTGTTCATGCAGATTTTTTACTTACACAAAACTGAACATTCTTTGAAAGAATGTTAGAGACAAGGTGACGTGTGTATAAACTGAGAAGGATACAACTATGAAGGTAACCACACCGTCTGTGGTTAAAGAAGACATAGTCAATCATGTATGTTAATATATGGAAAGGAACTTCGCAAATTATTTCTTATAAGTCAGTTCCCATTTCCCCCATATATTAGAATTGTCAACCAAAAAAAAGTGTATTTTCTTAATTTTTTTTGTCTTCATGTTCTTATAATTGTTGTGTGCCATAATTTAATGATATTATTTCTTCTGAGTGAGTGCATGTTTATTCCATTTAAGTAATATAGTTTCAGCATGCATTGTAAGTGGTCTGTATTTCAATATGTCTTCCATATAAGTAAAAATGTAGGGGAAGACAATCTGGTGTAAGTTACAACTCTCTGACTGCCATTTTTGAGATAAATGTACCTATAAAAAAGAAATGCAATCTGCTGAGCTGTGAAACCTTTGGTATTGTTTCAGGAGACGAAGTGCCATCAACTTAACTGAACAGTAAGTATGATTTTTTAATATTCTTAAATAGTTGCAGTATACTGAATTATTAGTCTGATTTGTAGCACATTACATTCAAGTTTCAGATCTAACTACACTGGTTCCTGATTTCAGTATTCTGTGTTAATGTTTAGTGCAGTGATTGACACACAATTCTTTGAGTGGTACTCAAAGTATCAGGGCGTAGTGAATGTGGAAGAGTTAGGGACAATTTAAACATTAATTTTAAAACGAAATGGACACTTAAACTTAGTGCATAGTGTGACTACATCAACAAGTTTTATGATAATCGCAAGTATGTTAACAGATGAAAGCAACATACTTTTACTATGCTGTCATTTTCTGTTTTGTGCATAATACATGGTATGTTTAGTGTTTTATGGATGTGGTGAACCAAGTGGCATGGGGACAAGTCTTTCTGCAAGTAGTTTGGGTTTGTTCTGGCAGTTTGGCATCCTACCATTCTGCGTACTCATATTTTATTCACATACCATTGATGCGGGGGACTGTGGTGGCACAGTGGTTAAGGTGCTGTGCTACAAATTGGAAGGTCGCTGGTTCGATCCCAGCTGGTGTCAGTTGATTTTTCATTGACATAAAATCCTTCCGATCGCACTATTGCCCTGGGGTCAACTCAGCCTCTAAAAGAAATGAGTACCAGGAGTATTTTCTGGGGTTAAAGGCGGCTGGTGCGTAAGGCTGACAACCTACCACCATCATGTGCTGTTGTCACGGAATCTAGGAACCTTAACTTCCTGGAACCCTCTGGGCCTGTAACGGGACTGCTTTACCTTTACCTTTTACCATTGATGCTGCATAACCTTAGTAACTAACAGACATGTTAAATGAAGCACTGGTAAACATATGTAACAGCAGCCTGAACTTGAGGACCCAAGGGAGTGATATCAGATGTAACAATTTATTTTTCATCACAGTGTCTTTAGAGGTAATGTACAGACTTCGTTCAATGACCCTGATTTCTTTTGCTGCATTGTTTTGAAAGAATGTGTATACTTTCCTTAACAGATCTGATTTTGAACCTGTGTAAGTAATTACGACTCCATCATTTCGTTGAGGTTACAGTCCCATAGGGTGTGATACAGTATACTTTGATAGATGCTCCCCAAACATTGTGACTGCAAATGGCACCACCGTGAGATCATATCTTGCTTTATTTAATTACTTAATTACTGTAACTGTCAGTTCAATTAATTTCCATTTATTATTCACTTGCTACCTGTCAACTAAACCTTTTTATGCTTATTAGGGAAAGATTTCGTGGACCTGACAGCAAAGGTGACTCAGATGATGGTAAGTGACCATACCACATATGTGAGAAAGTGGAGCTCATAATATGGCTTACTGAAGGTCATTCTGTAACTGGAAATTAAAAATTTGTTTCCATTTGACTGATTAAATGCAGGAATATTTCTAGAATTTATCATTGTAGGATATTGATCTAAGAATTTTCTGAACTAAGTTGTATATGTAAGTCTGCTTTAAACATAAAATATGTAACTTTTATGTTCTTGTGTATATTGATTGAAGTCATCTATCAAGAAGAGTGTGTATGAAAAAAATTAGCATCGTATGTTTGTGGAAGGAACATTATGCCTTTTCTCAGTAACAAAAATAAAATAGATGTACAGTAGATGTTACTGAAAGTTCAACTTTTTTAACTGTCATGCAAAATAACATATTTCTAGAATTGAGATTCAAATGCTGTATGTTACCTGTTAAGAGTCACAGACTCAAGGTATATATTTAGACTTGTAAATATTTTCATTTTTACCCCAAGAAAACATACTCCACTTATGTAAATCTTCTGCGTGAAGTCTGTCCAAGACATGAATCATAAACATTTGGTTACAAAACAGAAAAAATTAAATTTCCTACTACATTTTCTGTTGCAGAGTCCATAATTTCTGTTGGTGCATTCCTTTCAGATATCCCACTTATTCCAGATTTGGATGACATGCAGGATGAGGACCTGGCATCTGAAATAGCTCATGCCCCTGCGTAAGTGACTGTATTTGAGAGAATATTGTTATTGAAGCCACGGAATTAGTGAAGATTTACTGCCATGTATACTTTTATTACATTTTTTATTTATTTTTCATTTTTTACAGTTCTACTGTGAACCGAGTTGATACATATAAAGAACTGGATTCTGATCTCTTCAAGCACGCAACATTTGCAACTCTGGATGATGTCAGTTTACGTCTTCTTATTAAATCCCTAAATCTTGAATCAGAAATCAAGGAGGTTGGTGTGTTACTTAATCCTGAAGATTACTTATTTACTGGTATAGGTTTCTATATTATAATTGTTATTACTCTGTAGAAGTATACTTTAATATAAATAGAGAATTCTTGATTTCAAACTTTTGCTGTGTTCTGAATGTTGTATGCTTTCTTCTGGGTAATTCCCCGGTGTCTGAATTTTATATGCCAACGTTTCAGGACACTCTGTCCGTTCCATCTTCATACCTACCTGCCTATGAAGATGGAACAGAGTGTTCCGAGATGTCGGCATATAAAATTCAGATGCCGGGGAATTACCCACAAGAAAGCATACACCAATTTAATTCGACAGAGCTCTGATCTGGTAAGTATTTGGATTTCTGATGAGCAAGTAGGGAGGAATAAGTTAAAGGGGATTTTGAAGTGGGGTTGAACCCATAATTCCTTTCCCATGTATGGTCACAAGTAATATTAAAAGACAAATACATTAAATAAGATAAAATGAGCCTCACTGCTTGTAATGCCTGCCATTCACACACTTCAAAGTCTGAAACAACCGAGATGATATAAAGGAAAATGTTTGTGCTGACCACAGTTCATTAGAAATAGAAATGTTGGCAATGAGGATATTTGTGGCAGTAGTGTAACTATATTTCACTATTTGAATTTGGTTTGTCATAAGTTAACTATTTTTTGAAACCCCATCCATGAAAAAAAAAAGTACAGGTGATAATTTCAATAACTGTAACAGACAGGTCCTTTTGAATTTCAAAGTCAATACACTGAATTTTTCCGTGGTTGTTATACCAGCAAAACTATAACAGTGTGGATGTGCTGTATGGATGAAAATAGCAGGATATTCTTCTGTTTCAGCCTGACACTGCATGGACGTGGGATCTACTGTTTACAGATGTGGCTTCAGAACTGCATTATGAGTGGGAGAATAAAACACAGACTAATTTGGACACAGGTGCAACATCGCCATGAAAATGCTGCTGTATTTTAATTCACGTTATTAAAACTGTGCGATGACTGATGCACTGTAATGGTTTATATGGCTCACAAAAGGGATGAGTAATATGCCGTTGTGAACATGATCATAAACAGCAGGTCTGTGTAAAAGGTAGGGAATTTCCTGAGCAGCTGATCACCTGTTAATTTCTCAGGAAGAATTCTGCTCCATGGCATTAGTTAATTAGATGGGCAAATTTCTCCTTATTCCAAATAGAATTAATAAGTTTATGGGCCTCAGAATGAACCGTGCCTCCAGTAACCCTGACCTATAAAGTCTGTCAAAACAATGTAACCAAGTGTTAAGACCTTGTGAATCACTTCATAACATGTCAGTTTTTTACAGTAAGTTGCTAGCCACTTGCCCAAACCTAGTCTGGAGGAGCATCTACGTGGCCTGTCCAAGAAGTTCGTGCAGTATGTTTATAAGAACTTTATTTTACAAATTTTAGGATACATCAATGTGGTCCTCTTCAAAATACTCCCCATTTGACACAATACACTTGTCCCACCTCTGTTTCCATTGTTGGAAGCACCCTTGGAATTCCGCTTCTCTTAAG
>Ga0123354_10009543_pt1 | contig 14875 bp, 14 predicted proteins | sample TergutLab28metaG_2_FD_97872 | JGI IMG/M metagenome (GOLD analysis project Ga0123354, IMG submission 97872) | Labiotermes labralis P4 segment gut microbial communities from Petit-Saut dam, French Guiana - Lab288 P4 | ecosystem: Host-associated > Arthropoda: Insects > Digestive system > Gut ...
ACAGTCTATTGATATATGAGGGTGATGTCATACACCATTTCAAAGCTACATAGTTCACGTACATGACGATAGCAATAACATTCGTTTCCTGTTTCATTTCACTATTAGAGGGACGCATAAAACCGTCTGTGAAATTATGGACTGCAAAAAGAAAACTCGAACTTCGAGAGAGGAGAAAAAAAAAAGAAGAAATAATTTCTAGTAACTGTATCCCACACCATAAGAGAGCCAGCTCCTTCACAAATAAGCACGAAGCAGCCAGATTACATTTGTTACCTATGTTGTTGAGATATAGATGAATGAGTGAGAGCGTGCAACATGACATGCAGTGTTCGGCACTCCACGACTGCAAAAAGAAAACCCAAAATTCGAGAGCAGAGAAAAAAATGAAGAAAAAATTTCTAGCAAATGTCTCCCACACCATAAGAGAACCAGCTCCTTCACAAACAAGCACAAAGCAGCCCAGTTACATTTGCTCCCTATTTTGTCGAGATATAGACGAATGAGTGACAGCGTGCACCATGACAAGCAGTGCTCATCACGACAGGTGATGTTTTCGCCATGAAGAGGAGTGCTCGTCACTCCACGCTGAAGGGTTAATGAACTGTACTCCTCACTCGATGTTCAGGTGATCAAATTCAGAAGAATGAGATAGGCGGGACATGCAGCACATATCGGGGAGTGGAGAGGTGTATACATGGTTTTGGTGGGAAATCTTAGAGAAAGAGACCACTTGGAAGACCCAGGTATAGAAATAAGGATAATATTAAGATGGATCTTCAGGAAGTGGGATGTGGGGGCATGGACTGGATTGATCTGGCTCAGGATAGGGACAGGTTAATTGGCACTTGTAAATGTAGTAATGAACTTTCAGGTTCCATAAAATGTGGGGAATTTCTTGACTAGCTGAAAACCAGTTAATTTTTCAAGAAGGACTCTGCTCCATAGAGTGACCGAGTGAGTGAGTGAATGAGTGAGTAAGTAAGTAAGTAAGTAAGTAATAAGTAACTAAGTAAGTAAGTAAGTAAGTAAGTAATTAGCTGATACACCGGTACTGCAATATTACAGTGCTTCGTAAACATCCTCAGCTTTAGCCACTAAGTTGTATACTTTAACCACCCTGGCATGGACTATTGAATCATACAGAGTGACATGAATTACATTTAAATTTCTGGGCATAAGAATGGTTCCTCACAGGGACAACTGTAATCTATGAAATAACAACATAAGTTTGGGAAAATGCTGCTTCCTCAGTTCATTGCTGTTGTTCTTAGCATATGACAATGTGTAGTTTGAATTCTGACAAGGCCAGTGGATGCATCAACTTGTAGTTTTTCCTCACTAAGAATCAGTAAATTTTGTGCAAAATGCCCAGCTGATATACCAACTTGCCAGTGTACCAGCATGTTGGTTGTGAGTTTTAGGTTTTGTGCAGACATCCAATTGTTGTAACAACAACACATGGCACGCCATAACAGGCATTATACCATTATGCATGCCCTTGCAGGAAATGTATAAAAATAAACAACCAACCAAGCAACCAACCAAACCAACCAACCAAAACAAAAACCAAACAAGCAACAAAAAACCAACCAAACCAACCAAAAAACAACCACACCAACCAAATAAAAAATAACCAATCCAACTGAACCAACCAACCACACCAAGCAACCAAACCAACCAACCAAACCAACCAGCAAACCAACCAACCAATCAACCAATCAATCAATCAACCAAGAAATAAACAAACAAATGAAACCAACCAACCAAACCAAATCAAACCATCCAACCAACCAACCAAAACAACCAACCAACCAAAACAACCAACCAACCAACCCAACCAATCAACCAACCAACCAAACCAAAACAAATCAAACCAACCAACCAACCAACCAACCAAACCAACCAACCCAACCAAACCAGCCAAACCAACTAACCAACCAACCAACCAACCAACCAACCCACCAACCTCAATTATTTAAAGAGAAAGAAGTTTAGATGACTGTCCAAATTCAAAGGGTTAAATCCACTGCACTGATTTTATGTGATCTGGATTTCTAATTAACAAGATGTTGGTGTGTTAATGTTGTACTGGAGTAAAGGCTCAAAGGCTCTATAAACTGCAGTTCCCACCATAATGATGCCCCAACAGGTGATCTGTGATCAAGCACGTCTTGCGTTTCGGAGTCTATATCTGTCTCCATCATTAGGGGTTATGTGATAAATGACACCCATGATATAGAGGGAGTTTCTTTTATCATGTCTTTCAGCATGGCAGCTCTATGGATAAAATCCTGCCTCTGCCTGCACATCATGTAACAGCTGCCATACTCAAGACAATGATAAAAGACACACCCTGTATTTACACCCATGGTATCCTACTCTCAGTGTGGAATGCTTAGGAAACAGTGGGTGGTGTCCACACAGCCCATAATGCTTAATCGGGGAACTTCTGTCCTTTCTATTACTTGGGGTCATCATAAGGGACTCCACATTTACTGTGATCACCCAACAAGACCAATGCACACAGTGGCTGTGACAGCTTTGGATCACATGTCATTCCCAACCTGAGCACTTAAAAGTATTCACACTCCTTTCTGGCTAGTCTTAACAGTTAATATCTTGATCTTTGTACAGACTGCACTGTATACAAACAGCTTATTTGCAAAAACATGTTTGTACATTTTGGCAAGAAGTGATTTACACTTTGAAAAGTGTAAGATACTAGGTACAACTCTGGCACTGCAGCTGTGAAGATTTCTGCTTCTTTTCATGCATATATTTATCCACCAGTCTTCAGTAAACAAAATTAAGTCCTGGTCTGGACACTTCAGAAAAATAAAAATATCTTGCTCCTGCCAGGAATCAAACCACAATTCCTCAGATGTCAAGTCCACAGCCTAGACACCACATCCACTGGGCTATCCTGGCTCACGGCCAACGGAAATTACAAAAAATTAAGAAGTACTTCATGGCACAACAGTATAATAAATATAATGCTTAACTTATGAAGTAATGTAATAGGAACTGCGACAGAGGAATGAATGGTACATGTAATTTTGTTACCATAATTAAAGCAGTAATTACACTCACCCTTAAGGCTTCCTCTTCAGCTGCCTCTTCCTCCTCAGCCTTCTTCTGCAACTCATCATATGACATGGCAACAATGGCCAAAATCAAATTGACGAGATAGAACGAGCCCAAGAAGATGATCACAATGAAGAAGAGCATGTGCCATGGGCCTGCTGACCTCAGAACCTATGAACACAAAGGCAATAAAACTGATATTCCAGCATCTAGATTAGGTACACGTAAATGTCACAGCCAACGTAAGTTTGTGCTCACACTTCCATTGGTTATTTAACATGTGTTCTCAAAGTCTGGACCATTCTGGGTATATCAGTTCATTCAAAATGAAAAACAATCATAATTAACATTCAGTTACTCTAGTAGTTAACTAACTCCATGCAGAGAGTCCTTTAGCAGCAGTTCTCAGCTAGTCAATGAATTCCCCATATTTTATGGAACCCAAAGTTTCATTAAGATTTTTGCAACACCCACACATTTGTCCCTATCATGAATTAGACTAATCCAGTCCACACCCTCCCATTTCATTTATTTAAGATCCACATTAATATTATCCTCCCACCTATGCTTTGGTTTTACAGTGGTCTCTTTCCTTTAGGTTTCCCCACCAAAACCGTGTATGCATTTCTCTTCCCTCCATATGTGCCAAATGTCCCACTTATCTCACCTGCCTTGATATGATAACCTGAACAATATTATATTAATAATCAGCAAACAAAAGTTGTAGAAAAGTGAATACACCTGTTTTATCTTGTTAAAGATTGAATTCTTGTACCCAGTTTTCAGAAAAACAGAACGTGGCTTCACAGAGTTCTTCATATATATTATAAAAAATATAAACATAGTGAGATTTGAGTTTCTCTCAGCAGTGAGTAGTAACATTACAAATTTATGTGGCATGACAATGTGAAGTGTGCTACGTGGTTGGACAATTAAGTTCGCGAACTCACCACCGTGTGCTTGCCATGGCAGAACTGGACAAAAGCCTTAGTATGGTTTGATAACGATGTAATATAAGCATTTCACAGCTGTGTTGTTGTTGACCTATGACAGTCTCTTTCTGAGTGACATCTATTACTGTCTGTGTGTGTTTTGGTGTGCAGCCACGAGAATGTCGGAGCTTGAATTAGAGCAGCGAAAAAACATTAAATTTCTTGTTAAACATGGAAAGAGTGGAAACAAAATCAGAGAAATGTTACTGCAAGTTGACGGGGATAATACTGTGAAGAAAACAGCAATTTACAAGTGGGTGAAACGTTTTTCTGAGGGAAGAGAAAGTGTCACTGACGAAGAGAGATCAGTACGGCCAGCAACAAGCAGAACTGAAGAATACATTGCAAAAATTCGTCAAATTGTGTGTGAAAATCATTGGCTGACTGTCAGAAGCATAGCAGAGCAAGTGAACATCGACAGAGAAACAGTTAGGAAAATCCTAACTGAAGATCTCAACATGAGGAAGGTGTGTGCAAAAATGGTCCCAAAGGAGCTCATGAAAAACAATGGCAAAGAAGAGTCACAATTTCCCAAGACCTTTTGGAGAGGCAAGATGATATTTTGGACCATGTCATCACAGGTGATGAAACGTGGGTCTACCAATACGACCCTGAAATGAAGCGGCAAAGTTCACAATGGAAGACTGCCAATTCCCCATGACTAAAAAATTCCATTGGTCCAAATCAAGAGTCAAAATAATGTTACTGAGTTTTTTTGATATTAGAGGGATTGTTCATCATGAATTTGTACCAACTGGTCAAACAGTCAACCAAGTTTACTATTTGGAAGTACTGGAAGGGCTGCGTGAAAAAGTTAGATGGAAACGACCCGAACTGTTTGCCAACAACTCATGGATCTTGCATCACGACAATGCACCTGCTCACACAGCACTGTCTGTGAGAGAGTTTTTTGCTACTAAACAAATAAATGTGTTGGAACACCCTGCCTATTCACCGGATCTAGCCCCCAATGACTTTTTTCTGTTCCCGAAGATAAAGGAAATATTGAAAGGAAGGCATTTTGATGACACTCATGACATCAGGAGTAATACAACTGCAGCTCTGAAGGCCATTCCACAAAACCAGTTTCAAAATTGTTTTGAAGGGTGGACTAGGCACTTGCATCAGTGCATAGCTTCCCAAGGGGAGTACTTTGAAGGTGACCACGGTGGTATTCAGCAGTGAGGTATGTAGCACTTTTACCGCGATGAGTTCACAAACTTTATTGTCCGACCACGTACACCAGGTGTCAGCATTTGTTTCTTGTCATGTCACAGGTTCTCTGTATTTCAATCAATCATTTTACATTCTTTTATAACCAGTTATGGCCCATAAACCATCCATGCACAGTCATAACAAGGGCCAGGTGGGTCAGTCACTTGCCTCTGGTGCGTGAATTTAAAGGGTTCAGAAAAATATACAAAATATTCATCTACTATGCCCAGTACTAACCCATGACCAAAATAAATGTAATTTTATCATCATTATTCTTGTTTCTTGTAATTTACATAGCTACTGTTTTACCAAAATAACTACAATGAAAGTAAGGAGTGGTGCAAATTTTATACACATGCCTTAAACACAAAGTTAGTTAGTTTACATGGTCCACATCCAAGACAGAACCATCTTACACAGCTTTCTGTGAGATATGATATCAAGTAAGAGACAAAGAACTCTTTTGAAGTACATGGAGAGAGATAAAGTGGTTGGAATGTCAAGAGAATTAAACAAGTTTGATGACTAAACTGCTCAGTAATCTTACCAGTTGGTAAAGGTTCTCCCAGTAATCTTGTGTCATTAGCCTGAAGGCTGACAGAAATGCCCAACCAAAGGTATCGAAACTGGTGTAACCATAGTTTGGATTCCTACCGAAACCTTGCAGGCATGTGTAACCAGGATCGCACATACTGCAACAAGTTAGGAAATGTATACTCCATATAACAATTCTGGTATGTTCATCTCTTAGTCCTCTAAATTTAACAAAAACTCCCATTTCTTTTCATTATTTCAAACACTGTATGACATAAAGAAAATGGCGTCCTGAATAAACTTACCCAGCTCCTGTTGAATTTCCACACAATGGATGATCTAGTGCACCTTCTGGCTTATACCAATGGGCTGCAACAGTCACACATGACTTAATATTAGGGCAGGTTGATGACATATATGGGCCCAATGCAAAACCAAATTATGAGGCCCTACCTATACACAGTCCTGATGTTGGAAGGCAGATAACAGCAATGTAAGAATTTACATCCAAAATGTGTTTGGCAGGAAATATAAAGTACAACCAACCATTTCAGAAATCAGCAAATTGTGGGATCCAATGCAGATGCATAGATGACAGCCTTAAACCAGCCATACTTAACATACTACACACTTTATTATGAAACAGGCTAGGGCACTAAGTTTAAAATATTGCTTGAAATACTTGTATTTCAGTGCCACTATTTATAACCTAGGTGCAAACAGCCCACAATACAAAAGGGCTCTCTATAAGCAGAATAATGCAGAATCATCTACCAGCTGTGGTAGGAATTAACAACCAAATTCTACACCCTAATGTCATATTCAAAATTTATAAATGTAAGTAATAAAGGCAGGAAAATTTACATCAGAAGCTTCTATGGGACTGAATGTGTAAAGTTCATGCCAACATAAATATTGTAAGGCATGGAATCCACCAAAAAGCTAATTTTTTTTTAATTTACACCATACCTACTGGCAGGTTCATGTTTTTGAAAGTTACATGAACAGATAAAAAACGGTACATTGTATGGAAGCATCTGAAAAATCACTCATTGGCAGCAAACATGAAAGTCTGCTTTGGGTGCATTTTTCTTCACACATTATGAACACCACCCATGCTTTTAGGAAGAGCTGACCATACTGTGCAGCTCAATAAGGTACTGTTGCTACTGTCAGCAGCTCACTGACTATAATGTTTTGGAACAAGACTGCAAACAGTGTACTCTGTGCCACAGTACACACACTTTACCAAGGCATTTATTTTCTAAATACTGTAAGGTTGCACAGTACACTTGTAAATATAATTTTATTTACACTTATATGAAAAGTACAACCTCATTAAAGCTGACTTTCAAAAACTCACAAATGCTCAGCAGTATTATGAGCAGATCTCTTATACTGAATTTCACCCAAACTGCACAGTAAATTGGGAAAGTTTGGAGAGAAATTCATTTAGGCCCCTAACTACAGTGTGACGTTGATAGCACCAATCTTCACAATACTCACAGGGACCTCATAAATCTCCTTGCACTTCATCTGTAGCAAATTCTATCAAAATGGGACAAAATATGTAGAACTGATGAGCAAAGTTTAAGTAAGGCCCTTAAGTAAAGTTTGACTTAACATTATGCCGAATTTTATGAAACTCACAACCACCCAGAGGCATTATGACAAGATCTTCTGTGTCAAATCTCACCCATACTGGTCAACAAATATGGAAAGTACAGGTACAAGTTCATTTATACCCTCTGGTAAAGTATGGCTGTCACTGATCCAATGTTCATGAAATTCATGCTTGCTTGTCAACTGTTAGTAAAGAACTTTTACGCTGATTTCAAGAAAGTACAGTTGCTGATATTATGTCACAGACAGATGGCTGGATGGCTGCATGAACACAGCCACCACGTAAGACATTTTTTTTTTCACTTCATACAAATGCCTTAAATTAGTTGCAAAGTTGGTTAAAGAACTCCTGGTCTATAGTCAGCTCATGCAAGTAGCATTTATCTGGGTTTGATCTCAGCTGCTGCTAATGGCATGAAAATTAAAAACCAAATTATTTCATTGGAGTGGGCATGACTTTGATATATGTTAAAGACATATCAATGAACAGCATCCCACTTAATTGCTGTACTATTACAAAACAACAGCCCCTGGTGCGCCCAGGCTTCCTCACTGACAAAGCTTCATGTTACATATACCACATCTCCTCTGGACAATTGATCAGCCTGTCACAGAGACCTCTACCTGACATAAACACCACTCACAACAGAGAGACATCCACACCCCTGGCAAGATTCAAACCCGCAGTACCAGCGACTGGCTATAGAACCATGCCTTAGACCACATGCTCACTGGGATTGGCCAATTAAATATGTACTCTAAAATATCAAGTAATTTTTTCTATTTCAGATTGTTTGGACAGAAATTTAAACCCAAAGAAATATGGATCAGTAACCACAGTCAATCAAACTTACATTCGTTATTGCAAAAACTTAACCAACTCGCATCTGTTAAGTTCCCCCATGAGCCATCTGTAGGGAAATTCTTAACGCATTTCTGCGTGAGGACACCCATGTAAATCTGGAGCCCCATTAAGGCAAACACGGACAGTGAGAACATGGTGAGAATTATCACATCGCGCAGATTCTTCACAGATTCAATCACAGCACCAACAATGGTCTTCAAACCTGGATACAAATAAAACATTTGTTATGTTCATCACAGTCATATTTCTAACTAAAATGAATGAATAGCTTATACATAACAATAAAACAATCAGTCTATACACAACACTTTATTATGGTAACCTAAAAAGTTACAAGTTTCAGGTGTATGGGGCAATCATCATCAGGCTTCATGTTTCAGAAGTACTTAAAGGAGGAAATCACATAGCTGTAGCCACACATTCAACAGTGAAACCTATGGCCAAGATCTTGTCCGTACTAGAAATATTTGTAAAAGTCATGTTTGGGAAACATTTTACAATAAGTAAAACTGTTTTATAAACATTATTAATTAGGATGGATAAGGCATAAAAATCTTAAAAATTGGAATTAAATACACAGTAAAGTTTCCTAACTGATGTTGTCTTGTACAGCTGAAAAATGTAGCTTTTTAGATTACCATAATAAAGTGCTGTGTATAGACTGTTCTACTGTTACATATTGTATTAATACAAATAGGATAACACACATTAAGACTGAATATCTGTTGAGTACATCTTAGGTTGATTAACTGTACAAACAACTGCATACAGAGAAGCCGTAAATCAAAGCTGTGTTTTATTTTCCTCTAAAATGTTACAGCCTGTAAGGCCATCCTGAGGAAGATCCAACCTCTTCAAAGTAACATTATTTAAACATATTATGTCTGGAATACCACATTCCCTCAGTGTTTCTCTAGAGTTGGCACTGGTGCCATGTGTGTAGCAACTGGTACAGTGCATGGCCTCAAAGCAATGCTACCACACCACATGGATTGAGAAGAATCAGGATAGGACTTTTCAGTTATTTACATTACCAAGCAATGTTAACCACATTGTGGTTAAGGGTAGATGACTATGTAGCAACCATGGTGACAGAAGAAAGGGATAAGATAAGCAACGGCAACTGGTCAATTTCCATGTCCTGCATGGCCAGCCTAGCTGCTTATAGGGCCACCCACTGCTGGACAGATTTTGAGAAGTTGCCAAATAGATGTATCTTGGTCCACCAGGTTGGAGTTTAGGCCATGGGGCTGATGGAGGGGTTTGGAGGAGGAGAAAAAGGAGGAAGAAGAAAAAGAGAAAGACAACCTTGAAAAGATAAACAATTCAGCTCTCTGCCAAATCTACAAGTCATGTTCCATATTAGTAATCAATAGGTTAATTGTATGAAAAGTTATACAAAAGGAAGCGAGATGTATTTCTTAGTTTAAATTCTTTTTCTAAGAAGGAAATAAGAAGGCTTGTGATTTGTGATCTGCATCTCCCCCCCCCACAATTTAAACTTTTGAAATAGATGACTGATTTGCATAAAACTTGGTTTGAATGTCACATCACTGAAGGACACCCCAATGCCATAATTTCCTACAGTCAATAATAACAATCTAGAGAGGTGGTACAATAAAACTGTTGGTTGTTTCAAGTCACTAAAAATTGAATCTCACCTGGAACAATAGCAACAGTCTTCAAAGCTCGGAGCACCCTGAACGTTCGCAAGGCGGCCAGGTTTCCTAGATCTATCCCCATGGTTACGTAACTGAAAATAAGGATTACAAAGATCATAAATACAAATAATTGAACACTGGAAACTACTTATGTGCAAATATAAAGTGCTTTAGATGCCCTGTAAATAAAGAATTTTCAGGATACACCAAATAACTGTTGTTGCTAAATATTGTTCAAGACATTTTGAAAATGCATACAGCATATTAATTAAATCTGTTACAAAATAGACAACCCTGTATGGGAATATATACACAAAATACCATTTATGCATATTTCAATGAAGGGTATTACAGATGATCATTTTTTCAATATCAAAAATTTTCTGGCATTAGGCAGAGTTTTCTGTAAGATTCATGTCTGAGTTCCTAATAAGATACTTATTGTATGAACCTAAGGAAATGGAAAGCAGTAACCCATTTTCCTCTTACTCTGTGGAATATTTTTGGTATTCATTTCTGTTGTACTTTCATTTTATTCCTGGTTAACCTATACACACAGATCAGTGTCAGGAAAATCCTGAATTTTCAAACCCTCTCCTGGAACAGCTCAATGATATGAAGTTCTGCTTCTCTGTAAAATACAGTACCATGTGCTGATAAGAGAATCCAAGGGACCAGTCACTTCGTACATTAGTCCACTTGAGATAGCTTTCAATTCAAGAGAGACAATTACTTCTGCAAATAAACATGTGTCATGCAGCATGTGCATCACATATATTTATCTTTCATATTTAAGTATTAACCCATCTCACAAACAAAATTCATGCCATGATTCCACTATTCAGTTACTGAGTCATACAATTTTCAGTTTTCTTTAATTTTTTCTTTCTTTTTTCCTTTTTTTTTTCTTTCTTTCTTCCTTCCCTTCTTTCTTTCTCTTCCATTTTCCTTTTTTCATTCCATCTTTCATCCTTCCCCTCCTTCATTTTTTTCACTCTTTTTTTTTCCCCCCCCATCTTTCTTTCAATCTCTCTGTTAAAGTAATCTACCCTATTTTCCCACCACCAAGCATAAATCTCTCCACTTTATGACAGAAATGTTTTAGCCATTTTTATTCCATAAAATACAGTACTGACAGTACTGTATGAACAAAAATCAATAAAAAGTTTTGAGCTGATTATTTTCTGTTAAATTCCTGTTCTTTTATTTCTGATTTATTTCCAATGCCCATTCTCAGAACTGGTAAAATTTTCAAACAACACATCTGTCCAGGGTGTATCACACAAACTTTGCTACAGTACAAATTATCTATAGAAATTAAAACTAGTCTCCATTCATATAACACAAAATGTCATTGGTAATGTGATGACAGTTATTAAAACTATGATGGAAGGTTAACAAAAGTGCATTTAACTGATAATTAATTATGCAACTATGTAAGAACTTGGGCTACAACTAGGAAATGTTTATATATGAATCACATAAATGCTTACACTACACTGCAGTTCTACTACAACTCTATCTTCACTAACAGCTAAATCTATACATCATTCATATCAGCATACAAAGTAGTGTGAAAAAATTACGTAACCAACATTCTTCTTTATTCTGACTTTAACATACATCATATTTCCACATCACGGCATCAAGGCTTGTATCCCAGCATACAGTGATCGATGTCACGTGCTGACAGCCAGGAAGTGAGAGGTTACTTTGTACTGCTGTTAGCTGCAGACTGCTTGCAGCCAGCTACTTCATAAGGGGTCCAAAGAAATGTAGATCACTGGGTGTGTGATTGGGATTGTATGATGGGTTGTCCACAACCCCCCAGCCACAGTGGTCTAATCAGTCACAGATCCACTTGTAGTATGGGGCCCAGCTAATTTCTATCTCTTTGGAACCCTTATGCAGCATCATGGTAGTAAGTAATTTTCAACAGATGCTGATGTCAGGCAAGCTGTCACCTTCTGGCTACACACACTTGGCATTGGTTTCTTTTGTGCTGGGATACAAGGTTAGATACCACAGCAGAACAAATGCTTAAATGTCAGTAGAAACCATGAAGAGGTCTGGTGTGTACCATCTGTTACCCATATGCCACATATACATCAAAGTCAGAATGAAGTTCTCAGAATCAGAGCATTCATTACATTTAATTCTTGAACTATTTTTGCACAAAATGTTTGAACTTGAGGTTTACAAACCTGTCATACAACACTGACATAAACAGTGAAAACAATTTAACTACAGATCAACTAGCAATACACTCGATCTCACATCACTACTCACGCTAAAGCTATTACTACGAAGTCCAGCCAGTTCCATGCATCTCTAAGGTACGTGAATGGCTGAAGTATGAACCCTCTTGCCATCACCTTAACAGCTGACTCAAATGTGTAGATGCCAGTAAAAATTACTCTGAAAGAAAATGTCTCTGTGTTAGGCCCAAGCTAACTACAGACAAACAAAAACATAACACTGAGTAAAATAACACAAATGATTGAACTGTTAATGTTCAGGTGGTATTATGGCAGACATAATGAAGTGCCATGATGACATAACATATCTCAAATGAAAATAATGGTCTACAACATATAAAAACAATCAACACATTGCAAGCAACAGTAAACATGTTGTTTCTTACTACACTGCCACAACTACACTACACATTACACTTATGAAATTATAACTATGACACAGAAAACTTTCAAAATCGATGTATGAGGAATTATTGCAATTTATACTGAAGGTGTAACAATGTTATAACAAGAAAAGTGGGATGGATGGCGAAAGTGGATTGATACAAAGATGTTGATCATCAAACTAAAGACAGCATTTGCAACATGTGCAAAATCACCAGAAGAGTTCCAACATATAATATGAATAACTTCAGAGCTAAGTTATACATAAGAAACAAAACACAAAATCACAAGAACAACCCAAAATGAAATAAAACAGGCATATTTAATATTTGGAGGAGGGGGGGGCGGTTGAAACAGCAAACATCTAAGGCTTTCTCATTTATTATAACAGACATTTAGGTATCATAATTTATGATAAAAGAAAGTTTCAGCAACACACATTTATGAATACTCATTAACAAACTTACTAGATAGCTTTATGATCAGAAAAGTTTTACCTCATACACAAAGAGAAAGGAACTACAATTACAGCTGGGTTTTTAAGAGAAAACATAATAAAAAACATAACAGCTGAGTTAAAAGAATTCAGGAACTCGTATTCTTTCTCACATTCTGCAGTTTAAGAGACTGACAAAAGACATTTAAAATGTTGTCTAACTATGGCAAAATAGGTCAAGTTGTACTACAGTTGTACAGTGTCATTATGCAACTACTGGTTTCCACTTCCTGTCAGCTCCTTCATCAAAGTAACGTAACCCACTCAACTGCCTACACCAGTGGAAGAGAACTGGCAGGAAATGATAAATGATGGTCATCAAATAAAATGACGACCCTGTACAATCCATCAGGTTTGCCTCCCATAAATCCAACCCATCATCCATATGTTGAGGTATCGTGGATTCGTACTCTACTCTGCCCTGGGTCACATGGGAGGCGGTAACAGTTGTGGAGGGCATACCCTGATGAGGGTTGCTATGACACAGGCTGGCTAACGGGGCTCTGGTCTACCCAAGCCGAGGTGGAAGGTATCATGCTGAAGGCTGCATGGCACTGCGGTAGAAATTGTAGTGTCGTAAACGATCCCCTTGGGGAACCAGACCGCACCCCACTGTATGTAGGCCTTCCGTCCATGTGGGGCTCTGTGGATGGTGACCAAACATTGTCTCCTATTTTCGTGGGAGGGCTCCTTATTGGGGACCCCAACAGATATAAATGAATGACTAAACCATTGGCTCTGGAGATGAAGCTTTTCTCTCCATTGGGACCCTATTGGTGAACATGAAGAAGGGGCTCATTTACTGGGGACTTTAAGGGAGAAATGTAGGAAGTTCTCGATACAGGTGCCCATCTCTGTGGGGGCCCATTTGGGGAACCCAGGGAGTCCCTTGACTGGGAATTTTAAGAGATAGTTGGAGGGCTCCAGATAGGGAGCATCTCTCTTTGCGGGAGCTCTGTCGGGGGGGGGGTCCTTTCTGGGATCTGGAAGGATATGGGGAGGAGGGCACAGGGGATGGACATCACACCATGGGGGGGTCCGTTCACCGGGAACTCCGAGGGATAGTTGTAAGGGGGCCCTGCAAATAGGGCATCTCTCTCTATGGGAGCTCTGTTTAGGGTAACCTGGAGGGGGGGCTCCTTTTCTAGGGGCCCTGAAGGGTATGAAAGGGAGGCTCTGGGGATGGGCATCTCTCTTTATGGAGGCTCAGTTGGGCAACCTGGAGTGGGCTCATCTACTGGGGACTTTGAGATATGGTTGAAAGGGGCTCTGGAGGGGGAGTGTCTCTCTCTGTGGGAGCTCTGTGAAGGGAACCTGGAGGGAGGGCACCCTTGCTGGGGACCCTGAAGGATATGTAGAAAAGGCTCTGAAGACGGGCATCTCTTTTCATAGGGGCCCCGTTTGGGGAACCTGGAGGAGGTCTCGTCTACTGGGGACTTTAAGAGATTGATGAAGGAGGCTCTGGGGGGTGCAGCATCTCTCTCTGAAGAGGCTCTGTGGGGGGGGCCTTGGAGGCAGCTCCTTCACTGGAGACCTTGGAAGATATGTTAAGAAAGTCTCCAGATGCTGGCATCTCTCTCCGTGGGGGCCCCTTTCGACCTGAGGGGAACCTCGTATCTGTTGGGGGGGGGGGGTTTGTTTCCCGGGGACTTTGATAGGTTGCGGGGGCTCTGTTGGGGGGGCCCCTTTCGGGGGATCGGGAGGGACAGGGGGATGAGGCGCCCCCCTTTTTTTCTTTCTCTCTTTTTCTGAGGATTCAC
>Ga0123354_10009544_pt1 | contig 14874 bp, 9 predicted proteins | sample TergutLab28metaG_2_FD_97872 | JGI IMG/M metagenome (GOLD analysis project Ga0123354, IMG submission 97872) | Labiotermes labralis P4 segment gut microbial communities from Petit-Saut dam, French Guiana - Lab288 P4 | ecosystem: Host-associated > Arthropoda: Insects > Digestive system > Gut ...
ACATGCTACAAACAGTTTGGAACGAACTCGATTATCGTGTTGATGTTTGTAGAATCACAAAGGGTGCACATATAAAGCACCTGTAAGGTATGTAACAAAAACTTGGAGTGTTGTTCTATTAAATAAAAAAATACATATACTCCTATCTGAAGTGTATTGTGTATGACAAGTTGTTAAAACCCGACAATCATTTTGAATAACCCTGTATTTCAGTAACGCTTTACAGCCCGGGACGATAGTGTTGTTTAGACAGCATGCAATTGCGCTACTGCAAATGTACGAAACGAAACGAATCAAAATAATTTGCAGTTTTTAGTGTCGTTCGAGAAACAGAAAATATATTCCTGTTTGTGTTCGGCACCAACTGAAGTTTCTTCAGCACGCACCAGTCGGTTTCTTCTATACTTTTCCGACTTAACACACGAACACAAACACAATCATCAAAATACAATAAACATTCCACGTATTATTATTATTATTATTAGTAGTAGTAGTAAAAGGTAAATCAGTCCCATTACAGGCTTGGACAGGGCCAGAGGATTCCAAAAAGTTAAGGTTTCCAGATTTCGTGACAAAGACACAGGATAGTGGTAGGTTGTCAGGCTTAGGCACCGGCCGCCTTTACCCCCAGGAAATACTCCTGGTACTCATTTCTGTTAGAGGCTGAATCGACCCCAGGGCCATAGTGCGATCAAAAGGATTTTATGTCAATGAAAAATCCAGTGACACCAGCTGGGATCGAAACAGCGACCTTCCGATTTGTAGCTCCGCACCTTAACCACTGTGCTACCGCGGTCCCCAGTAGTAGTAGTAGTAGTATAAAAATTTATTCTCGTGTATTAGTTATTAAGTAGCAGTTTTCTGGTAAGTCCAGATCTCAAAAGAGAGATCAAAGCGATTTACCCCAGCACTTTAAGAATGCTGTGTTCAGTGCTCATTAGTGTGACCTTCTGTAGCTCCATGGCCGACCGGTGACCTGGGAGCAACTGAAGGTTCTGATCTAATCCCTTCTTAATCGTTTCTAATGCTCAAGGCGTAATTGGCACAACTTTTGTCCTCACCTTCCACATTCTGCTAACCTCGATCTCCAGGTCATTGTACTTGCTTAGTTTTTCAGTCTCTTTTGTGTTAACGTTTGAATCACCTGCTATGGCTATATCGATCAGCAGGTAAGTCTTCTATTTTTTACCATGCAGTAATACAGCCGATAGGTGTAGTAATATTTTTCGATCTTTGATAACCGGTACTTCTCAAATTAAGTGGTACCGTTGATATTTATAACCCTTTCAGGTATACGTGCAGGGTACTTACTAGTACCCTGTAATCTCCTATATCAGACGCCTCTTAAAACACGTCAGCCAAATGCACTCCACATACGTAACAGGTAAAAAGGTAAAGTGATCCCATTACAGGCCCAGAGGGTGGGTAGAGGTATAGCAATACTCTTCCATGACCGCAGCACTAGAAGGGGTGAGTGGTCAGCAGCATATCCCGGCCGCACTTTACCGCCGAGAAAGATCTGGTACCCATTGTACAGGAGGCTGTGTGGGCCCTGGGGCCGGTCTGGACGGGCGAAAAATCTCGTCCCCACTGGGATTTTCGATCCCGGACCGTCCAACACGTAGTCAGTCGCTATACCGACTGAGCTACCGGGCCCACACACTATACAGTATATGCATATGTATAAAATACAGGTATATACCATAATGCTCCTACTTGTTTCGGTGTACTGCACACCATCTTCAGGGAGAAATTATGTATTCCTTACTGAAAACCATCTGCTTTCACAAAGCTGTTTTCTATCACATTTTGGTTGCGTCATAACAACAAAATATACAATTTTGTTGGTTTACGATATTTTTAAAACGATTAAAATAACGTTAATTGTATGCTATTCTGTGTGTTAAAAAGCATAAAACCCTACAATTAAAATCCTCTTTTTATAGTGCGTTTGTGTGTGTTTAACTGTGAAGGGCTGTTCTTATCCTGTAGTGTGCGGTACTGTGCTTATATATGTGCACTGTGCTGTAAATTATACTTGCGACCGTACTGTGTAGGGTCTTTAGGAAGACCCCGTGTCCTGTTTCGTGGTATTCCTGTATCTTGGCTGGTTGTCACGACAGGATAAGAACAGCCGAACATGCATTACAGGCCTGGACAGGCCCTGAGGGTTCCAGGAGGTTGAGGCTCCCAGATTTCAAGACAGTCGGCACATGGAGGTGGTAAGGTTGTCAGCCCTACGCACCGGCCGCCTTCACCCCTCAGGAAATATTCCTTGTACTCATTTCTGTTAAAGGCTGAGTCAACCCCGGGGCCACAGTGCGGCCGGAAGGATGTCATTGAAAAATTCCAATGACACCATCTGGAATCGAACCCGTGACCTTCCGGCTTATAGCGCAGTGCCTCAACCGAGTCATCGAGTACCCCATAATCCTAAGACTGATGATAATATTTGGTGATCTTTCCACATCACTGTACTCGCTCGCCAGGAACTAAATATCGCTATTTGCCCCTAGTCACAGTGCCCACGGGTGCGAGTCAGGGTTGTCCACTCGTACTGGATTCCACCGCTCATCATATCCAATGGGATGTGGGGCCGTATTCTTCAGGCGTACAGGGATCGGAACCTGACCCTCAAAATCACCTGTCCCCAGTATCGATGCTTTCAAAGAGCGAGGCCACATCGCACAGGCCTCCACATAGAAATGACTGAACACATGGGCAACCTGAACTCTGCATTTGTAACAGAGGCCATTTAAATTCGGCTAATAGCCCTACCTTCTTCAGAAGACGAGTACAAATCGTAAAGGCTGGAATCCAAGCTGCAAGCAGTTCGAACAGGAACGGACGTCCTGCCGTTAATTATTCAGTGTAAAAAGTAAATCCCATGTTACGGGACCATTTGAAAATGAGGCAAGGCGGGGGGAAGGGAGGATGGATTGGGGGCGATAGGACACTAGGTTGTGCTCGGGGGCGATGCGTCTTGGTTACCGCTTTGAACGGACCCCCGGCGCTGCACACCGGCTATTCAGGGTGGGACAAATTCCACTGCAGCATGGAGAGATGTCTTCATCTCTTATTTCAAATTGTGTTTAAACACCAACAGCTAAAACACCACATTACACTTGAACGATGTACAAATATGTCCATTATCTAGTAAAAAAAGATAAAGCAATCCCATTTACAGGCCTGGACAGGCCCTGAGGGTTCCAGCAGGTTGAGGCTCCCAGATTTCAAGACAGTCGGCACATGAAGGCGGTAAGGTTGTCGGCCGTACGCACCGGCCGCCTTTACCCGCTACGAAATATTCCTGGTACTCATTTCTGTTAGAGGTTGAGTCGACCACAGGGCCATAGTGCGTTCGGCAGGATTATGTCAATGAAAAATTCCAGTGACACCATCGGGAATCAAACCCTCGACCTTCCGGCTTGTAGCGCAGTGCCTCAACCAAATGTGCCACCGCGCGCCCCCTTATTATCTAATAATATAGGTTGTACTCCTCACCCAATATTGTGCGCGTGATAAAATCGAGAAGAATTAGATGGGCTGGGCATGTAGCGCGTGTGGGTGAGGAGGGGAGGGTGTATAAGATCTTGGTGGGGAAACCGGAGGGAAGACCACTGGGGAGACCTAGGCGTAGATGGGTGGATAATATTAGGATGGATCTCCAGGAGATGGAATGTTGGTATATGGACTGAAATGGGCTGGCCCAGGATAGAGACAGGTGGCGGACGCTTGTGAGTGCGGTAATGAACCTTCGGGTTTCGTGAAATGCGGGGCATTTCTTGACTAGCTGCAAACCAGTTAGCTTCTCAAGAAGGACTCTGCACCATGGAGTAAGTAAGTAAGTATAGGTATATAAAATAGAAAACAGTCTAACAAAACTCAATTGATGGTTATTATTAGAATTAAGGCATATTTTACATTAATACTCTTAGCTACACGTTTCGGCTCCCTCTATTAAAATATTATAATATATATTACATTATTTAAATCGTAATATTTTAAACATTTTTGATATGTAATGCACGTTCTCGCAATCGACAAAAATACCGTCAATTGTATATATCACCTTCTTAAGTAAATAGCACTCCAGCCTCAAGATGGCTCCGATAGAGGGTGCCGAAACATGTAGCTAAGAGTAAAAGCTAAATCAGCCCCGTTACGGGCCTGGAGTAGCTCAGAGGGTTCCAGGAAGTTAAGGTTCCCGGATTTCATGACAACGGCACAGGATGGTGGTAAGGTTGTCAGCCTTAAGCACCGGCCGCCTATACCCCCAGGAAATGCTTCTGGTACTCATTTCTGTTAGAGGCTGATTCGACCCCAGGACCATAGTGCGATCGGAAGGATTTTATGTCAATGAAAAATACCAATGACACCAGCTGGGATCGAACCAGCGAAATATAGCTAAGAGCAGTAATGTAAAATATACATTGATCCTAATAATAACCATCAGTTGAGTCGTGTCAGACCGTATATTTTCCAATGTGTACACCTATATTACTATTTATCAACACAACGGGAATGCCTCACCTGATAATTAAATTCGTCATCTGTATTTTTGACACGACACTTCGACAAATGAATGTGTAAAGGCTATAGGATCGAGTGGCCAGCACTAATCAGCCTTCGTGTTTGGAGGCTCCCGGGTCAAAATCCTGTCATAAATTCATCATAATTTATTTATCGTGATTTTACTTGCTTCTCCAAAGTCAACGCCGAGATAATGACGGAATTATGCCACACCCCTTCCTTCCACGTGCGCCTTATATATATATATATAAACACACACACCTACACCTACACACACATACAAAACATACAGCCAAATTACATTCATTTTATATAGGGTTATATGTTTCATATTCTTCTGTTTAATTATGTAAATTATGTATTTTTATTGTTATGTTTATGTATTCTTATTGTTATGTGTATGTTCTGTTCTGTGTATTCTGTTTCATTGTAAATATAGTGTGTGTGTGTGTGTGTGTGTGTAAATGTGTACTGTACTACTGCCACCGGGTGTCAACCCAATTGCAGTTATTGAATATATCATATATCATATCATATCGTATACCTAATCTTCAGCAACTGAGAAGAGTCCTTACACAAGACAGGCAGTGCAGAGTACGTGTAACATAACAATAAGGAGCGTCAGCACAACAGTTGTTGCAGTTGAAAAGCAATAAGTATTACATATTCTGACTGTGTGTTTGTAGCCTTAGTTATTCAGCATGCAATGCGCAGTGACTTATCATCGTGGCCTGTCCGGCTGTACAGTATGTTTCCACATTATCTCATAAACGGCACGATCTTCGGAAAATAGCTGTTGAACATAAGATACGTTTTGATGTTTTGCTGACCGTGCATCTCAGTATATTTATCTCAGTATTTAACCAACTTGATGCACAAAATTTGTTTCACAGTAAGTTTTATTTCATGCCTCTACATGTTTCGAGCACATCTGTTCATCATCAGGTGGTCAAAATTGCATTACACATCCTCTGGAATCATCAGACCTATAGGTGGCCGTCTCGTCTGATGATATCAGAGGCCGTGTAATGCAATTTTGACCTCCTGATGATGAGCACATGTGCTCGAAACATGTAGAGACATGAAATAAAACTTACTGTGAAACAAATTTTGTACATCAAGTTGGTTAAATACTGAGATAAATAAGATATGTGTTTTGATTTTCTATACACCTTTTGTCTGAAACATTTTTCATTCCAGGAAGAATTCAGTTAGATATTACAATAAACGTGCACCGGTCTCCATGTAAAGTACCCGTAGCCTTGTCTTATTTCAATGAAAAGTTGCATCTTCTCGACAGATGCTGTAGGAAGCACTGCTAAAGCCAGGTGAATTCTTCCCACAAACTACTGGATTTGTGCAGCTATCCAGGATCAGCTCATTAGTACCGGCCACTATAAGAAGCATATTTGGAAGGATCCGAACACAAATGACTATAGCTGCAGAAAATGTCGAGAGAAATTGCAAACCATTCAACATGTAGCCGGTGCATGTCGAGTGCTAGCTCAAGGCTATTAAAACCCACCGTCACAATCCACTGGCCAACATTGTCCAGCGAGAATTGGCTATCGAATGTGGACTGTCATAGGGACCGGCAATGCTGTATCATACGGATAGGAATGAGTCACAGTCCGTGTTTGAGAACTCGGACTAAAAACTGTACTACGTATGACAGGTACACGCCAACTGATCGAACAATCGATAACAATAGACCGGACCGTACAATCAGAAGTAGTAAGCCTCCTACATGTTTCGGCCGTTTTCGGCCATTTTCGGGTAGATAATCGACAAAGAAAAACACAACGTTGGTTAATCATGTCATAAACGTGAAATTGTGGAGTTAATCAAGACTGGCAAGGTACGTATAACGTAACATTGAGGCGCGTCCGTGCAACCGTTGTTAAAATGGAAAAGAAATCAGTATTACGTGTTCTGAGTATGTGTCTGTAGCCTTAGGTTTCGGGCATGCCTTGAGCATACGCCGTATCTCCCTACCTACCCACCTATCTATCTATCTATCTATCTATCTGTATGTCTGTCTGTCATTTTTATTCTTTGAACAAATAAATACCCAAGGACATATTTTGTACATGCCAATTTTCTCATTGTCGGAATTTTGTGTTGTCTGACTTAAAAACTTATCGCCTAAACTGAATGGACATATTTGTGCAACATGTAACCAACTGCCTACTATTTGTGCAACATGTAACCAACTGCCTACTATTTGTGCAACATGTAACCAACTGCCTACTATTTGTGCAATATGTAACCAACCACCTACTACGTTAAAAGAAATTTGAGAAGTTCGGTAAACGCGGTTATATCGGGTTCTTTCCTGAGGCTAAAGCGGCCAGGGTCCGAGGTTTACCACTCACCTCCATCCAGTGCAGGTTAAGAATAAGTGGATCTATACTTCTTCTCCCCCTATGCGCCTTTACAGAGTAGACAGGGACAGTTTCACCTTTACCTCATATTTTATAATTTCACGATATAAATTAATATTATCCCATCTACGTCTAGGTCTCCCACGTCATTTCTATCCTTCAAGGTTTCTGACCAAACATCTGTCAGCTTTTCTATTTAACCAAAGGTTGCCAGTGTCTTCTTTCTGTGGAGGGCAAGGCCCTAAACATGACACTCATTTTCGTATATGCAAAGAGATATTAAGGACGCATCCAGCGTTGTGTCTATAACTCCAGACGCTCCTAAGGAGCGGTGCTTAAACACAAGGACTCTCTGTGTCGATTGTCACGCTGAGGTCAACCTGACGTTCCCTTACATAAGAGTCACACAATTTCTGAAGAAGAAATAAAGAGAATCACCTTGACTTACAAGCACTTAGTGCTCGGTTGGCGGTGTACACTGCTTACTGCGATCTTACTTATTTACCTTAATTAAAAGCGAGTTGAAAATCCCCCTCGTATTTAAAGACAGAAAATATTCCGTTATTGAATGAGAGACGCGAGAATACTTACTTGCGTTTGTTGTCATGAAAAGTATAAATTGGCGTGTGGAGGGAGATCCGGACTAATTAGAAGGAAGCCCGGGACTTAATGAGGAGCAGGCAGGCAGAGGCAACAGAGCCGCATGACAGCGCTCTGGTATAGTTCCTGGAATACAGTCAGGTACCCTAACGGCTATTTACCAATTACGCCGACTACTTAGCTTTCCTAATATTGACGGACGCTTTTGTATAATGAAGCTGTATCAGTTACCCAGGTCATTCATTTTACAGCAGTGGAAATCGGCTAGACAGCTAATTGTAGTGGGTTCATTATCGTGTTTACAAGAGGCTACCACTGTACCTCTTCTGAGCCGGATGAATCCACTCCACATAAACCCTATTTAAATACGCTCATCCCTCGCTTTTCGCGGGTTCGCAATTCTTGGTTTCGCAAATCCGTGGCGTCGCCCAAAATTCTATCGTTCTGACCCTTCAATGGATACAAGCATCTGTACAGGTCTTGCAGTCATACTACAAAATGTTCAAGATGTTGAAGGAGGGGGAGGGGGGCAGTTTCCATAATGATGTTTCTACAAAAAAAAAAAAAAAGAACTTAAAACTACTAAACACTGTTCTGGGGGAGAGAGGGTCAATTATTCGCGGATTTTCACGTTTTGAGGCGGTTTTCGAACCTACCTCCGGGGAAAAGCGAGAAATGAGTGCACTGATATTCGTACTATTGTACCATCTGCAGCCATACCTCCCAAGGACTTCCTCACTTTCCCGTCGTGCGAATATTTTGTAGACTGCGCATTTACATTCTCTACCAAGCGTGCCATGTGCCCGAATGTCAGCTATCAGCATTAAAGATACAGGCCCGGGGCGCAAAAATCCCGGGCGTCGGGTGTGCAGCGGTGCCTAATATTTGTGTATACTCATTGCATAACTTGCTTCATGTCGCCCAACTTGGTGTCTAGAATTTGGTAGTGGCTTCTATATTTTAGAAAATTTCTGCGCCCCTGATATAGAATGTCCGGGCTTAAGTAGATTTAAGCTGTTGTCGGCTTCGTTTAAGTCTTTCCTCCACCTTCACACCGCACAACACACCACTGTTTCTTCTCTAAAACAATCAATGCAACATAAAGGTCTAAATATCCATATCAAAATGTTATTTAGCCCACGGCACAGCATTCTGTCCATGACCGGGCAATCATAAAATTCGTTGCTGCTACATTTTCCAAACCCCACTCTAACTCATAAATCACAAACGGCTATCTCCCACATAATGTGAGACTTCATACTGCAGTTACGGTGATTAGTGAGAGGCAGGTTAAGATGGGAGAACAATGTAGCATGCAGTCTGAACTAACAAATTCATAAACATATTGGTAGGAAGACATCAAGGGGACAGACGACTTAACAGCTAGGTGTATACTGAAGAACAATATTAACCCTTACCCTGCTAATGTGGAGAATATGGTGAGCTGCTAATAATGCCGGCAAATGGCAGATGGGATTTAATTCGGCGTTCAAGGGGTTAGAATGTTAGAGGATGTGGCAGGGACGTAGCCAGGATGGGGCGAGGGTTGCCGCTGCTTCGGGCAGCGGAAACCACGGGGCGGCAAAATGAATATTTCAAATTAAAAACAGTTTTATTTTTTTGTGTTCAAAAGATTATAAATTTATACAAACAAAAGGGACTTCAATAAATATGGCAGAACTCCACTTATCCGGATTAATTGGGGCAGCGAGCCATCCGGAAAATTGGAGTTTTCTTTGAAACAGGCTACATCGGCAGTTTGCAGTTCGGCTGTTACTATTTACAGTACGTGTCTGCGTCCATACCTTTCGACACGAATTATTTGAAGTTCTAGAAGCCATAACACTGGATTGTACTTGATCCCATAACCAGTAATCTCAAGGAAAGTTAGTTTTGTACAATTGTCTACCAATTTAACGGAAGGGTCCAGCCGATCCGCATAACCAGCGTCGGGATAAACGTAGTTCTATCGCACTTGTGGTCTTCAAATTTCGTACTTTTTGTTAGGGGTAACCACCGCGTTTGCTGGCCCTGGGCGCCAAGAACCTAGTTACGCCTCTTGGTTATTCTGAGGGATGTAATGTACGAGTAACTTGCGGCTGGAGACTACCTCAACAAGAACCTGAGCTATGGAGGTGGTCAAGTGCAGATCGCACACATGACTTGGCTCCAGAAACTAACAGATGATGGATATCCATGGGTTTCTGCACCGCGTAGTGATTGGTTTTCTTATGTTTCGAAGGAAGTTGTTGCCCTCTTCTCTAGGGCGACTGTTGTCATACAGGGAGAAAGGTTACTATCCGCTACAACTGGAAGGAAGGTGCACGCGGTGGCGCAGTTGGTTGAGGCATTGCGCTGGAAGCCGGAAGGTCGCGGGTTGATTTCCCGATTGTGTCACTGGAATTTTTCATTGACATAATCCTTCCAGCCTCACTATGGCCCTGGGATCGACTCAGCCTCTAAGAGAAATAAGTGACAGTAAAGGATTCTCGTTACAGGCCCAGTGTGGCCCAGAGGGTGGGAAGAGGTATAGCTCTACTCTTCCATGACTGCGGCACAAGAAGGGGGTGAGTGGTCAGCAGCACGCCCCGGCCGCACTTTAACCCCAGGAAAGACGCGGTACCCATTTTACAGGAAGCTGGGTGGGCCCCAGGGCCGGTCTGGACGGGCGGAAAATCTCGTCCCCACCGGGATTCGATCCCGGACCGTCCAGCCCGTTGTCAAACAGAAATAAGTACCACTAATATTTTCTGGGGGGTAAAGGCGGCCGGTGCGGAGGGCTGAAAACCTTACCACCTTCATGTGCCGATTGTCTTGAAATCTGGGAACCTCAACCTCCTGAAACCCTCAGGGCCTGTACTGGCCTGTAATGGGATTGCTTTACCTCTTACCTTTTACAACTGAAAACAAAATTGTCCTCAGTATATCTTTAGCATTTACCTACTGCAGTTACCCCGACGACCAGGATCACATTTTACTCCGAAACGTCGGAAAATTCAAGCAATACACGATGCAATAACCCAAAGAACACAATCACTTCATGCTGAAAAGTTCAGATCCGTGGCGACGCATACCTCCACACTGCAGGGCCATATTGCAGGACCGTCACATGACCGCTGAAGAGGTTATGAAGCTACAATGTATCAGCTACTGAGGTTAACTAGAACATTTGGGAGGGACGAGGTGTGTGCCTGGCACTGTACATGACACCAAGCTATCGGTCGGTAATTATCAAGAAACAAGTAATGACACGTGCAAAATGTAGCAGGCACTTAAAATGAACCTCGTTTCCTGCGTAAACGTTGAGGAGACTAACGAGAAGGCATTTTGTTTCGATTATAATTAGCATAGACATAGAAGCTGCAGATGTCTCTGATGTTCCTTTAGGCGACTTAGCGTCTTCAGACCAAGAAGTTAGATGTTGTATTGGGGGCACGTTGCAATGGGCCAAGCTGTCCCAAGCAAGGAAGTTGGTTCCAGGGTCGGAAGGAAAGGTTCCTACTGTGTATTATTTGCATAGGCGCAATAAGTGAAAAAGCGTACTGGGAAAGTTGCGCGCCCTTCTCTTTCCTCTGTCAGCATGCTTCACGGATCTGGAGAAAACCTGGCGTTCGGCGGTCTACAGTAAAGGTTCTGCTATATCGGAATCGACATTAAAAATTATTGATTCTTTTTCACAGAGGAACTACCACGAATAGAATTTCATATCAGAAAAATATTGGGCTTTCAGTTCTTACTAATTTTTAACTGGAAACCTTTAGTTACGGTGAAGAGCTACATCAAGATTATTTCCAAAAATTCTCCAGCTTCAGCCGCAGGTAACGTTAGCCTATGCTGATGTCACAATTCGGGAATGTGCGCGAAGTCGTGTGTGCCTAGTTCAGTGTGTTTCTGCAGTCAGAGTGCTGGAGCTGCCAGTATTGGTCCGTTTACGTAGCAGCTGCCATCCTGTGACCTTAGTAGGAGGAGGAGGATGTTTGTGAGACCCGCGCTGAAGTTTATCATGCCAAATTACGGGGACTTTGTGGATGCAACCCTGCTATACATAGCAAAATAAAGTGAAAATAACTTCTCACTGCGCCTTGAAGCAATGGGTTTGTGAACAGCAAAATTGATAGTAATCTGCAATATAACAACTACAGTGTTTCTAAAGTATGTGCCCAGAAGTGGAATAGTATTCAAATTCTCATTTCTCGCTCTTCTGCCTTCAGCCCAGTACCGTAGACAATCCCTAACACTAGCGCGCTGTTTCGGTCCCACCGGTGGACTCCCCGGTCATATTCCCCGTCCACCTGCGTTGTCCCTCAGATATTTGCACTCCAGCTACCTTCAGCACACCATCAGTTACCTCTAACATCATTCTACCCCCCGGCGCTGCGGCCCAAGGCGGGTCATGGCCTCATTCTTGAGGTTTCTAGATCACACACAACGACGCATCACAGTCAGTAGGACTCCTCTTGACGAGTGATCAGCTCGTCGCAGAGACCCCTACCTGACAACACACAACACTCACAACAGATAAACACCCATGTCTCCGGTAGGATTCGAACCCAAGATCTCAGCAGGCAAGCTGCCGCAGACCTACGTCTTAGATCGCGCGGCCACTGGGACCGGCAATATCCTTCTACCAGCAGGACGTAGTTTTAGAGTTCTCGTCTACAGCAGGCACGGTCAACCTGTAGCCCGCGGGCAACAAGTGCTGTGTTGCTCGCGCAGACTTCTGAAACAAGAACACGTCTTTAACCTTCTCCCTGTCAACGTCGAGATAGCAGACCGAAGCGATTTTGAAAACGAATGACCTCTTTATTTATGGATATATGCGTTACTAATTCGTTTTTATGAAAAAGTGCTAAAATTAGTGACACCGTAGCCTGGGATGTGAATGGCATTTTCCATACGTTTTTCGTATTACCATCAGTATATTTTCATTTTGTACGATGTAAGACAAATACAGGCAATTACGCACATAATTACAGTAAAATTTAGTAACCCTTAATTCTGCGTATTGAATTTCATTTTACACGTCGGCGGACAGAACTTTCCCGAAGTTGCCTGTACAGTATAAAAGGTTGAACAGTTCTGGTATATACCACCAGCAACAAACACTACAAGCCTCAAATTTCATGCTGCTTTAATCAGCCACATTTGACAGGTCTTTCGGTCGATCTGTGCTTCATGTACTCCTGCAGCAGTCATTTCTGAAGGGGTGCGGGAAGTCGAGGTGCTGTCAGGTGATCCATCCAACAGCAGTGACCACGCTCCTGTCTATATCCACTCACACTCCATACGTTTGTGCACTTCGGCTGCGAAGAGTGTTGCTGGCTGTGGTGGTTGAGGCCGTAACTGTACTGCAAGGTTATGGACGGACAAATGTAATAACACTGTGGGGCAAATGGCTTGATACAGAAGGCGATCAAGTTGAAAAATATCATAGATATGTGCCTTACCGTCCGTCTAATATAGTCAAGGTACAATCAATAGATGTCCTGCAAAATATATCTTCAGTTACTTTCCGGATCTGTTTCACAAAGACTTTCCTATTCAAGACCTGTGATGTTATAGACCCAGACTACTAGTAATACTACTACTACTACTACTACTACTATTACTAATATTGTAGTAGTAGTTAATAAAATAATAATAGTAATAACAAAGTAATAAATATCATCCCAATCCTCGACCAGCCTGAAGGGACGTAGAAAAGAGGCTGGCCGTTTCTCTCGCATGCTTGCCATGTAAACTTTAATAAATTGCTGTTTGTACTACCAGTTACAATACAATGCTACAGAAGGAAGCCTTTCTGGGCCAAATTGACCTGCAGGCAATTAATTATACCGTCTGCTCCGTTACGGTATTTCAGACTAACACACAAAAGGGAGTGAGAGAGAGAGAGAGAGAGATAGGGAGGTTTTGCTATTAATGGCAAACTAACTTAATAAACAGGGATTTATTCAGCTGGGAGTCGCTCTGTTCTGTCTCTGTCTAACTTCCATGAGTACCCAGAGAGGGTCTGCGGCGGACAGCTTCAATTGTAACACAACAAAAGATCACACAGTAACAAAGTACTGTGCTACCAGCCAGAACCTCTGTTACGGGCGAAGCAGGTGGGTAGCCCGATATCGCAACGTGATGGACCACCACACAAAACCCCCTTTTTAATGCAACATCCGGGTTGGCGTGTGACGACGTCGAGAGAGCCAGATCGTAAAGGTGCGGTATTGCTTTATGCTAAAGAGCTAAAAGAGACGCGGTAATTACACTCCAAATGCCTTGAGGTCCATAGACCAGGGTCATTCAATTGTAAAGAGACTTTACTGAGCATAACACATGCAGATGATAGCCACTGTTTTTACACGGCGCGGCGAAACAAAGGGCGTAAACCATACAGAACCTGTGCTTAGTTTTAAAGTTCAAATACATGAAAATCTGTTGGTATAAAACCACAAGGACACCAGACTAACAGTCCAATATTCCGATGTAGGGGACCCGGTAGCCGGGCGTTAAGGTGTTTCAAATTACACTAATCTGAAATGTGGAAGAGAGTGTTATAAGTGTATAGCGGAGGCGTGTACCAGGCCTTGCAAATTGTGACGAGACTGAGGAAAAAACAGCAAGATTCTAAATCAAACTGACTGCAGAGCAGGAATGCCAACTGCCCCATCACGACGTTGAATGACAATCACATTAGATTCAAGCCGCAGCTACATAACCAAGCACCAAAAAAAATGGTATTTATTGTCTTGCCATTAGGTAACAACGGATAGACTAACATAGTTGTGCAGAATGTGTCACCAGAGTTAAGTAACTGTGATTATTGGCAAAAAGTTAAGCATCCCGAGACTTGACTGTTAGGGCAAACAGGTATTGCAGGATAGTGATTAAGTGGGCCATGGCCTGCATAGGACAGGAAGAATAACAATACATTATACGAGGCTTATTCAAGAAGTAAGTACCGTTTCGCTGTAAAAAAATCGAGTAAGGTTTCGTATAAAATTTTATTGTTATCAGATTCTCCATTCTTCAAATTATTTTTCGTAGCGGGGCACAAGTTTATGTATACCCCCCTCATAGAACGCGGCCGCCTGTGATGTTAGCCACTACTGACAGTGTCATAGATTAGAGCCCTTGAAATGTGAGGAAAGTGTAGGGACAGATCAGAAATTGTGAAACGTCTGTCGTTACGCACTCTTTCTTTGACCTTACGCACGAAATCATCATTCATCAAAGATGGACGCCCACTTCGCGCCTCATTGTGCACGTTCTCTCGTCCTTCATTGAACATCCGAACCCATTTCCTAACCATGCCATCACTCATCGCATTGTCACCATACACTTGACAGATCTGGTGATGAATCTC
>Ga0123354_10009549_pt1 | contig 14871 bp, 10 predicted proteins | sample TergutLab28metaG_2_FD_97872 | JGI IMG/M metagenome (GOLD analysis project Ga0123354, IMG submission 97872) | Labiotermes labralis P4 segment gut microbial communities from Petit-Saut dam, French Guiana - Lab288 P4 | ecosystem: Host-associated > Arthropoda: Insects > Digestive system > Gut ...
TATTAACTGCAATTGGGTTGTCACCCGGTGGCAGTGGTTATTTTACATGTATACAAAATATGAAATTGGTTACTAATAGATTTAAGTCGGGAGGGCTACATGAGAAGCATGTAGTGGTAACTTGGAATTTTGGGAACCATCTCAGCATTTGCTTATAGACACGGGGAAACCAATAAAAACCTGTGTCGAGGTGGCCGGTCGCAGGACCTTCCGAATACTGACTTCTAGCTAGCAGTCCGGCATCTAAAGTAAAAATAGCAATGCACACATAGTATAACAAATACACATAAGATGACAACAATACACACAAGACAACTACAACAATAAACACAAGGCAACTAACAACAATACACACAAGACATCCTAAAATACAACATGTGAACACTTGATGTAATTGCTAGTTAATTTTATGGTACTGTCATTTGTTTTTGCAGTTTTAACGCTAAAACATCTCTATGTTGTCCACAAATTTTCTGTAATCCCAACGATTGTTACGACAAATACTTATTATTTCCTTATGCAACGTCAACCGACCGGTGTTTAGAATGTTGACAGACCGTATTCTATGTGGATTACTAACTGGATCTTTATATATAATGTGGTTAAAATTGAAAGAAGATATTGCTGACTCGTTGTGCGCTTTGGGTGTATGTTTTCCTTGTACAATGCATGTTTTTACGAAATTATGAGAAAGTGTGTCGTCATGCAAAGTACTGAAACTGTTTACAGACAACATTAGGACCACTATCATTTATTCTTCTCTCTTCTTGATTTCAAAGCTGTTGGCGAAGGCCTATTCATGAATTGTAGTGCGAATTTACAGTAGTGAGATTAGCTTAATGGTGTAAATTAACTTGTGTATCACTAGAATAGGGGAGAATAAATCGGCACTCAGTTTCCGCACAAAGTATTTTACGAACACATTTATTACTAGTTGTAATTGATTTCTTTGACGTTCAGGTGACCGTGCTTCGTGATAAATCCTTATAATAAAACCAACTAGATGCACTAATTCCTCAAATAAATTTTTGGAATAAGACTCTACATGTTTCGGACAGTTTCTCTGTCCATCGTCAGGAGTTCTTTACTGTACACAGCAATGGTATATGTCATACAGGTTTGCTGACAGCTTGCGAGCAGGATCAGGACGGAAAACCACTTCCATTCTGATCCTGCTCGCAAACTGTCAGCAAAATTGTATGACATACACCATTGCTGTGTATACAGTGAAAAACTCCTGATGATGGACAGAGGAACTGTTCGAAACATATAGAGTCTTTTTCCAAAAATTTATTTGAGAAATTAGTGCATCTAGTTGGTTTTATTATAAGAACTGTAATTGATTCTCGTACAAAAGTATGTGTTGCAGTAAAAATAGTTTTGTTACTCATTGCACGATATTATACACACACACACAGACACACACACACACACACACACATATATATATATATAGTGTATGTTTGTATGTATGTATATGTGTATATATATATATATATATTTATTTAAATATATGTCGTTTGGCTGGTCTGTATATAAATTGGCCAACGGCTTATTACGTAAGACTCATGAACCAAAGATAACAGGGGAAAAAATGACAACATTTTAGCGTATCTGAAATGCCGGCATTACAAAGGAAAACTGTGACCTTGAACGACAACGTAAATTCCGTCATTCGCCGATGCATAACAAAGGGAAGGTGCTGCAATCTGAAGGGTTCTAGTTCTGTAGCCTTCAAATTTTCCGCATCCATTCTCAAGGTGCTGTCACAAGTTTACACATCAACCATTACGGATGACATCTGTTCTACCATGACACCCTTTTTGAAACTTTTCATGTTTTTTGCTTTGTTTAATTTTAATAGGCCGTTTTAAAACCAGTGAATTAAACTCGTCTGGGTTCTATTCAGACTTTAAAATATTTGTGGCACTGCAGCCGCGTGTTTTATGTACCAGGGGTGCCCCTATTCCGACAGCAAGGTCGCGGGTGGCCACTAATTTTATATGGTGGCGCTTGACATGTAGCTTGCTTCATGTTACCGTTCTGGCGCCTTGAATTTTAACGTGACTCCAAGATTTTTGAAACATTTGTTCAACCCTGTTACATGCCATATTGAAGTTAAGTTAACAAATCGTAAGGCGGCATGGAAGTGACTGGGAGTGAAAGTGAGTTGTAACTTGAGTTCTGCACTATCACCTAGTTTCCCTTAACACGGATTTACTGCATTACATGGTCGCTGTATAACTGGTGTTATGTTCGGTATTCGTCAGGCTAATTACGTAAGTTACAGAATCCTAGTCGTGCGAGATGGGTGCCAGTAAGGTAGCACACTTACCTAGAATAGTGTTTCCCAACATTGTTTCCATAGATGAACCCCGAAAATAATTTTCCTAGTCCAAGATATCATTATCTGTGAAAAAAAATAACAAAGAGGAAGTTTGTAGCGAATAGAGACGACTCCAGTATTCCATTTCCCGAACAAATAGCCCTGAGAAATCTCGTGGGATATTTGAAATTTTTTTTATTTATTTGTGTCACAATTTTTCTCGAAACCCATAACGGTGTTCTGTGGTTACCTGGTTGGTGAACAGTTGGCTGTAGGGTGAAATGTGGCGTTATTTTCATGTGTTTATGATCACCACAATAACCAAGAAAGTCCCTAGGGAGCTGTAGAACAATGGACTAGAAGTCACTGGTCTGATCCATCATACAGAAGATTGCCGTAAGTGGAAACCTGCCCTTAAAATACTATACTTTCTTATAACACACAAAATTGGAAGAGCTCAAAACTGGTCCGATTATTTTCAGTCTTCTAACTTATTACTGTTGCATTATTTATGGTGAAATTTGAAGAAGAAAAAGGCGAACAAAAGTACGTGTTTTCTTCTAAAAAAACTTATTTGACCTCCACATTTTCAACATATAAATTTACTCCTGAATTTGATCAACTCTATCATGAGACTATGTCGTGACGAGAATAGAAATATTAAGAATACAAGTGAATAAATATGATATCATCTTTCCACAGCTACTATATTTTTACGTATAGCTTAATTTCGTTTTTATTAACTGATATGAACCGTGACTACAGGTTTCGGCATTTCATTTGTGTTAACTTATATCAACTATTACTACGTGTTTCTGCTAAAATTAACCACTGACTAGCATTTTATGTGGTTCTTGTTAATGCAATATTTGTGGAAATTGTTTTCAGATTTATTAATTTTTATCAAGTAAACACATCGGAGACAGTGAAGCAAATTTAAAAATATGTAGTATATTTTCTTCAACTTCGGCCATAATTACAAATTACAAAGTCGCTATGCATTCACATTATGTGGGTAAATGTCGGTATTGTCCGTGGCAACAATGCAGTTGTCGAAACAATTTACCTTTAATTCCCCAAATTTTAGAAAAGTTTCGCGGGTGTTTTCTCGAGCTGGAGTGTGTACGATACGGACTTAATCATGCGTGCTTTTTAAAAGACGTTGTAGATTCAATTTACCCCAAGTTTAACTTCGTATACTATCATTCCGCTGGACAGGGACCAGTGGCAGGCTGTTGTGCAAACGGTTATGAATCTTATGACTGTATGAAAGTCGAGGGACTTGTTGACGAGCTCAGCGTCTATTTGTTCGTCAAGAAGGACCCTGTGCTACAAAGTTGTTTCGTTTTCGTGTGTATGAATGACACATTTCTATTAGTTAGCGTGCCTAAGCAAATTTTGCAACGCTGAGGAGGCACGATTGGAGGAATGTGGCACAGATCTGTGACAGTGCCTCAGTCACGTGTTGGAACATGATTGTCCACAATCTGCTTTACGAGTGCTATGCTGATTGCAGGATACAGAGTAAATCTATGTATGATCATGGACAGAATCGAGCCAGTCATGGCCCTATGAAAATAGGCTATTCTGTGGAGCCCTCCACAAAGGAAGTGAACGATTCATTATTGTTTTAAAATATTTGCTGTTTGGTTGGAAAAATAATGAAGTGGAAGTGAAAGAAATTATTAAACCCTTGGAAGAAATTGTTGCAGGTGTTCCGGTTTTTGTCTACAATGCCAAGCCTTCTTAGTGACAAGCACATAATTTTGTGACTTGGTTGAGTAGCTCTAAACATCCGTGGCACTTTAAGTGTGTAAGTTTTTTCTTGCGTTTTTCGATTTGAAGTTTTTTTCCACTACAGCGTCATAATATCCCTTCAAGTAATAATAACTCATGCAACGATAATTTCATCTAGATGATAAAAAACAGGGGTGACCGCAGCGCACTTTGACCACTTCCCTGGTGTAGCTCGCGTAAGTGGCATGTAAAGAAATAATATTAAAGTAATTTACATGCACGCAAGATTGAAGGTGAGCGAGGTTGTAAAAGATGTAAAGAAAGGGAACTTATAAGTACCTGAACCATTTTATTTTAGGTGGATGTACAAAAAGAAGAAACCATCAAATAAAGAAAACGTTTTGCTTATTAAGGCCTGGATCATGCCTCATTTGCTTCCTAAATTGTGGCTACTGAAGCTCGTCTTGCTAGCTATCCTGTTGTATAAAAATGGATTTCCTACCTCACAGTAAACGGGATGATTTTAGATTACAAAGAATGATGTTGTTTAACGTTGTTGAGGAAAATAATTTGTGTTGATTCCGGGAGCCATATGGAACGTATGAGTACACCATAGACAAAATATATATATGGTTGTTTTTTTTTTTTGCATAGCTGGTGGTTGTGGTTACCGTTTAGCTTTCAAGAATGAAGTTGCATTTTCGTAAATTTTTACACAATCTAATGCTTCCAGTAAGAGTGCATTTGGTGTTGTGCACAGACATTGAACTTGGTTGTTCGTGTTCAAAGCTTGCCGCTATTGATTGCATAAACGTTACGTAACCTGACGAATTAAATTTGAACGGGAACGGATTTTTATCTATTTGAATGGAAAAATTCCCGTGAAACCTCGTGGGTTAACCCAGACTGCTTCGATTTTCGAGGAAACTACTTTCACGTATGGAGGACCATGACATCGCGTCCCGGAGGTGTTCAGTTCTTGTGACTAATCAGTGACAGGCACATGCATACTCCCTCTTTCAGAAGCTATGGCTGATCTTGACGCTTACAAAAAACACATGGGTTAGAGGGGCTTTAGTACCATCTGTTCATAACCTCGGCAATAGTTGGAGGTGAGTGGCCAGCTTTACATGGCAACAGCTTTATTCCAAGAGGTGGGGGGGGGGAAATGCTCCCTGTACCCATTGTGTGGGCCCTAATTTGGTTAGACTCTTTGATAAGAAAGGTGATGTATAAGGTAAAGTGCACCTTGTAACAGGCCATGACGCCCCGCAGGGAGAGTAGATGTATAGCTCTACTCTTTCTTTAACCTCGGCGCTAGCTGGGGGGGGGGTGGCTGGTGAAGGCCACGCCCCAGTCGCTTTACGTCCGGAAAATGGCTACAGTACAGGAGGCTGGGTGGGCCCCAGTGCTTGCCTTGACGTGTGTGGGAAGTCATTACAAAAATACACATAAGAAGGCAGAATTAATATTGAAAGAGGCCTCTTTCAATATTAATTCTATCTTCCTTAGTATATTTTTGTAATGGCTTCGTCTGATGATGAGTATATTGGTCAAAACAGGCAGCGAATTTTTGTGAAAGCTGAAACTGTTTTATAACATGAGTAGGCGTGTTTGATTTGATTGCTTTTGGAATAATCGAGTTACAGTAATACAACGGGATTTCGTATCTGAACAGTGGGATATCTCCTATCAAGATTGATTTCGGATAGCACAGAGATATTAATTATGCCACCCCTTTTATATTTTTATAAGAGCTTTGCCTGATAATGACTTGATTGGTCGAAACATCTCGCAAATTTTTCTAAAAACACAGAAATTATTTTTATACTGAAAGTAATTGTGTTTCGATTTTTTTTTTGGGATAACCGACATCTTGTCGTTCCGCAGACTAATAACGTATGGGTAACACAGACAAACAAAACCATTTAGTACAAAAATAATAACTTTGCTTCAAAAAACTGCAACATATTTGAACCTGCTGTGGGTTATCCTGAGGCTTATAAAGTGTATCGAAGGAATCTGGCTCTATAATTAAGGCATTTTTCTCTGGAAAGTGATCTCTTGCTCACAAGTTTATTACAATAACAAACGTTTTATTAAAATTCATCCTCATGTAACCGGAAGAGTGTAGAGTGTAACCGAACAGTACTGATAGTTGTGTTTATTATTCCACAAAGCCTTTCTGTGTCGTCATTGATCTTGAATAGTAAGACTTGAGGTAAACCGCCAGTCGTCTATACTACTTCGTGCTGCACACTGTGCTGACATACGTAATAATGTCACGAGGAAGAAAATGCATAACCCTGTGACATTTCATATCTCACTGACAAGGTTACGATTTCAGATTGATTTACAGTTGCACATGTATCACCCACGCAATACATGAACAGCCGTTTCGTGATTGCGTTTGACGAGGTACAGCTTATCGCCTGTTCGCTCTGATTTCGCTCCTCACACGTGGTTATAAAACGACTAATATTGAGGTTACAGAGGAAGAAATTACTTCTGTTACGAAGCCTCCGTCTGAACTTTATACCCAGCCCTTTCCGTCTGTCTTCCAATTCACGCAACCCATCTCTTCAGTTTTCTTCTTAATCGTACGCGCGTATTTACTTGTTGGTCCTCATAATGTGCTTGTTCTAAAAATGTTTCGTAAGAAAATTTTGTATTTAAGCGTTGTTTTCTCTCAAACCTACTTAACGTCTTGCCATTACGGCTTCCTAGACTATAACTTCTCAGACCATAAGGTTTTACCCACATTTTCAGTAGCCTACGTAAGAGAATGGGGGGGGGGGCGCGAACCAAAATTCGGATCGTCTTAGTAACTATGAATGAAGCTATTCCCACATCTCAGAAAATGGATCCAGAATACTGCGTTCTGTCAGAAAAAAGAATTCATCCATGAAAAATAATAAACTTTCATACTCTGTACGTTTGGGGACTCGTCTAACCCAGGGGCACCCCGACAGTGGAAGAACGTCATCCATCTTCTCCTCGGACAAGAAGTTTAAGGCTACCCCTTCTGCAGGGAAAGTCACAGCCCCATTTTTGGGGGGTAGAGGGTGGGGGTTGGCGCGGAATGAGTAATTTTGACAGACATTATGCCAAATTGTCAAACCATTAACTCATATGTGTATATTCAAACACTTAAAACCCTGTAGAAGCGTTCCAGGAGAGTTTCACCCTACAAAATGTTGCTGAAATCCTCCTCCATCATGACAACTCACGACCACACACAAGATTGATAACACGGAAAGCAAACGCAAAACTCGGATGGACTGTTTTTTCCCACCCACCATACAGCACAGATAATGCTCACTCCGATTTCCATCTCTTTGGAGCCCTCAGAGATGCCAACCCTGGGAAAAGTTTTGGGAGTTATGACGAGGTTATTGAAGAGGCGCAGACGTGGCTGCGAGTACAAAATTAATATTGGTACATGAAGGAGATAGACGCTCTTGTTGCTCGCTGGTGCAAGGCTGTTGAATTTCAGGATTATGTATGAAAATAAGTTGTCTATAATACATCCCATATAGTTGGCTGATGAGTATTTTCAAAGAATTATGCATTAAATGACTATAAATAAATTGCCTTATAAAACATTTAGGGCAACCTCCGTTGTAACATCAATCAAAACAGCAGAACTCTTCTCGAAAAGCTAATGGTCTTTCAGACAGTGAAGAAGATCCCCGCCTTTTATGGAACGCGCAGTTTCTTTACCCTGTTCATATCAGCCCGAAACTAGAACCTTCATCAGTCTGAATGATCCATTATTATTAGTAGTAGTAGAAGTAGTAGTAGTAGTAGTAGTATCCCAGCTATACCCAGTTCTTCCTTATATTGTGTTCGTTCCAGATTTTATGAATAAAGCTTTGATGCATTATTATTTTTTGTTATGCGTGTTACAAACCTAGCTTATCTAATTATGCTATGCCACTAATCTCGTCGAATGGAGAGAATGACTTCGATTAACTGGCGTTCGCTCTACCCTGCTGCTGCCGAGTGCTGGCCTTCTGGTTTTATCTGTGCTGCATTGCTGTGTGTAATGTTATGCAACTTGTAGTTAGACGTTCTCAGTATACAAGTTCGTAATTTGAAAACTTAGGTTTCGTATTCCATTGTTCTATCCACTTCAGCCTATATAATTTTTTTTGTAATTTTCACACATCGGTTATTTGAGAATAAGACTTTTCATATGTGTGCAATAGATCATTTGGAAATTTTGCATTTCATATTATACCCGTTCTAGCTCTAATTTAGAGATGGATTCTTGGCTTCAGGGAATCTAAGTGTTTCCTGAGAGGACCCGAAATATTTAAGGAAACGAACAACTACAACATTTCTGGTACTTTAGGCACTAAATTGATTATTGTTATCTATTAATATAGCGTTATCCAGATTATACATAGGTGTTTTATAATTATGTGACGGTGGCACCAGAACTTTATCACTTCACCGATAGGATTCACCAAACGTATTGCTTCACTTTACGCAGGCTCAACAGTTACTGTCCTTTGGCGTCCCTACGCGGTAACAGGCATCCCCATTTCCATTTCTTTTCCAATATTTGAATTTTTTCTCTTCCCTGATTCCCAATTGGCTGTCTTCTAATTTCACCATTTCCTAATAGGTCCAAAAGTTAAAATTTTGGAATTTTGTTACGTGATTGGCTACCAATGACCTAACATTGTCTGCCGTGTTGTGACCTGTACGAACCCCAAATGAGCGCTCTATCGGTTTTTTTTAATTTATGCTCCTGACTACCATCCATCCTCCCCCGTAAGATTTTTAAGAGGTCTAAAACTGTCAAAGTTTAGAAATTTCCACTATTTAAAAAAATGAACTAAACCCATTTATTTTGACATAGACTTACTGCGACAACTGCTTGACCCTTCTGGCCACCCGTAACGCACAAAGTCTCACCCTTTCAAAATATCCCTTTATTTTTTATACCTACTATGCCTTACCACCGGTTATTCAATGTCACTTGCCTAATACATCCTTTTTAAACACATGTGCAACGGTTAAAATATCAAAGAGCTAACGGAATAATATACAGCAAAACTCGTTTTGCCCGTTGTGATTGTAGGAGTAGTTAACATTTTGGGGCTGTAAATGATGTTTTTAAACTGAAACATGCAGTATGATAATAAAATATAGGTAACAAATATGAATTATTTTGACTTCATGAATACTATTTAAACTAAACAACACATCGTTGTCCTTATATGTGCCTTGAATACCTGCTGCCTGGAGGTATAGCCTTGCTTATTCATATAAATCGACACTAGGTTTTGGGGGGGGGAGGGGATCAGTAGTCGGTATCCAGCGCCGGCTACTTTACCCCCGGACACACACAGCCTCTTAGCGGTTGAATAGTTGGGTGGGCTCCAGAGTCGGTCTGTGCGTTTTGGAGGGTAGAAAAATGTCTTGCTTCTGCAGGGTTTCGAACCCTAAATCATGCAACCCGCAATCTAGTCGCTGTCCCGACTACACTATACGGGTTCCTCGCACATATATTATATTTGATTAATAATAATAATAAATAAAGACCTTACAATAGAAATACAGCGCATGTGGAATGTAAAAACAAAAGTGATACCAATAATAATAGGGGCTACTGGGACTATTTCAAAGTCATTTAGAAAATACGTGAGCAACATACCAGGAAAACATGAAGTCAAGGGACTACAGAAAACAGCCATATTGGGAAAGTACTAATGTAAAAGTACAATAAATTCAACACTGAAACTTACGATATAAGCACCATGAATAGTAACAACAGAATAACTGCAACACTGTATTCCCTAGGGTCATAGTTTGTCTCAGGAATATAAGTATAAATACCCTGCATAAAGGAGATGATGATGGTGATGATAATAATAATAACAATAACAATTCTAACAATAATTTAAAAGAATTCATACGGGTCACAAATTGTGGGCGTCTTGCACTGCATCCCATTTAATTGTATAGTAAGAATCGTGGGACTGAGATATGGTTACCATACTCTGTTTCAGCTAGGAACAGTGTGGGCGGGGGAACCGGAGTGCAGTAAGCAGTAATACAATTATCTGTCACATTTCTTGGAACATGTAAGAGAACCTGTTCGGAAGTATAATCGTCATTCTTTACTGTACTACCAAGAGACAGTTTTATTGTATAACCCTATCAATGAATGTATCACGTAGCGCTGATTATTTCTATTACGTGTTTCCATTACGGATGCTGACACTTAGTTGAATGAAGACAGCGTGACCGGACTCAAGTTACATAACGATATTTTTCTCATTTCCACAACTAACACTTTTCTTTAGGTTTCTTTGTCTGACCTTTCCTTTGTTTGATCTTCGCTTGTTTTCTGCTTAAGGCGTAACAATTCAATTGTTTCACGCTTACCCAAAATGGCCTTATACGTATCGGGTCAGTTAGCCTTAACAGATGTTCATGCAATGAAATATAATGAATTACATACATTAATGGCAGGTGTCTGCATGTCAACGTATCAAGCTTAAGCGGTAAATCTTGAACAGGGTCATTTGTTAGTTTTGGTAATGACCAATTTTCATGTTTGAAGATTCACATTCATCGTTGTGGAAAATTAGGGGTACGTTTGTGCAGACAATTACAGCGTTCACTTCTTATGCAATAACTTTACTTTAATTCGTCTGTTCTTCACATAATGAGCCTTGGTGATGCTTTCGTTGTAGCTGCAAAATTAGCAAAGCTTACAATTAACGCTTTATTCTAAATTAAAGTGGTACCTTTGCAAAACTGATTTCTATATACAAATTGCTTTCTAGCACAAAATCGTAACTTTTGGAGTAGGTCAGGGCTGGGCAATGACATTTTATGCTTGAAACCAGGTGGGTGTATTTCCAATTAACTAGTAGCAGCAAAGCCTCACAAGTAAAATGATGTTCTCTGCCGTGTTGTGTTATCTCATGAATATAAACGCTGCCCTACTTTACTTCACATTGCAAATAAGGTAAAGGTAAGGGTAAAGGTAAAGCAGTCCCATTACAGGCCTGGAGAGGCCCAGAGGGTTCTGAGGAAGTTAAGTTTACCAGATTTCGTGACAACGGCACAGGATGGTGGTAAGTTGTCAGCCTTACACACTTGCCGCCTTTACCCCCAGGAAATACTCCTGATACTCATTTCTGTTAGAGGCTGAGTCGACCCCAGGGCCATAGTGCGTTCGGAAGGATTATGTCAATGAAAAATTCACTGACACCAGCTGGGATCGAACCAGCGACCTTCCGATTTGTTGCACAGCACCTTAACCACTGTGGCCCCCTTACATTGCAAATAGTACCGAAAAATGTGGTATGTAGATAATTTTAATTATAAATTAATAAATTTTACATCATACCGTTATATTACGATCCTGGGACTGAGTTGTGTCTGGCTAAATGGAATTACAGAATCATGCATATACTACGATTGGCTGTTATGTATGTGTGAAATGAACTGATGTAGTGCTGAGGTTAAGAATTTTTTGACCCATACTTCCACTCAATTATAGGCCCCGTTTTTATAGGGTGTTAGTAAATTAAGACATATCTGTCATGAAAAGTGGATATACTGACGCCACGTGTACAATAACATGTATGTAATTTGTAACAGACAATGGTGAAGACTTGAAATAGCCGGCGGTTAGTCTCTAGTAAAATAAGGAGGGGAATTAGAAATGGTCACGGATGTTGGAAACATCACAACATTAGATGATACGTCGTTCCACGGGATGGACACTTTGGTGCTGTTCTCATTGCTTGTAGAGCTCGGCTATCACTTTGTGATGTACACATTGGTACGTGCCGCTGGTACGTGTACACGTACTGGGCGCTGCTACAAAAGAAATGTTTGAAGATACCTGAGTCAAATCCACACATGAAGTGTTATACCAACGCTATATAAACTTAGCAAATGACAGAGTCATGTAATAACAATCTGAAAGTTCTAGTAATCTGCCAATGCTTCAAACGAACACTAAAGCAGTAGAAAGGCAGAAGGTAAAAAAGAAACTTGGCTTGTTTTGACTTTGAATTTTTTTATTATCTTAGCTACTTTTGTACAGGTGGTCCACACAATGTAGAAGAGTACGCCTACAAAATATGAAATATCTTTTTATGAAATTTTTTCCTCTCATTGTTGTTTTCCTCCACACAGGTCCAAATATTCTTAGAACCTTATTCGTAGAAGCACGCGTGCCTTCGTTCTTAGCAATGACAAACTCAACTTAACATCCACACAAGATAAATGTAAGATTACATGTTCGTATTATAATTTTTACCTTTTTTATTTGCACATATTGTCCCTCCCCTTCCTATCCTGAGGCTCCGAAGTTTTGCCAGTTTTCGCAGTGTTCATTAGATGCACAAAGTCCGGACTGGGTTTAATTACCTTCATTCTGAGTCGCTTCAGTATTCATTCGCAAGTACGTATCAACTCTCTCGCACGAATAGCAGGACAGCACAGTACTTTGACCTAACTCTGTGCAGTCTCTGATGTCCCAGTTGCAGGCCTGCTGTTGTCAGTCCATACACGCAGAACGCCGCTCATTGTCTTTTCCCTCAGTTGCTGCCAGCGTGAGGAATCGCAATGCTGTTGCAATAACTGTCGCTGCGCCTGTATAACAATGCCCGTATTTCGAAACGCATGGCCTCAGAATTATGTGCTCCAATTGATTCACGACACTCGAATAATAACGCACCTTTAGAGATCGCCGTCTTCTGGGTATGTGACGTTGTGTACATGGGTGCTGATAAGTCCTTAGCCCGACCAGGAAGGAAACGAGCTAATGTTTCTGTCAGAATGGCGTAAATTTCCTTCGGCGCCTTGCCTTGCAGGAAAAAAAACTTGTTGACAGCTCGCGTCTCGATGTTATTGAAATCGCGAGCGTCCCTGACATGATTAAGAGCTTATTTCCTTCCTGGTCGGGCTAAGGACTTATCAGCACCCCGGTAATTCGATATGTAGGTGTCAGTTATTTTCGGGTGAAAATGCTGTCTCCGTATTCAGGGAATCCGAAACGTAAGGTTGTTACCGACCTGCCGAACTACGTGGCCTTATATCCCAGAAGTCAGAAGACGTAATCTAGTGAGAACCAAATACCTCACTGAATTGATCTTGACAAGTGTTCAATATTCACCCCAAATGTAATGTTTTGTGTTTCAGTTTTCAATACTTCTTCCCTTGGCACCAAGAATTCTCGTTATTACTTGAGACTCCTGACTCATTTTTGACGAATGTCCGCATACCACCTTGAAACAAATAGACCACTCCCTTCTTTCCCAGCCCTTTCAAGTTTATATTATATAATCGTCCCGCTTAAGCCGATTCGAATTTAAATTGATACTGTCCATTTGTTTTCCATTACTCTTTATAAAGATATTTAGGCCTTGTACAGTGTACACATCTCCCGTAAAACTGTTTAGATGATCGCCCTAAATAGCGGATTTGTATCACGTAGTTCCTCGATTGAATCCAGACGAAAGCAGTGGCGAGAGAAAAGAAAGTTAATTGACATGTAGTTTTACGGGTTAATATTCGTTTATGTTTATATAATAACTGATAACTTTCTCAATCATCTGATGTAACTGTGTAACTAAAACTTTTCTGGCGTTTCGGAAGAATTTGCTTCCATCTTTGGGATATTCTTGAAATAGCTCGGAAATGAAGTCTGCAGACTGTTTCGGTAACAGCAGAACGTTACACTTTGTATGCCACAAGACTGTAATCTTCAAGGCATAACGCTGTATATTTAGGCATAAAGCAAGGATAACGGTTTACGTGCTCAGTTTCTTTCCTGCAGGGCGCGCTTAAAAAAACATTCGCGCAAATTAAGGCCAATTGTCCCATATAATTTCTGTAAATTTTTTTAATGCCCTGCTTTTGTATGGATGGGTTTATTTAATTTTTTACACTTATAAATTATGTATTTATTATTATTACTTACTTACTTTTAAGGGCGCGTTATTTCGAAATGGAACAAAATCATACGGCTAAATTAGGGCTGCACTGTACTTAAAGAATAAGTTGACTCTAAGTAAATACATATTACTAGAAAGAACAGAAACTCCTGAAATGCTTAGATAATGGGTTTAGATTTTAACTGTGTTTCAGTCGCAATGACAGAGATATTCTTCATAGCTGTAGAACTTCCAATGGCCGTAGTCAGCCGGATTTCCTTCCAATTTTTTTAATGGAAAATTTTCTAGTTCATTGTTATATTGTTGGAAAGGTCGTTCAATAGATCGTTTTTACGTGACGTAAACTTACAAAAAAATATTTTTATTCTGTCACAATGCATTTTATATGTGTGAGTATAGAAGAAATTTGTACAGTATTTGTCTAATATTGGTTTCAAGTTATGAGAATAGGGGATTAAATTCCTATTACTATCAACTACAAGATCATTAGAAAATGAAACTGTTACTGGCATAGTTCATTCGAAGACCTTGGACATATGCAACATTCGAAAACAATGTCAGCTGACAAATTAATCAGACGTCGACCATTAAAAAATCTCGAATTTCTGAAAATTCTTCCAGTGTGATACGTATTATAAAACGAATCTGCAGAGGTCTTTAGAAGACAATTTCTATAGCGTCCAATAACTAGGTCAGATTCAGAATTAAACAGACGTCGCTCATAATTACATTTTTAATACGTATAACCAGTATCGGACCGCCTCTGTGGTCTAGTGGTCAGAGTTTCTGGCTACAGATACAGAGGTCCCGGGTTCGATCCCCGGCGCTACCAGATTTTCTGAGTAGTAGTGGGTCTGGAACGGGGTCCACTCA
>Ga0123354_10009550_pt1 | contig 14871 bp, 10 predicted proteins | sample TergutLab28metaG_2_FD_97872 | JGI IMG/M metagenome (GOLD analysis project Ga0123354, IMG submission 97872) | Labiotermes labralis P4 segment gut microbial communities from Petit-Saut dam, French Guiana - Lab288 P4 | ecosystem: Host-associated > Arthropoda: Insects > Digestive system > Gut ...
AGTAACACACTTGACAGATCTGGTGATGAATCTCACTTGGTAGCACATTCCTAGCGTTCAAAAAACGAATTACAGACCTATTTCACAGTCGGCGGCTCCTTCATTTGTCTCAAACATGTTTAACGCAAGGAACAAACATAAACATAACACGAATTTTTCACGAAATGACGTCTGTGGCTTCTTAATTGATAGAGGAAGTCACTGCACATGCGCAGAGTGACAGTCTCGAGGATGCGCGAGAGATATGCGCAGACGGTACTTACTTTCCGAATAACCTACGTACATTCGGACAGCATGTATTAGGCATTGAATGTATGTCTCATTTTTGTTATATTTTTCATTCTGACAAGTGTTTAACATGTCACAATCCGGATGAACACAGAAACACACCTACGTCTACCTGTCCAGTTGTCTTTGCTGTCGGTCGATCTTACCGGAAGTTGTAATTTGTCGACATTATAACGAAAGTGCTCAAGTACCAAATTAAAATAAATAAATAAATATATATATATATGTATCGCGGTTCTCGAATTGCTGCAGACAGGCGGCGAGACATGGCGAACGTAGGAAGCGACTTTTTTCAATGAAGGATGAATGTAAACATAAAAAAGGCACATCGTTACAATATTAATAAAGTGGCTGTTAAAGCAACCCCATAAGATAGCTAGTCAGTCAACTGTCTGTCTGTCTGTGTGTCTATGTGTCTCTTCATATGGCTGACTGACGAAGAATACCTAGGTTACTATGTTCATGGAGCAGAGCGCTTCTCGAGGACCAGTCTGTCCTCAGCCAATCAAGAAACTCGCCGAATTTTTGGAACCAGAAATCTTATTGCCATGTTCACAAGAATCGCCACTTGTCCCTGTCCTTAGCCCGGTTTGTCTAATCCACGCTGTCTCATCGTGTTCTTCAAGATCGGATTACCATTATCCTGTCATATGCCCCGAGGTCATTCCAGTGGTCTCTTTCCTTCAGGAACCGCCACCAAAATTATGTACCAATTTTTGTTCTCCCCGATTCGTGCCACGTACCCCTCCCATTCTCTCCTCCGTGCCTTAATCACGCGAATAATATCTAGTGAGAAGTACATATCATGAAACTCCTTATGATATAATTTTCTGAAGCCTGTTATTTTCTCCTTCTCGGGCCCATGTGTCATTCTTAGCGTCCTGTCCTCGGACACCCTCAGCCCATGTTTTCCTTATGGAGATACGTTGACTTCTTGTAGCTCTACAGCTGAAATAATGTTGGAATTACTTATAGCCCTCTACTTTACCGCCTGTAACCCCACAACTCCGCTCAGTTTGTGTGTTCCTCGGTGAGTTTTCTCTTCCCGAACCTAACAAACCGTGCTTGTCTACAACGGCTTTCGTAAATAAATAAATAAATAAGTTGGCAAATAAAGAAAATAATGAGTGGGGAATGAAACTAAGAAAAAGAAGTATGATTTTCCGCGAAAGATGATTTATGTACATCTATGTACAATTTATGTTATGAGCAGCAAACTTTTAAAAATTTAGTAGAGGTCCCGTCGCTCAATTTTTTTTTGTGTGGTGTGGGCAAATTCGGCCCATTTTGCTGTGCATGCGGTCAGCATTTTAAATGCACAGAATGAGTAAGTGTGCGCATAATAATTATATATATTAAGACGGTACGGTCTGTTTGCAACACCACATGATATACTGAACTACCGAACGCATCTTTTCATTGTAAACATTTTTCGAAAGCTTGTGATTCGGTAATGATGGCTTGGCTTCTCTGTTTTTATTAATTCTTGTCAAAAAATTTTTTAACAGGAAAAGGCCAGCGTTAAAAATTGACAGCGTTGCCTCTTCGGGAGGCCATGGGAAGCTAACATATTTCATGCACTGTATTACCATGGGCCTCCGCTTGAGGCAGGTTAGTTTATTTCCAAACGGTTTACATTAACTTAACTGATACGCACAGTCTAACCAACACTGCAGTCCTGAGTGCAAAGGACAAAGCTTGCAATGAAATAAGTGATCGGATCGTGATTATTTTAATTCAAAACGATTTCAAGACAGTGTAGTCTATGTAGATTACGAAGATATTTTGGGTGAACGCCTCTATCCTCTTAAGTTTCTTAAAAGTTTTTCACCTTCAGGTTTACCACTACATGGACTAAATCTGAAAAATAAACACCACTATCATACGCTTCGTTGTGCAGCAATCGAAAAATTTAAAGCATGACAGATTTCCGATCAAAATTGTTTTTACTATGACCACCGGCGTTTTGGAATATATCTGACATCCCCTGTTTTTTCCCGTGGTCAGCTGTATGTTGCATTTTCCAGAGTCTCTTCGTCTGACATCGCCCTTGCATTTATTTAAGAGTATCGACAGTGTATAGAAGATGATAGATTGATGATACCAAACATTGGATATCTGAAGGTGCTTTAAAGTTTCGGAAATGTAAACCAGTTTTTTTTTTGTTAATTAAAAATATATTTTTTCTACGTGGGAATTATTCGCACGGGTGCACCTGAAACATATAATTTTACCTGTTCATTTTTCTGTACTTTAGATGCAATGAAACTGTACTGATGATAGGAAGATTTACTTAAGAAATGCAGTTCACAACCATGGCTACTTGGTGCTGTTTCTATCACATTTATTCCACATGAGTTAGTAATATAAAGCATGTCTATATAAAACACAGCTCGTAAGTTTCCGACATTGTTTCGGCGTTCTGTGTCATTTTCTCATTTCAAATGTTTCTTCGGTTAACGCAGCACTGTGTCACGCGTAACTCGTTGCCCGCGAGCTACGGGTTGAGGTAGCCTTGCATAGATGGTGTTTTATATTCAGAAATGTCTTTTCTTAGTAGTAAGCATTTGGAATTATGCCAGTGTGCACATTCACAGTCTGATGGAATGGGAATGACGCCCTCATATCGTACTGACAAAGACGAAGAACCCTTCAGCTTCTGAAGTGGTCACAACACACCAGGAGCTGAGAGGTAACTGGACTTGGACTTCTAAATACTGTATGCGACGTGACACTTGTGTCGTGACTAAGTGAAGTTCCCAGTGGGCCTACTGAATACAGAGTCCTGGTCATCACATTAACGAAGACTTGCACAATTAAGTCTTTTTCGTTTGCTGGAAGATTTAGATCGCCCAGTAGGGGGACACTTTTATGTTTGGTGACGGAGCAAGAAGATTGGTGTAACACGATTGGTCACGGTCAGGACAAGCAAGTCATGGTGAGGATTGTTGCGTCGTCTCCTGTTCTTAGAACACCTTCAGTCTGCTAGAATACGCTAATACAAAAAACCAGCTAAGCTTTCTTACACTTTAAGAAGACCCCCAAAACCGAAAGACCATACTTCAACGTCAACATCGTAATTGAAGGATGCGTATAGGAGGTGGAGGGAAGTGTGCAGCCATTATGATTCAGGACGACGATTAATGAAAAATCGTTACTGGTAGTTTGGGTTATACTTTCCAGCAAGACACATTCCAGGCAAAAACAGAGGTTAGAAACAAAATTCGTCGCCGAAAATGCAAATTACAGCGCATTCGCGTAACTATGGGCATGTTTCTAAAGAAATGCAGCTCAGAGGTCACAGTTACGGGAGTGTCATATTTACATTAATCAGTTAATTATTTAATTGTATCTAATTTGTAATCATTTAATGGCGTGATTTTATGTTGCTTGAATATGAACTTAATAACACGTATTTGATATTTCTGTAATATATATTAATTTCAGCAAACGCAAAAAAATAATAAAGACGGCCCGTTGGGCGAGATAGTTGCAGAATCACCCTCTTCCTCTTTAGTTCGAAAACTAATTTATTAAAATTGTTATAAGTGTTGCAGATTTTATTACTCTTGTCCAATACATGCATCCAATGAGACATATAATCAATTGGAGAAAAGCACCTGCATGTAAATTATCCAAATTTATAACTAAAATTCTTAAAATATGCATTTCCCTACCAATTGTATTCAGCGTTTAAAATACCATGAATTTATTTAATGACATATTATAAAGGTAAAGCAGTCCCGTTACAGGCCTGGAGTGGCCCAGAGGGTTCCAGGAAGTTAAGTCCCAGATTTCATGACAACGGCACAGGATGGTGGTAAGGTTGTCAGCCCTATGCACTAACCGCCTTTACCCCCAGGAAATCCTCCTGGTAATCATTTCTGTTAGAGGCTGAGTCGACCCCAGGGCCACAGTGCGATCGGAAGGATTTTATGTCAATGAAAAATTCCAACGACACCATCTGGAATCGAACCAGCGACCTTCCGATTTGTAGCACAGCAAATGACATATTATAGCTACACTAAATTTGTCTCTTTCGACATCTCAAATGTGTATACAAATATCCCAAAAAAGGGAATTGATGTACGTATGAAACTGATAAATCCATCAGTAAATGAATTAAGCAATAATGTAGAAATCATTACTCTTTTCAACACGACGGAGAACTGTCCATACAGACAGTTTAGCTCTGGGCACTCCCATTAAGTTTTTTTTTTTTTCAGAATTATATTTACATTACCTCGAGCAGAAAAATACTGTTGATTTATTGCTAATACCTCATATAATAGGATATTTCAGGTATGTGGATGGTATCCTACTAATTCATAAATAATATTTAACAGATATTCAAAAAATTAAACAAGGAACACCGGTATGAATATTTACCAAAATAAGTAAAAACATGTCATGAAAATATGGTTACCTTATTATGGACGCAACCAGTGGCAAACGACAGAACCATCCGTAACAACATACCGGACATCAGAATCCGTGATAATGCAAGAGGAGCAGGAACGTGTACTGTATGTTAATAAATGCTGCAGGCTCAGGGGACAGAAATGTGATCAAGAAAGGAGCCGAGAAGAGTCTAAACTATGAAGAACTTAAATAGAAATGCAGCGCATGTGGAATGTAAAAATAAAGTGACACCAGTTACGGTAGGGGCAGCGGGAACCGTCTCAGATTCGTCCAGAAAACGCCAGAGCAACTTGCCGGCAAAACTCGAAATGAAGGAACTACATAAGATAGCCATATTGGGCACTGCACACATACTGCGGAAAGCACTAATGCAATAGTAACGAAATACTGAATGTGGGAAATAACGTTACGTGTAGCATAAATTGTAATTACGGAACTGCTGCAACACTGTATACCCAAGAAACATGGTTTGCCTCAGGTATATGACTGTAAATACCCAGCATAAAGTTGGTAAAATAATAATGTGATCTTTAGTTAATAATAATAATACGTCTCATGAAACAAAAAAGTCATATGTGCCTTCACTTGTTCAATAACTCGTTTATTACCACATTTTTCGTAAATATCCTTAAACAAATTCTATCGTAACCACGCAAACCCGGTAACCATGGAAACGAAGTAAGAGTTAATTCCATATATCGGGCTGTTGCCATCTGTTGGTGGAAACCCGGTAGCCATGGAAACTGGTGGCTTTGACGTCACAGGTGTGGTACTTTCTCTCCAAGCAGGGGAATTATACACACCATTCACTGGGCGTCTGTAAAAGAAATATTTTTGTGCGTGAACTTCAATGAAATTTCTTCATATAGGCGTACACTTCCACATCAGAACTGGTGCAAGAAGTTTGAGCCTTGCTTTTGATAGGTAAAGGAGTAATCATGTGACTTTATTTCAAAAGTAATGTGTCTTTGGAAACCGGTCACAGTGTTTAAGGCTGTTAAGTCTTGAATTGCTCAAACATTGGTAGCACGAGCTGGAAACCCCTCTATACAGGAATGTAAGTAGAAGCATTTCAACGGGCCGATCTCCGTCCATGGAGCCCTACAACGCGTGTGAAGGTCATACGGTTTAGGCTTATTGTGTGTGTACATTTATGTGGCCTGTTTGAGATTTGATATTAGAATGTATTCTAGCACGAGTATTGTCTTTATTATTATTATTATTATCATCATCATCATCATCATAATATGTTTAATGGAGTTGGGCCACTTGTTGACCCGTTCCGGTCTCACGTATCCAGAAGTCTCTTCAAAGGTCTACCATGATTCCTTCTGCCAGTTACGGGGTAGTATTTCATTACCATGGGCAATCTATTTCGAGGCATTCTATTTACATGGCATATCCAGTTTCTCTTGTATTCCAGTAATTTGTCCACAATTGGTATTATTTTTAGCTCCTTTGCAGTTAGTGCATTTGTTTTGTAATCTGTCCAAATGTATTCTGCTGTTCTTCTCATGTATTTCATCTCTGCTGCTGTTATTCTTCTGGCGTCATTTGCTTTAATAGTCCAAGTTTCGCTGCCATATGCCAGAGGCTAAAGGTAGCTATCCTACCACTGGACTTACCCTACTCTGGGCGCGTAACCCATTCAGGGAAAATTTTAACCACTGGGAAGTCTCACGGAAAGAAGCCAGACATTATTATTATTATTATTATTATTTACGGCAATTGGTTTTTCACTCGGTGGCAGTGGTCCTTACACTAGTAACAAATAAGAATAAATATACATCAACGAAACAATACAAAAACACAGTAAATGCAAGTACACATATTACCAAAACACCCACACTTTTGTCAAAACCCCCACACATTACAAAACCCATACATACACACACCCACACATTACAAAACCTACACTTACACTCGCTGACATATTACAAAACAAGTTAAAACAACCACAATACAAGATACACACCAAATAAAATAGTCACATTACGATCAAGTACCCTCAATATAAGGTCACCTTAATGTGCGTGTTACTTTTCTCCCTAAGAACTTCAACGTAACTCACTTCACATCCCTACACTTCACATCACTTCACTCATTTACACTCAGTCCCCACTGGAATTCGGTTGCTTGTAACTACATTCTTAACCCTCTTTCTAAAAATGTTTAGTTTACAGGGGAAAGACGCTAGTCAGCCTGCAGGCATTTGGTTCCAACTTTTAATGGTCATATTTACGAAGGGCCTTCTTGAAGTATCTCCACCTTGACGAAGGCATCTTTTGCAGGGTTGGGAAGCTTGTGTGGTGCAATGATCCAGAGAGCTATGCCGGCGGTAGCGTAGCTACTGTTAGGGCCACCCTTGTCGGACAAGTCAAAGGAGAGCACCCAGACAAAGAGAGATACACTGGTCCTCCAGGTTGGGGGTTGGGTCGATAGGCCAACACCCCATCACCCAGGGGAAAAAAACACACATGCTAAAAAACCTAGACAAAGGCTTGGAAAAACGGACTGTCTATATAATAAATAAATGAAGGCCAGTGAGAAGATAGGAAACAGTGGAGTCTAGTTGTCGGACAACGTAGAACAACGTTTTGAAACCGAAATACATACATACATTTACGAAGGAATATTTACCAACATCTGTTCTTTGTTACCTAGTCCTAATTTTCCGATTATGATCTTCCCTACTCAGGTAACAAACTCATATTTCGACCAAGTTGTCAGCAACAACATGATTCGTGATTTCATATAGGCACCTCTAATATGACACAGATTGCATCCCCCCCCCTTTCCCCCCCCCACAAGTAAATGCCATATTAATACGTCACAGATTTAGAGTATTCTTTGTTTTTCGCCCCAAAGAATTTTGCGCTTTTTATGCAGAAGTGCCTTAAAAAACCAGCGAATTAGAAACCCGAAATATCAGATGAAGGTGAGGGAAACCTTCTCCACTTATCCCGTTAGTGATGAACACCAACTTGAGATTTGTGGAATTAATTTCAATAACAGTCAATGTCATTCCAATACAGGGTCACAAGACCGGCAACTGTCTTCACGATGGGACTACTACATTGTTAAGAAATATGCGGTTCCCCAGTCACACGTCGTCGTGTACCTTTTATAAGTTTCAGGAAGGAGGGTAAAGCAATTTGATATCTCTGAAAGTGGACAGATAGTCTCGCCTTGGCCACTTTAGTGCGCGGATTTAGGCCGCATAACAAAAGGAGAAATACGTAAATTTATGTCTCATGTTGTGGGCCTTTTTGTCGAGTATCTGTTAAAAACACCACTTGTAGGCTGATAATTCGTTTGAGCAATGTAGTTTGTAGTTTATTGCAGTAATTCATGTGCAATTGAAATGAGAATAGCGAGAAAGTCAGATGTCGGTCGTTAGCACTGGTGTTTCATATTTTGCAGTCGTTGGGTCAAGGTCGTTTTCCCGGTCCTGAGGCTATTATTCCTCACAACGGTGTCTAGTGCTTCTCGCCATCCTTACTGGGCAAAGTGCAGGGTTCATGTCTGAAAATAGGCTTCTGCAATCTTCGGAGACCAGGACTAGATAGGAGGGCGATATTAAAGTGGATATAAACAGGCAGTGTGTGAGTGTGTGGGCTGGATAGAAGTGATGAGCTGCTGTGGACACGGCAGTGAAGTTTCACATTGCATAAAACATGGGAATTTTCGTAAAAGAAGTTCACGACTCACGCTATTTCAATGAAAACTGTTCCCTGTGGAAAAGTTTAGCATTGCTGTCAAAGGTGATAAAGTTTTATGGGATATACCTGCTTCGAATTACGCGGCTGTCCACCCGAGAAGACGTCGGGTCTTATGTACTGTACAGTTGACACTCGGCTTTGACGGCTGGAGTTGCGACCCAACGCTTTTGCAACCTTTTTAATAATAAAAGAGGCCTTCAGACTACTGACAAAAACTCGCATTGGCGAACTGCAAGTAGAGAAAAGCCCTTCAGAAAAACAGTTTCAGTCCCGCCAAATATTAAGCAAGTCCTCATAACTGAGATAAAGGTATAGGGAAAGGTCACCCTAGAATAGGCCATGAAGGCTCAGAGGAATGGTTGAAGTATAGTTCTACTTTTTCTTTAACCTCTGCGCTAAATAAGGGTGCGTGTTCAACGCCGCGCACCAGTTACTTCAACGTAGGGAAAGAGAACCTGTATCAATTGTACGGGAGGCTGGGTGTGCCCCAGGGATAGTCTTGACGGTTGCGGAAAATCTCACTCCCACTGGGTTTCGATATCCAGACCGTCCACCCCACAGCCAGTCGCTATAACGACTACGCTATCCCGACCCACTTTTACGATGTGTGTTGAAGAATTCTCACGTGTGTTTTATATGGTTTGCTTTTGTAATATCTAAGTGTTTATTTTTACGCAACAAATGTTTGTAACATCATATGATCTATGTCCATTTATTTTTACCTCTAGCTGGAATTTCTGTGATACGTGGGGGTTTCCATGCACGGAACCCCAATTCATAACATTGCCCATATCGGAAATAAGAGGTCGACGTCTAGGAATCAGTTTGTCGTTGCTGCGGAAGGCTGTGTGTGGTGTTCGTCTATTCTGTACTTCCCAGTTCATTACTTACAGTCATCTGTCCTTAACAGCTGTTTCGTACTAAAGCGTCGTTAAGTAGCCTGTGAAGGAATGCACGAGACTCATTCAGAAAGAAATAACTTTAATATACATTTTCCTCAATGCTGTACTTGTATTACTGGTCCAGTTGCTGTCAGTGTTCAGTAACACACGTGAAGGTGACTTCCAGATCGCACGATCGTACAGTTTGACTTCCGTCATACCCAGACTGTATGGCAGAGGTTATAGATATTATTTAGGTCTACTTCTGGGGGTAAATAAGAAAGTTCATATCCGTAAAATTACACTTGGCATCATACTTTGTACTTTATTCAATAAAATAATGTTATTAGGAGGTGATGGGAAGCCGGCGTAGCGTAGTGGGTATGGTGACTAAGCTATGGGGCGTACGATCGGAGTTTCGAATTCCGACAGGAGAAAGAGCTGTTTCTCTTGTCCGAAACGTCCAGCCTGGTTGTGAGGCTCACCCTCCCTCCTATTCAATGAGTAGGGGGCAGTTTCCCCGGGGATAAAGCGGCCGAGACATTAGGCCGACCATTCATCTCCATCTAGATCCGAGGTATACCTCCACTTCCCTCATGCGCATTCGTGGCATGTAGAGGGACAGCTTTATTCTGCTTAACTGGGGGTACACGGTTTGAAATAGAAACACATTTAGCACTGTTTCAATTAATTTCTTCATACCGTGTGTCAAAAGCAGTTGAACTAGTAATGACAAACTCTGACTTCCAATGCACAGATGCACGGAAAATGTGTAAGATTAAATTTGAAGTAGTATTGTTGGGAGGTGACAAGGGTTTATGAAGTGACTGAGGAAAATACAGAGGCTTCCCTTTAATGCCGAACTGATGGCAGAACGGCGACCGTCTTCGGTTTCTGTGCTGCAGAAAATGTCGACCACTCTATGGCGCACAGTCCCACGTTAAGATGGGACTCGCGGGACGGAGTTGTGCAGAGCGGGCGGCGTCGTTGTTCGCTATGCAGCAGTACAGCCAATGTCCAGGTTCCGCGTTCATCCGGACGCTCCGTATAGAGTTTATCATGCATGAGATTGTCGTGTAAATTTTGTAATTTGTAAACACTTATCCTGATTTAAGACGTAGCCTGGATGCAACGGACACATCCATGCCTCTTTATTTAGACAGTTTTTCGTCGTTATAGGTAAATCGGAAATATCGTCAGCGTTCGACATCGAGTGTGACCTTGTTGATACACTGAACATAACAGTTTGAATCTTAATGATGAATTGGTAAGGATTTAGACTAGTGATTAATTGCCATTTTTTTTATCGCGACTAATGTATACTACACAATAGGTCCTAGGAATGCTTTGTGTACAGCGACTTGTTGAGACTCGGCCAGCACCTGTGGTCAGTGGTGTAACCTGAGTGTGCATAGTGGTACAGGAGTTAGTTGTGCAAGCTAGAATATTGGCCGAGTTCAAGCAGTTTAGCTCCTGTTGGAAGCATCTGCTATTTAAGAATCTAGCGCCAGCCGGCGTAAATAATAAATTTGTTTTGAGGTGGGTTAGAAGTGCACGAGTCCCGTAATATATTAATTACTGAAATATTATATGCTGTTAACTTGACATGTAACAGTAGTGAATGTAAATGTATAGCCACAATACTAATTCAGGCATTGGCCCTTCACGGAATACTTGAAATCAGTAAGACACACATCGTCTACCACCAGCCGGCGCAGTTGCGCTTGCATTAGCAGCGAGGCATCACATGATGGCAACGTAAATGACTTCTTGGCGCCGTGTTGATGATCCATAATCATTCCACAGCCTGTTATGCTGGAAATGTACATAGATGTAATTGTGGGTTAGTGGGCCGACTGACGCTGGCTGAAGGGTACTTGCTTGATACGCTTCGGAATGGCTGCCCGTGCAGAGAGGTCTTGTAACTCCGAATAAAATGGAACTGCGATTATGAATGCGTGTTGAGAACACGAAATTCACTTGAACAGCATTCGTCTGGACGGACTGAGAAAAGCCACCGATTGACAACCCGTGAATTTACCCAAAACACCATGTTGTCATGCTGGTTTTCTCGGCGGTGCTGTAGCCTGGGATGACACGAACAGGGATACGTGTTCTTTGTGACTGAGATCGTGGCTACGGTGTTTTGACGTCGGGAGGTTGTTTGATTTGCTGTGGAGGAACTGCATTCAGACCACCTCACATCCAAAAGATGTGGTGCTACACAGGGTTCCTGTTGTATTTAGCCCATGTTATTGGTCACTCACTGTCGCTTGCTTATTGCACAAAACGTAGCCTACTTAGCGGCCTGCCTACATGCGCCTTATCGCAGTGAACTGTAGGTATGTAGACCACTGGCCATCAGTCTCAATGGGGATTTTATTGGAGCATTACGTGTTTCGGTATGATAACATATGCGAAATACAGTTCTTAGAAGAAGTGAAGTTTGTGAACTTGTACCTCCACGAGATATATGCTTTAGATATAGCATATTCTTTTTCTTTTAGATCAATCTGCTTTGTGCTTCAGTGAGTACGATCTGATCTCAGAATAATTAATAGATACTGGTCTGCCGATAATTCCGTTTTAATCCACGAATTTCCATTGCGTGATGTTCAGATTGGTGTGATGTGGATTATTGGACCCGTATTGCTTTATGATATCTGAGATTAATACCGATGTGTAACGTTCCGACACCATTTTTTAACGTTTGCCGTTTACAAGCGAACGTGTACCTGTGTTGGGCACGAAGTGCAAACATGAACGTTGTTTAGGAAGTGCTTTTGGTGATGATAAGGAGCGAGGGGTTATGGCCTCGTTCGCCAGGTCTGAACCCGCAAATCGATTTTTACTTGTGGGGAGTGTTAAGGGAAAACATGTATACTATGAATAATAATCCTGGCATTGAAGACGTCCTGAATGAAAGCATTCAGGACATACTGAGGAAGCTGGACAGGCTGGAGATTTCATTCAGACCTCACTTAACCCGGAAGAAACTTTAAAATTGTGCTTTATTTTGAGGTGCATTTCTTTGCGCAATGTGCCTGTAGTGTTTATAGGTTTAGAGTGTTGTGACCAACATCTGGCTGGCGTCCCCGAACTCGCCCGGATCACAACGAATGACTCCGCGAATTGTGTTTAAACAGCTCGGCAATCGTTCGTGCTCGTAATGTCACTCATCTCAAGCAGTTTACCCATCCCTGGTTACGGTTGTTACTAAAAGACGACGACTGTCTAGGAAGTGTGCTGGATTCGGCGTGTTTCACGCTTATTCAGTTATTTTTGGAGGCCCATAATGTAAACATCATAGAGCTGTGTTCCACCTGGTTACCATCCGTTCAAATTCTTAATTTCACAAAACGCCGCTCTAACATACTGTTATACACATTAAAATCCTCCCACCACCATTGTAAACATCAAGTGGATGTAAATAATCTAAATCTTTCACTGCGACTGAATTCAGTAAAACTCTGGGGCTAGCAGCCGCATCAGGTATTAGAACAGCGAATAAACTAACGTTTTGGTCGAGAACCATCTCTGTCCTCGTCATTCTGATGACGGAGAACAGATAATGGTGCGGCTGTTAGCCCGAGAAAGTTGTACTGAAATGAAGGTAATATTTAAAGTGTGGAGTTTTTTTTGGGGGGGGGGGGGGGGGGGGGGTGGGGGGGATGAGATAGAGGGTTGGATTAATCTGGGCTAGTCGCTGTAAAATAAAACTGCTACCCCAGCCGGACACTTCGGAAAGCAGATCAGAAATACCTGAAAAGTTTCGAAATGTGGTGCTGGAGAAGGATGGTGATCAGCTGGGCTGATCATGTGAGAAATGAAGAAGTGTTACAAAGAGTCAGGAGGAGAGTTTTGTCCTAAATATCGTACAAACAATAAAAAGAAGAAAGGTTAACTGGATAGGTCAAATTTTGCCTACAAACTGTCTTCTAAAACACGTTATTGAAGGAAAGATAGAGGGAAGGTTAGAATTGAGTGGAAGACGAGTTAGAAGACGTAAGCTGCTACTGGATGACCTTAAGATAAAGAGAGGATACTGGAAACTGAAAGAGGAAGCACTAGATCACACTCTGTGCTCACTTTGGAAGAGGCTATGGTACTGTCGTAAGACAGACAACAGAACGAATGAATGACCCCTGTGGGGATCATTCAGCTCATAGTCGCGTATTCAGTACTTTGTCTCTTTTTGAGTCGTTCAAACCGAAAGGGTTTACATGTCTGGAATCGATAATAGGCAGTATGAAAAAAAATCGCATTTTAAATGTTTTGCGGTGTAATTATTATTCATTCATAAGTGTACCATATTAGGCTGTTCCCTGTACAATTTCAGATTATATATATATAATATTATATATATTATATTTTATATATATATATCCTTTGGGTTTCCTTCGGTTTACTTAATCATGTTTCTAATTTCAAGTAATTTCCCACTTGGAACTCGACGTTTCTTTACAGTGGTCGCGAAAGCTCGCCTTCGAACTGTGTCCGTAAACCTTTTTTTTTTTAAGGCACGTCCGCAAAATTTCGAAAAGCTACTCTTAGCTTGGTCATGTCCGTCCGTTTGTCATAATGGAACAACTCGGATCCCACTGGACGGATTTCCATTAAATTTGATGTTTTCGGTATTTTGCGAAAAAGTGTGGAGAAAATTCAAGTTTCATTAAAATCGGACAAGAATAACGACCAATATACATTCTTTATCATCTCGCTCAGTTCTTCTTAGAATGAGAAATATTTCAGACAAAAGTTTTAGAGGACACCCAAACATACATTTTAAGTTCAGTAACATTTTTTTTTTTTTTCGAAAATCATGCTGTGTATGAAATACGTTTTAGGGTGAGGTATGCCACAGATGTGAATGTGACGCATGCGCATTGCGTACTGGATACCTAGGGCTACAGATGCACACTCAGGCTGTATAATACTTACTGCTTTTCCATCGTAACATTGGTTACCAAAACGCGCCTCAGTGTTACGTAGATAGTACACTGCCTGTCCTGTTTAATATCCATTTGAATTTTGTTTCATTCTGGCATGTCTTCCATATGCGCTTATCTTTTCAGGTTTTCCAACCAAAATCTTGTACGAACTTCTCATCTTCCACGTATGTGGGCCTAATTCATATCCCAGCCTGAGACTTCTTAGTTTAAAGGTAAATCAGTCCCATTACAGGCCCGAGGTTCCCAGAGGGTTCCAGGAAGTTAAGGTTCCCAGATTACGTGGCAATGGCCCAGGATGGTGGTAAGGTTGTCAGCCCTACGCACCGGCCGCTTTTACCCCCAGAAAATACTCCAGGTACTCATTTATGTTAGAGGTTGCTTCGGCCCCAGGACCATAGTGCGATAGGAAGGATTATGTCAATAAAAAATTCCAATGACACCATCTGGAATCGACTTCTTAGTTTAATCGCCCTAATACTAGATTGGATAATATTAGGATGGATCTCCAGGAGGTGGGATGTGGGTATGTGGACTGGATTGGGTTGGCCCAGGATAGGGATAGGTGGCGGACGCTTGTGAGTGCGGTAATGAACCTTCGGGTTCCAT
>Ga0123354_10009551_pt1 | contig 14871 bp, 12 predicted proteins | sample TergutLab28metaG_2_FD_97872 | JGI IMG/M metagenome (GOLD analysis project Ga0123354, IMG submission 97872) | Labiotermes labralis P4 segment gut microbial communities from Petit-Saut dam, French Guiana - Lab288 P4 | ecosystem: Host-associated > Arthropoda: Insects > Digestive system > Gut ...
GTACTTGTTGATTCCACAATATGGTTACCTTGCCTCCTTGACTTGTTTCTACTGATTTTGGCACATGTTCATACCAGTGCTTTTTGTCCAATTGTACCCCTGTTTCCTTGCATATGTTGAAGTGTAGTTGTGCGCACACTTTATCATGTCTTTTTATGTACTGTTCTTTTGCCAGTATTGGGCATGCTGATATTATGTGGTCTACTGTCTCATCAAATTGCTGGCAAAGTCTGCACTTGCTATCTGTCTCTGTGTTCAATATTTTTGTCACGTAATATTTTGTTTGTAACTCTTGGTCTTGTGCTGCCACTATTTCACTTTCAGTTTCTGCTTTTCGATCTCCCTTCGATAGCCAGAGGAACGTGTCTTCTTCACTAATAAGCTGTCTATCTATGTTTCTAATGTACTGCCCATGCATTACTTTGTTTTTCCATTTTTTTAGGGACTCTCCCAGTCTTGCCTTTGTGTGTTGTATTCCATCTTTATTATTATTATCATCATCATCATCATCATCTCATAGCAACATGTTTTGACTACAGCAAGTTATGCAGTAAGTCATCCTCAAATGACTTACTGTAGTCGAAGTACAAGTACTTGTGTGTTGCTATGAGATTATGTGATTAGTTATTTTAATAATAATAATAATAATAACAACAACAACAACAATGTGTTGACGGTGTACAGTACTGTTTATTATAGCAGATAACACAACGAGCCGATCCCAGCGGCCGCGCCCGCTAGCTTGCTGGGATTGCGGCTTCGAATCCCATCGGGGGCATCAATGTCTGTCTGTTGTGAATGATGTGTGTTGCTAGGTAGAGGTCTCTGCGATCCTTCGTCCAGGCAGTCCTACCGAATGTGGTGAATCCGAGTGTGTTCAGGGGCAAAGGTAACCCTCTAAACCTACAATGAGTACGTTTAGGCACATACCGAGTGCACTAACCCGGCTTCAGCAAGTCCTCACTACGTTCCTCTCACAAACACATTCACAACAACAACAACAACAACAACAACAGATCTGCGGAACAAGAGATCTGTGCACTATGCTTCTGAGTTTTGCTCCGAATTTTTGCTTTCCAAACAATAGTGACTTTGTATCTTCTTTTGCATCTCTGTCCTTTTGTGTGTGTGCCATATTTCACTCAGCAGGTATACGAAAATGCAGGGTTAAGCCAGCAGTTGGTCATAAAATAATACAACTCACTACACAGACAAAATACAATGGTAAAGTGTCCCCCCCCCCCGTGTTTACGCACCACGTTATGAATATTACAAGAGAAGCGAAGGAAAATCACACGCACTCTAGAAAGAGCTTTAGACATCCAGCCACTGAATGTGGGGCTAGAAGAGCTACATGGACCGTCTAGCTGTGATGGCAGATACAGAATTTTTGTCTCTTCTTGGAATCAAAACCTTGACGCCACACCCGTCATTTCTCGATTTATTCACACCTTTCACCTAACAATACTTAACGGTATGGTTGAGGCAAAAATAAAAAAAAAAAGTATAATGGGCCGGGTATGTGGTATTCTCACCCACAATACCAGCTTTCATATAAATCTGTTTCATTAAGCGATGGAGAACGTTTACGCCTACTTGACGAAATAATCAAACGTGATACTACCCATCCTCACGCAGTTATCTGGCATCCGTTATCACATCACTTTTTTTCTGATAATACACCGAACATGCCTCGTGTTGTACTGTACCAATCGGAACACACTTTTTTTTTCAGAACATCAGAACCATTAATCTGTCTTCTGTGAGACTGTGGTCTTAACCTGATGCATGAACAGGAACTGAAAATGTTTTGAAAAGACAAAAATCCCTGCAAATAACTAAAGACATGAGATAATGTAAGGGAACAGATGTTGTAAAGACAAGCACCAAACCCATTTTGAACCAATAACGGGAGATGGCCTGGACTGCATTCACTGACCTCAGGACAGGGTTCAGTGGTGGGGCTTTGTAAATGAAGCTTCCAGCCCCATGAAAGAGGAATTTCTAGACTGGCTGAGCAACTCAGCTTCGTGGAGTTTGTTGGGAAGGAAGATGATATTTGTATACATACCAGACAAAATACTGATGTGATCATGCAAAATGAATTTTCATAACTTTTAGTATACCTAGTATACATATTTATTGCTGAGATTATGAAATTAAGAAGGCTCAATACATATGACTGAGCTAAACCCTTTAATATTCGAACCTGTAAGTTCATTACCGCTAAGGCAGGAGCCCGCATTCAATCCCACTAGTACCAATCAAACAATGTAGATGTCTCCATAACACATTTCCCCTGGGTCCATTTTAACACCAAGATGACATTCAATTGATCTCCCAAGTATAAAAATGCAGTAAAATTGTGGAACTTTTTTTTTTATTTAGCGAAATGATCACTGTGTCGACAATAATTCAATGGTAGATGAATATGAACATGGAGCACTGGTACAACCATGAAAATAAAAAAAAGGTTCTTCAATCAATTGATATAAATAAGGGTAACTGATGTGCTGAATCCTATGTCCTTAAAATACAACATATGCATTCACTACTACCATTTTTTTGCAGTGCGCAGAACATGTAATATTACTAACAAATTCTCACTTCCTACAGTATTATTCTACTTCTAACATTAATAATATTTACATTTAGTTTCCTCAACCACTTCAAATATTTTCTTTGTTGGAAAATCCCACTTGCATCTATCTCACCTTACATAAAAACGTGTCAAGATTTCTTAATCCTGTAATCTTGGTGAAACGAACAATTTTCTTGAACCTACAAGAATTGTTCCCTCCATCTCTGCGTCTCTGATCATTACACAGTTACACGGGTGGCAGTCTCATCAACCTGGCACAATGAACATAACCCCTTTCCAGTCCACCCCCTAAACCCGACAGCTTTATATCCCAATTCTAAACCAAACCACCTTGCCCCTCGTTTCTATTATAAATTATTATATCACTTTCCATATCATACCCTCCTTTAATTTTACAATAACACAGCAACGAACGTCTAGCCCGAATATTCCCTAGCACCGCATGTTTTTGTCTGTCTTCGAATCGAACCTTTAATGACATTGCATACTGCCTTTGCATTTCTCATATACAGGCCGTGATATTCCTTTGGCCAAAATCTCACTTGGAGGTTAGGTTTCATACATCGCCACATACGGAAGTCGGCTTCCCTCTGCGGTTACCTTTACAAACTATTACATTTGGTGGCTTCATTCCCCAATATATTTTTTTTAACACCGTAAGATGTCCGCGATGTCTCAATGGAGTCGAGACATTCTGAATGACCCTCCCTTAAGGAGTTACAATAAGTCAGCGCTTCTAGGAAACACTTTCTGACGCGTATGTATTCCTGAAATACAACGACAGTCATTGTGTGGGTGGGTCCGTACAGCTGCCCATTGATGATGTGGTTTCATAAACTTCATGCTCACGTGTAAAATTACTTCATTTGCCGCGAATTTCTTAGGCACAGAATCACAAATTATCGATTACAAATACTATGCCCAACAACAAGTACCTTACCATTCAGAAGGCGAACATTATCACGCCTACCGCAGTTCTACTCCACTATTCACATCCCCAGCAAGGTGACTGTCAAAGTTAACAAGAGGTGGGCCGATACCTTACCATTATTCGTGCAGCGAAATTCACCTGCAACGACACACCAATGCAGTGACAAGCGAAACTGGTACTTACCCTATAACAAGACTTGACGCTTGGACGCGAGAGCAACAGATCAACCGTTCATTACACCGCCGATTAAATACCAAAATCACGTTTGAACATAAGGAACAGTACCACAACTACATAATTTCAGTTGCGGGACACCAAAGGAATGCTAAAAGCTGTTAAGTCCCATGCCTACTAGACTGACTCAACCACTCATTGCGCACAAGCGAGTGCGCAGAAATAGTACCATGCACACAAGCGGGAACATGTGTTTTGCTACTGTACTTACGAGCAGCACGTCAATGCTGCATTCCAGGTGCTGTAGCATTGGGATGAATGGGATTTACTGCCATCTGTTGGATGTCGGATTAACTGTATACAAGTCAATACAGGTAGACGGTACGCGATGAATGAAAATACTTAGTTGACCGTTCTGGTTATCATTCTGCGAACTTCATGACATTCAGACATTAAATACGACGTAATAACATAGGTATGCAGTAGTCCGTGGTAATACGATACCAGTAACATGACCAACGCACAGGTAGCAGAATCACCAGTACTCTGTGTAAAATGCGATGTAATCACGTAACGAAGTCGCACTTTAAGAAATGTCGGTATCATTCAGTCGAATTCTTTTAATTGGACCATGAAAGTTTTCGTAGTATCATTCCTTCACGCAACTTCCCTTAAAAATGAAGGTGTTATTTGGCAATTACTTGATCGTTTTGTGCAAATTGGTAGCACTGAAATCTAGTGGCGTCCATAAATCACGGAATGAAGCGCATGACTAGTGTGGCATACTAGCTGGGGATATACCGGAAGGGATTGTATTCGTTTTTGGCAATGGGGGTACCAAAGTTTTTTAGATGGATAAGTGAAAGATATCCATGTTTAAGTGAAGTTGTTAAAGAGTATCAGGTATCGTCATTTTCTAATTGAAGTGGAAGTGGCTCAATGTTATAGTGATCGTTGCTTAATAATTATGTAATGTTTCAGATTCCAGAATTTGACAACTTGTACTTGGACATGAACGGTATTATTCACATGTGCTCACACCCAAACGATTTCGACCCACATTTTAGAATTACAGAGGAAAAGATTTTTAAGGATATTTTTCACTACATTGAAGTAAGTTTTGAAACTGAGATTGCTCGTGATCTCATTCAGACAAACGTTCTAGTCTAAGCTTGACTCTTTGTTTATTCTTTAAATTCATGCGATACGAATATTGACACTTCATTTTCTGCAGGTTTTGTTTCGCATGATTCAGCCTCAGAAACTTTTTTTTCTGGCGGTTGATGGGGTGGCTCCAAGAGCTAAAATGAACCAACAGAGAGGTCGCAGGTAAGTCACTGTCATGCATGAAAGTTTAAAAATGTTAGAATGTGGGTGAGGAACTTCTTCATGTATTTTTCAGATTAAGGTACAAGTACAGACATGTCATTATTTACTTATCCACATTCTGATGTCAGTAAGTTTTAGATCCATAGAATATATAATGTATGTGTGTGTGTGTGCCTGTATCTGTGTGTGTGTATAAACGAGGTACATATGACATAACACTGAGGCAAATTTGGATCTTCGATCCTGGACCATTTTAAAATGGTCATTTTGTTTAATCCACTATGCTTACACGGTTTGTTACTCTTCACAGTTCTGCACCTATTATAGAATGTATTAGGGTGTGTTATTGTATTTCTTTGGAAATTTTATTATTTAAACATCTACATTGATTTTGTTAAATTTGTTGTACATAACCACAAATCGTCACCCCCTCAAAGTATTTTGTAATTGCGGACTTTAAAACAATATTTAATTAACATTTTATAGGTATAATCTATGTGTATGCCAATTTTCAAAGTCCTAGATGTAATCCATGAATATTAAGTATTACAAATACACTTTTTTGTTTGCCGTAATTATGCATCGTATAAATCATATGGAGGAAGGCAGGTGAGTCGATTATTACCGTGTGGCAGAATATAAGAAAGTCTGTGTTTATTATGGTTTTTTGTGTATCTTGATCATATGAGTTGTGCCAATCACAAATATATCAGTGGTTTTTACATTGCTTTAACTAATCATACAAAAATAATTATATTAATATTTCTGTAGAACAGTTTAATGTTTAACAGTGTGGAAGGTTTCATAGTATAAGCACATATAATTGCCAAAAATGTTACAAAATATTATGAAAATGAAGAAAAACATATGCTAGGCCATTGTTACTATGAGAACTAAGCTGTAAGACCTGATTGAGAAGTGAACATAAGGAACACCTTTGCCATTTTTAGCTTCTGTCATCTCATCAAACTGAGCAAAACTGCCTTTTCTGGTATGTTCCTATGTTGCAGGTAGGATTCTTTAAATTCTACTTTTTAGAAAGGGTGTTAAAATTTATGAATTTGATTTGGTGAAAATTAAGTCTTTTTTGAGGTCATCTAGTTCTTGTTGATACAGACATGTGGCTGTTTGCTAGCATTTGCTTGGGAAAAAATCCTCATTGTTACCAGAATTTAGGCTTACACTTTCTTCTTCTGACAGTGAAACCACAGGTATATTGGCAACAGGCAAGCCTTCACCATGTGGAACGGGCATAGACAAAGATACAGTTGAATACACCGTATGTCTTCAATCTTCAGCCTTTTTATTGCTTGTTATATCCACCATGAAGAAGTAGCAATCATCATAGTGGAAGGCTCCCTCCAAATTTGAGGATTTGCTGGAGGCATGCACTTCCTTATTCCGTGCAGACACCCTAATCGGCAGCTACCACACTACACATAAGGAGCCCCTGATTTGTTTTGATCACTGACAATTATTCCAAAGTATGCTACATTTGCACTGCACAACTTTTTTCCGGTTACATTCTGGTACTTCACCTTCTTAGGACTAACATAATATCTGCACACACATAGCAGAACAAATCTGCTTACAGTTTATGACCTCAACTGCTAGATGTTATTGACAGAAAATATATTTAAAAAAAATTAACTCTGTATCAGATGTTATTCAGTAACCGAAGCAGTCGTGAAACTATGTAGGCCCTCATGTGAAGCGCCCAGTATTTGCGTCCAATTTCTGGACAGATTTTAGTGAAAGTGCCCATATAAAATTTTGTGAAAAATCTATTCAGTGTGAGTTGAGTTGTGCCATGCAGGTAGATGGATGGGCAGACATGACAAACATAATAGTCAATTTTACAACTTTTGAATGTTCCTAAAAACATTTGTCTCTTATATATGCTTTTTTAAATTAAAATTAGCTTTGTACATATTTGACCTACAGATACCCTATGTGGTCTGTATGGTAGTTTGTATTCCATGTTTTTGTGTGCTTAGTTTCCTGCTTTTTTTTGAAGCTGAGATTACTGTCTGACGGTTCATATTCTCTAAGAGGTTTTGATAGTGTTAGTAGTTTACCCTATTTTCATATGTAATGGTAAGTTATTCTTTTGTCACTTATATTTTCATTGTGTTTTGCACAAGGTGTATGTTCAGTGGGGCACACGGTGCCACCATTGGTTGAGACACTGCACTACATGCCAGAAGGTTGCAGGTTTGATTCCTGATGGGGTCATTAGAATTTTTCGTGGACATAATCCTTCCAGCCACTATGGCACTGGGGTCGAGTCAACCTCTTAACAGAAAAGAGTACCAGGAGTACTTCATGGGGCATAAAGCTGGTCAGTGCCTGAGGCTGATAATCTTACCACCATCATGTGCCAATTGTCTTGAATTCTGGGAGCGTCAGCCTCCTGGAACCCTCAGGTCATTTCCAGGCCTGTTATGGGATTGCTTTACCTTTATTTGTATAGTAGTAGACATTTTTTATAGCTTGTTGAGTTTAAATGTATCAACAAAATTTAATGGTGGTAAAGACTAGACTGTTAATGTTGTAATATATTATGAACGGTGGTTGTTGTTAGATGGGCTTGGATTTGTCCGGAAGGAGGGTTGATGCTTGTCTTTAGGTTTTGGACCTGTGTAGTGTGGTAGGTGCTGACAGTTCAGAGGAACATATTGCCTCAGCCTTTGTGGTACTCTTGTAAATGGATAAAATAGATACCATGTAGGTTTACACAGTGATGGGGCCTCATACTGTGGTCTTCTGGGTTATGACAACATGTGGTCCAGTAGGTCAGGCCCGGTTCGGAGGTACATGTTGCCTTCAGCTTCTGACATGTTTAGAGGATAATAATTGAGGGTGTTACAATAGCAGCAGTCTAATTAGTAACTAAATTAAATATTAATTCTGAAATGGTTGCAACATGTGAGCACATAATGTAGTGACATTTTGGTTGCTACTACAGTCATTAAGGTGGATAATTTTGTGACAAACCACAGACTTAACGGGTGTTGCACTAGCTATGATATACATTAAGTAGTTACTGTTAAAATACATGATTGCACCAGGTTCCGATCAGCTAAGGAGGCAGAAATCCTGGAACAAAAAGCACTTGAACGTGGTGAAGTGCTGCCTTCAGAGTCAAGGTTTGACTCAAACTGCATCACACCTGGTACAGAGTTCATGGTTCGCCTGCACGAACAGCTCAAGTACTTTGTGACATACAAGATCACCACGGATACTCAGTGGCGCAGTGTAAAGGTCATTCTGTCAGGACATGAGGTGAAGTGTCTTTGTGTTGTAATCCAGTCCTTCTGATTTGTGGATGTGCATGTAACCCATTTCTTGTACTTCATTTCTGTTTATTATTATTGCAGTTTCCTTCTTTCCAGTTCTTTTTCAGTCATAAGTATTTCTTAAAATATAATGTGCATCTCAATTTTGGAAAGTTAATTTGAATATAAAAGGTTGTTTTGAAGTGCCAGTTGTGCAGAATTCATTCTAAGACCAAACAATTTCGTGATGTAGTTTCAGTGTAGTCATTTTTTTTCTGGCAGACAAGTATACTCGGTGAGCTAAGTCTTAAGCACTGATTTATGTGGCACAGGTACACTTGAGTTTCACAGAACATAAGTCAATAAGGTGTGGATCTGTTTGTTTATACCATACTGAATTGGATCATGCTAAGAAAGTACTGGAACCTGTCTGATGTTTTTGTGATGTGAAGAGTGTACATGTGAACTGGCAGAACTAAAGTCACAGTTATGCAAAATGAAGCAACATGTGTGATGGCATTACACCAGCAAATATATTATAAATGCTTCCAACTACAGCAAGACCATTAATTAACAATATTGTAATGAAGCTCCTGTCATTATTTAACATTTTGTGCAGAATTTATGTAATATTTTATAAAGATGTGAAACAACAGTTTATATATTTAGGAATTTTAGATAACATTTATCATTGCCACAGCATAAAAGAAAGTACATCTGATTTTATACAGTACCATTTTGAGTTAAGTTTGTAAGAAGAAATGAACATTTATGCCCATAATGTATGGTAAATTTTCTGGTAAAGGTGTTTGATACAGTAGTTGCACACTATGTTCGTGTTAATATGGTACATTTCTGCATTTCATAATGAAAACTAACCCAATTTCATCTAACTTTGTCTTCAAGAAGTAGTTAGCCACTTTGCTCTGGCAGCTGTACCATGTCCCCATGTTGTTCCATAGTTAATGCTTAGACTGTGGTAGTACAGTGGTTCCCTCTTAAGAAGTTTTCCAAGGGGCTGAATGATGTTAAAATCTAAAAGAAGAAAACATCTTATTCAAGAATCATTAAAATAGACATGTCCATTCCACCTATACATATAATTTGTTTCTAGCTCTTACGAGATAGATATACACTGAAACACTGTGTTCCTTTGAAACGTGTATTAATAATTATAATGAATTTTGATTGCATTCTTTTGAAAACCTGTTGAGAGGAACTGAACAAGTGACTGTTGATAACACAGTAGAACTCCAGTACTTATAAGGATTCCAGGGTCTGTAAACAGTTCAACAGAAATCTGAGATTCGGAAGGAATGAGGTCTTCTGGATTGTTATTCTTGAGTGGCAGGCTTATTGATTCCTCATGTTTCTACAAAGAATTCTTCTAGGACTTATTGACACCTTAAGGTGGAGGTGGTAGGTTTCTTCAAAAAGTTGGGGACCAGTAACACTGCTACTTAGCATAACAACCCAGAAGATATGGATGCTCAACATCATTGCTGTTGTAACCTCATATACTACATCAGAGATTAAGTCAAACAAGGATACTAGCCAGTAACTTACTTTAAAAATCTGTTTAGTCCCTTATTCGAAGTTAGTTAGTGATGTGCTGGGTCAGCTTTATGTTGTAACTGTGTCAAATCCAGGAGAAGCTACATGGAGGTGATCATTTGTGGGATGGATGACTACTTGCTTCTTCCACCTGCTCGCTGTTTAATTAGGTACTGTCCCATTTGAAGTGGGCTTCATGATGCACAGATAATAAGTAAAAACCATTAACAGAGCTTTATTTTTGGTAATCTTTACAGCAACATGTTTTGACCCTGAAGGGTCATCATCAGACTAAAACTTGGAGGGGGGGGGGGACTTGAAAAGATATACAAGGATATAACACTTTAACGATAATGCACAGCAGAATGATGTCATTTAAGATGTGCAGTTGCGTTGGCTACAATGAGAGCTCATTTTTTACAATTATGTTTCATATTTTATGCGTTGACCATAAAATATAAAATTAGTGATATGCAGTAAAACCCCAATGTATTGGTACCCTGATTAAGATAGATAGATAGATAGAGATAGATATGTGTGTGTATATATATATATATATGTGTGTGTGTGTGTACACACACATACATACTTACATAAATACATACACATATTTGTTAACTGCAGTTGTGTTGACACCCAGTGGCAGTAGTACAGTACACATTTACACACAAACAATACACAGAACAACACAATTAATTTGGAAAGAGTGCAGGCTGTGCCCTGTCTTTGCGAGTTATAATCTGGCATTTGCCTTACAACTGTGGAAAAAGCACGGAAAAACCTCAGTCAGGGTAGAAAACCACAATAAGAGTAGATAAACTCAGTCAGGGTAGTAGAAATTTTTCAACAATTAGCACCATTGAGAGGCTGTGAACAGAAATTACCTGTTCTGCAGTAGTTTCTTTGACTGCCACCCTTGATATGCTATCAGGGGTATGTTGTGGCACTGTTAGTTGAGGTACTGCACTATGGGCCGGAAGGTCATGGGTTTGATTCCCAATGGGGTCACTGGAATTTTTCATTGACCAAATCCTCCTGGTTGCATTGTGGTCCTGGGGTCAACTCAGCCTGTACCAAAAATAAGTACCAGATATCTCCTGGGTAGTCGGTACGTAGGGCTGACAATCATACCACTTTCATGTGCTGAATATCTGGAGTCCTAAAGGCCTGGTCCAGACCTGTATAGGGATTGCTTCACTTTTTAACTTGGTATGCCACCATACTTTGCAGTGAACAGATGACATTGTATTGGACGTTTGATTCAATATATGCATGCACATACATGTGCGTGTGCAAGTTTTGTATATAAAAGTAGCCCTTGTTTTACAAATTTTTGCTGTAATGTCCATTGCCATTTTACCCAGCTTCTTAATTTAAGCCCTCTCATTTTCTGTTTAATGTCCTTTGGCTGTCTGTGCACTGCAGTGGTTCTGAGAATGTATGAAACATACAGCACAAAACAAAACTGGGTGGTTGAACACTCTCTGCAAACTGCATCAGTCATTGTGCTCTTGCCATTTGTTTCAGACCATATGGTTTTTATTTGCCAGTACATAAGAGGGTTTTTTTGTTCTGCCCACAAACGCCATGATGCACCCAGCTCAGGAACAAAAAACTGACACAACAATGAATAATTACAGAAATAATCTTGACAGTGGCGTTACATGGGTAATATAGTGATCGATTGGCGGTTTGTGCAAGAGTGAATTAAAGATTGTGACAGAACAACTGTGGCAGCTACAGTATGGAAAATCTGCCATTCACCACAAGCTTAGTAACTACAAACTAGTCAGGAACAAACAAACAAAACAAAAAAAAACCACAACTTGTAACCTAACCATCATTATACGTACCTGTAATAAACTGGCACAACGAAACCCAAACCTGGCTCAGGAATTTTAATGGTGTAATATAGTGACAGTAGTAAAATCTATGAGAGTGATTGTAATCGGCTGTGACAGCCATGATAATGGAACACGTATCATCCGTGACAAGAGTACACAAGTTGTTTAAAATTCCTTTTCAGTTTACATGGGCGAAAAATTAATATCAGCTGTTCATTTATGTATTAATACCAGTAACACAGTAATAATATAATAAGTGTATGTATATGTACTGCTTATGAACAGGCTGTCATTGGTATGATTGCCTGTAACCTCTCTATGTTCAATAATTTCTACTGGGATTATCATTTTGAATTACACCCATGTTCTCAGGAGCACAACTAGGGCATAAATCAAGGGCTACCTCTGTATATGCTAATTTATGTCACTCATCAGTTAATTGTTTTTGGAGTAAAGGACAGTGGTCAAAGTGTCAGATTTTCTGCATTAGTCATGTCTAAAGGGTATGTTACCATATTTCTTACCTAGAGTTTTGTTAATGTTGTAGACTCCAGGGGAAGGAGAACACAAGATAATGGACTACATACGGTACATGAAGTCACAACCTGGGTACGATCCAAATACACGTCATTGCCTTTATGGTCTGGATGCAGACCTTATCATGCTGGGACTGTGCTCTCATGAACCCCACTTCTCTTTGCTCCGAGAAGAGGTGAAATATGGGCGCAAAGCTAAACAACAACGTACGTCAACTCCTGAGGAGACAAAATTTTTCCTATTGCATCTGTCCCTAATGAGGGAATACTTGGAACTTGAATTTGGAGCTCTGAAGACAGCATTGTCATTTCCATTTGACGTTGAAAAAATCATTGATGACTGGGTAAGTAGCATCAAGTTAGGAGCTGAAGTAACTCTGCAAGATGATACTTTGATCATCATGCAGTTGGAGAGAAATGGGAAGCTACATAAGAACTTAAAAATTATAGAAAATGCAGCTGTAACTTTATATCTAACTATCTGTTAGTGTGAAACATTCTGTCTATAAAGAAAACTATGGGTAGAGGGCATGAGGGAAGAACTGGAATCATAGTGTTGAAACATTTGGCAGATTTTGTTGCTGTGTGAAATTGTTTGAAGAAGCTAGGAGTCTGTCTGTCCATGTGTCTGTTTATAGATTTTATTTAAAATGGCCTGTTGTACAAAAACTGCAGTATGTGGCATACAACAAATATCTCATAGAGCTGTATCAGTTTTTTTTTTTTAAATGGTTCTCAGTATGGTGAATATTCAGTGAAATACAAAGAAAAGTTATTCCTGACAGCACAGTGTGGTATTTGTGGAGCAGTGAAATACAAAGAACAGTTATTTCTGAAAGCACAGTGCAGTATTTGTGGAACAGTCAGCTATTTAACAATAGACTGTGTATGTGCAGTAAATGAAGTACAGAATGAAATATGAACATTGCAAAGAACATGGTTGAAACTTTTTTCTTGTTGGGGGTGGGGGGGGGGGGTATTTATGAACCAAGTGATCACTGTACATGTGGTATATTTATTGATTTTTTTTCTTAGGTTCTCATGGGATTTCTTGTGGGTAATGACTTCATTCCACCACTCCCTGACATGCACATCATCAATGGAGCACTCCCCACTCTTTACAAGGCTTACATCGATGTGTTACCAACGTTTGGTGGTGAGTTAACAGAGTAGGTCCCATTAACTTTATCTCCTTCTCAATTCCCATAATCTGCTGTAAATTAAAGTACATTAATATCTGCAGAAAACACTACTGAAGGATAAGAAAGTGCTGTTGCACCATAAACTTGTTAATTTGAAGTGCTGGGGTCTGAAAAATCTGGTGTGAAATTATGTGATTTTGACTTTCCTGAATTTTTACTGCACTCTTAACCTGTTGTATTGTCAGTTGAAGTCCTGCTGTTGTGTTGTAAGCTATGATTTTTGTACGTAATTGATTGATTAGACAATCTAATTTTTATATAAATTTTTTACTTATCTGCTGCCTAATTTACTACAATTTACTTGAAAACACAAACCTGCAAATGATATTATGTTTGGCAAACTTTTATATTAACGCACTATTGTAGCATAGTTCAGTCACCATTCTTGCACCATGTTGATAGCTCAGCCAGCATATTTCACTGAAAACAACACATGATGTGAAAAAGTGGTGATGACATGTTGAGTACGCAGTGGTACTTTCAGATCACGGAATGGTGAGGGCCTTGGTGTCAGCTTTAATTAAAGTTACATGATATTTCATTGCCAATACACAGTGTATGGATGACACAAAAATCACAATTTTGTGTATACTGTACACAGTGATTTCATCATATCACAGAAATATTACTGGTGGTTGGGATGGACACTGAGAAATTTGGCAAAGGTATTAGGACAATCATATGGTGGCTGCAGTTCTTGCCACTTGGTTTACAGCAGCACACAGGACATGCAGTGGTAGGTAGTGTGTCCTCTGTATCAGCCATGACAGGAAACAACTCAGCGCTCCAGCATGACTGTTACAGAGATAACCAGAATTAATCTACGCATATGTTCAGTACATATGCACATATAGCTGAATTCTGGTTACCTCTTTGAAGGCTATACTGGAGTGTGCAGTAACCTAGATGGGAATACCAACTCTGGTTCAGTTCTGCCCACCATATTATACAAATGGTGAAGGTGCTATTGTACAGTAGTGCACAAAATATTAGCATGGATTACCCAGTAAAGAAGGTAGTACTTCCAGTTATTCAACTTTTAGTAACAAAAACAATGTAATATAGTCTCAGATCACAAAAGAACCATATTTTTGATCAGCCACATTACCAAGTTTACAAAACCTTATGTTTAAAGCCAGGGCATTTAACATGCTTTGAATTTTATAGTATTTTGAATTAAATAGTTTGAAGTTAATGAGGTTGTACTGTAGTTGTTCCATTTACAGTAAAATGTCGCTGTAACGAACGCCAGCATAACGAAATGTTCAGAATTGCGAAATTATTTTTAGGCCCCTTTACTTTTCCCTATTTAATGTGTGTTAAAACATTTCATTTTAATGAATTTAGAACTTTCAGTATAACGAATTAAAATTTTGCCTTTTGCATATGTTTAACTTTATTTTTTCAAAATATAATTGCAA
>Ga0123354_10009552_pt1 | contig 14870 bp, 8 predicted proteins | sample TergutLab28metaG_2_FD_97872 | JGI IMG/M metagenome (GOLD analysis project Ga0123354, IMG submission 97872) | Labiotermes labralis P4 segment gut microbial communities from Petit-Saut dam, French Guiana - Lab288 P4 | ecosystem: Host-associated > Arthropoda: Insects > Digestive system > Gut ...
CCTCTAGTGGATTTAGTAGTTATATTTGTTCTTCTGAAATTAGATAGTGACATATCTTCCACTAAAAATGTGAAAATTACACTGCACTAATTCTATCACCACAGCCTTACTTACTTACTTACTTACTTACTCCATGGTACAGAGTCCTCCTTGAGAAGCTAACTGTTTTGCAGCTATTCAAGAAATTCCCCGCATGTCACGGAACCCAAAGGTACATTACTGCACTCACGAGCGTATGCCACCTGTCCCTATCCTGGGCCAGCCCAATCCAGTCCATATACCCACATCCCACCTCCTGGAGATCCATCCTAATATTATCCACACATCTACACCTAGGTCTCGCCAGTGGCCTCTTTCCCTCCGGTTTCCCCACCAAGACCCTATACACCCCCTCCTCTCCTCACTCATACGTGCCACATGCCCAGCCCATCTCATTCCTCCCGATGTTATCACCCGCACAATAATCACCACAGCCTTACTTATATAAAAAGAAGACTGGCAATGAAGATGGGGAAGTTAGGAAATGCACTCTATCCTCATTAAGTTCCAAGAAAGTTTGGTGAAAGGACATCCCAACAGTTCATGAAATGTAAGTCAGGTGGTTAGCATCCACCTTGAAATGCAGTATGTGGCTGGTTTCAACCACAATGCTTAGACATGACAAGTTTTCTCCAGTCTCTCAACATACATACTGGACAGCACTTTAAACTCGATTACTTTGGTGTCCTCTGGCATTTTTACCTAGTCAGCAATCACAGTCGTACTGACATGCCCATGCTAATGCTATGTACTCTGCACTGTCACAACATCCAACTCCACAGAGTTGCCGAGTCTCTCTCATTTTGTCACTTATAATATCATATCAATGATCATATTCTGAGGAATAATGGGAGTGAAAGGGAAGCTGGACATCATAGATATTATAGGTCAGAAAAGATTACAATGGTATGGCCACGTCAAAAGGATGCCATAGGAGAGAATGCCATAATTAATTACGGATTGGATACAATGGGAGAGAAGGTAAACAGGACATCCAAGAAAAACACGGATGGAAGGAGTACAAGCAGCCATGACAACAAGAAATTTAGAACCAGATCAATGGAGAAACAGAGAGGAATGGCATTTGGTTTCCGAAAGACGGTGACAGCTGTTAAAAAACCGGACAGATATACTGATCAAGTGGATAATCAGTGTTTCCACCACATCATAACAAAGTAAGAATTAACTCAATCCAAAAGTCTGAGTTTTCAGATCACCAGGTTCAAAACTCTGCATCACAAATTTGAACAAAAAAAAAGAAAACCATATCAACCACACATAACACCAAATGCTGGGCATATCTTCTGTCCAAGTTCTGTTGTATGACAGCAATTTCAATCATTTCTGCCTGCAATGAATTTTTTACTGTATGCATGAACAAATTTTTCCCCACATGCAACATGGATTAAACACATTAAGTAGCGGGGTGGAAACTGATAATGCGGAGTCATGCATTTCATTAAGAGCAACAATATATCAAGCAAATTTAACATTTCTTTCAAAAGAAGTTCAGTATCACGGAAACCATTAAATTATAACAATATGTTTATGAAAATTATTGTATAAAAATGACTTTTCTCATAATTTCTGTCTAGAGCCCAACAAAATTTCTTATGTATTTAGGCAACAAGGATATTTACTGTATTTTTTAAGACATGGCATGTAATCTCATTTTCCCCCCACGAAATGCCACGTATTTCATAATTTTACCTTTTTTTGGTTCATATAATATTAATATTTTACAGAAAGGGTGCATTAAAATCAAAATGTCCAGCCCTTTCAGTTAATCTTTTAAAGCCTACCAGTTACGTGATGCACCAACAGTTTAACATTCAACAACTGTACGCTCTGCCCACACTGTATTTATGTGTTTTGTAAATATCTGAGAACAAACAGCGACTTGTGCCACTTGCAGCATAAACTGATTGGTTTTCAAGACCGAGATGAAAAGTGCTTACTGCGCAGTACAAACTGTGTCTTTAAAGGGTTAAAGGCAAATAAATGGGTTACTATTACTATATAAACATAATCAACATATTAATAATACAGTATAGAAATAAAGGATTCATACATGATATATTACCATCTGTAGCAGTCTTCACTAATGGTCAACTGCAATTACCCATCAAAAATCTGAAGACAAGGATTTGACCCACCATAAAGTATGGGTGCTGACCTAGAATCTGGACTATATAGAATCAATGGCAGATAAATGAGCGTGAACATGAAGTAGTAGTAGTAGTAGTAGTAGTAGTAGTAATAATAATAATAATAATAATAATAATCATCATCATCATCATCATCATCATCATCATTGCCTCTACAGCCCTGAGTGGGCCTTGGCTTCCTCCAACATGCAGTAATGGCAAAACAAAACTGAGAGGAGAAAACCAAAATACTTGGGCAAGACTTGCTCCAGTGTCTCTCTGTCCATCAAAATCTCCTTGGATTGAACTTTGGCCTCTGCGACAAGAAACTGGTGACTAACTACCCGGGCATTGTCCTGCACCCCACAATCCCAAAATTCCAGTGGACCACCTCACATTATACCACAATATATATAAGGCACTGATTCCTTACATTAAATTGTATAGTTTTTAAATGAATTTAAAATCCCTAAAAAGGAGAAACTGAAGAAAACTGGGACCTGGTGTAGTTAAGGAGAGCCAGGGTAGCATAATTCATACAGCGATTAGACTGCAGATTGGGTGGTCTGGGGTTCAAATCCCAGCAGGGGCAAGAGATTTTTTCTTCTACAGAATGTCCAGATTGACTCTATTGACAACCCAGCCTCCTATACAATGGGTACTGGGGTTCTTCCCTAGAGTTAAAGAGACTGGGGCTTAAGTTAACCACTCAGCTCCACCTAGTGCCAAGGATGAGAACAAGTGCAGCTGTACCTCTAATTTCTTTCTATTCCTTATAGAAATTTTATTATAGAAGAACAAAATGAAGTAAGTATCATGATTGAATGTCTCAATGTACACTTCTGTCTCTAACACCTGGTGTGCCTCTTGATTCGTAGGTCAAATAATTAAGCCAATTTCATTATCAGAACTCATAATGACTAGAAATTTTAAATAATTTCCATGATCACTCAGATCCTTCTCAGTGATCAAACTGAACCTCACTTTAATACCTGATGTGGCCCACACCTTCCACGTAGTCCAGCCGACCCAGGCCAGCAATGAATAATGACGTATTTGGCTGCATACAAAAAGTTCTTGGGTGAATCAGTTTTTTAGGTAATGTCATCATCAATTCCTCTGTCGTCAGTAAATGGATTACCTGCAATTTGATACAAATTCTGTTTCAGTCCTGGTAATTTCTGTAACAAATATAATATATAACAGAAAATACATGTGGATATCACTTTGGGAGGTCACACATAAAGGATGAAGAGAAACGTAAGTTGTGAATTCCAGTATGTGAAGGCCTAATAATGACATATGACATTAGGTATAGTTTGGTTAACTTAAAACACTTGCCTAGGATTCTGCTTGAACTTTATATCTGAATACAGTTTTGGATTAGTGGCTGTCCTATATAAAATGAAGCAGACAGTAAACACACATTATGCTATTTATGCCAACAATATCAGTAAAGTACAAACCTACACCATTACAATCACATCACTTCAGCCAATTAGGGTCACCACTTGATATGACAGCCTATAACGTCTTTCATGGCCATTTCTAACATTCACTAAACCAAACAAAGTTGAAGTCAGTTAAGATACAATAATTAATAAGGAATTTTTGACATAGTCTACTGTAATGTGTAGTCTTCAACGAAAGAGCCCTCATTGTTACTGTTCATGTTACAGTAGCAACCCATAATGTATGGATATTTGGGGAGGAAGGGACAATCTAGCATCTTACTGTAAGCCACAACCAATTTTGTTGTCTTTCTTCCCATTTCACTGCTGATAAACAACCCAATATTCATTACCGATGAGAAAACAACCATAGCAGCAAATCACAACCTACAACTTGCCAGTATTCTCTTTACAGCCCACCACAATTTCTGCCACTGATTTTTTTTTGTGTGTCCTGTAACTTTCATGTACATATTTAAGTATCACTAATGTACCTACACGGACATGTTAAAGCGTGTCATTAATGGTGAATGTTAAAGTTGTCTGAATGCATATGTTCGCACTATGCCATGAAGACCATTTTTAGCTCAGCTGGGAGCTGTAGCAGTTCTTTATTATGTTCTCCCCACTCTGCTGTTTATTAATTTATTTGTTTGGCCCCAGCACAAGTGAACATTATCTTACTGAACCTCATCTACAACGAAAAAACAGTTATGTCTGTGGATGTGTGAAACATCATCCAGCTTTTCAAACCCCACAGCCATTCAAAACACTTAACTACCTACCACCTGCACTCTTAAAAGAACACAGCACTTTGTGTTGACTCCAATGAAACAACTAGCAACTTTCATAGCTAGTACAGTAAATATTCATCTCCAAATGTATTGTTTGCTCCATCAGTTCCTGCATTTTTGAGCTGTGATCTTGTGATTAATCTTAATTGGATAATGAGTGAAGACAAAACATCTACCTTAGAAAATGAAATATGTACTGCTGCACCAACAGGACACCACACATCTCACGAACGACAGTGCAGCTAAGGTCATATAATTACATGCGTACAAGTGTAATTACAATAGGCAATTATAATCCACTATCCACTACAATACTCTTCAATCCAGACAAAGTTTTATGTGTAATTAGCCAAAGATTTTAAACACTGCATAAAGAGGACTGAATATATATATATATTCAGTTCTACCAACCGTGTGCCGCATATAATTTTGGTCAAAAAAGCTTCTTTTTGTCACAGTGCATTAAAAAAACAGGTGGTATGTAACGTAAGTTGTTTGTACATCATTCTAGAATAACCAACTAAACAGTTCTCTTACTTGCATTATCACCCTCAAACAAACAGCAATTTGGGAAACAAAGAGGCAAATAACTTACAAATCAATCTCCCAGAGAATAGTAACTACCTACATACAACATGGACTTTTCCTATCACCCTCAAACAAACAGCAATTTGGGAAACAAAGAGGCAAATGACTTACAAATCAATTCTCCCAGAGAATAGTAACTACCTACATACAACATGGACTTTTCCTATCACCCTCAAACAAACAGCAATTTGGGAAACAAAGAGACAAATAACTTACAAATCAATCTCCCAGAGAATAGTAACTACCTACATACAACATGGACTTTTCCTATCACCCTCAAACAAACAGGAATTTGGGAAACAAAGAGGCAAATGACTTAGACTTACAAATCAATCTCCCAGAGAATAGTAACTACGTACATACAACATGGACCTTTCTTATCACCCTCAAACAAACAGCAAATTGGGAAACAAAGAGGCAAATAACTTACAAATCAATCTCCCAGAGAATAGTAACTACCAACATACAACATGGACTTTTCCATCTCTAGATCCTTGCACTGTCACTACATACCTGATCGGGATGTACAACACCTGGCGTGTCATAGCACCATTTGCTCCGTGCATACTCTTCATCTAATGGATCCAGGCCAGAAAAGGGTCTTGGATCTTCTGGGAATTGCCGCATGGAAAAAATATCCATGCCTGGGATAGGCTTCTTCTTTGGGAAGGTCATTCCGATGTGTCCTGGAACATAAACATAAGTAAGAATTGGAGATAATATAACAATATGGTGGCACAGCATGCAAGCACCATACATGAACTAATGTGTACACACAAACACACACATACATGCCGCTAGCATTGTCACGTGACGTATCAGCTGTGCAGTTTGCAGTATTTGGAACCGCAAGAAGCCCCCTCTTTTCTCTGGCCATTATCTCCGTAACCGTTGAACTTTGGACATAGGTGTTTTGGGTTATATCGGTATACTTTAATATAAGGAATGCTGTTCTGAAGTGTGGCACATTCCTCCTGGGACACCCTGTATATGTTTGTGTGCGTGTGTATGTAAGTTTATAGAAGAAGAAGTGAATTATAAATCTCATGGTATACAAACTGACAAGCGCCTTCATTGGAAGAACCACACTGATCCAATGAGTCCTAAGCTAAGTGTAGCACGCTATATGGTTGGACAAATATATCGTATTTGCAATAATGATATTTTGAGATCAATTTATTTTGATCATTTTCACTCTATTGCGAGTTATGGAATAATTCTCCAGGGAAATTCCTCATACAGTAGGAAGATATTCACTGTGCAGAAGAGAATAGTCAGAATTATGGTGGGTGCATATCCTAGAACTTCATGTAGGAAGCTACTTTAAAATTTTGCTAACCTGTCCTATTTACAGAAAGACGCAACCTACTCCGGGATCAGAATTTTTAACAACTTCCCACGAAGCCCTAAGAATGAAAGGCCAAAGTTTGAAGTAGCCCTAAATATTTTTTATATGTATTAGAATTTTACGAATAGCTGAAGAGGTAGGCGCACTACTCAGGTGGTTCGTTTCGGTACGGTACTGATCGGCCCGGCTCGGGTTGCAGTGTGAGTGACGCCTAAGGCATCTAGCCAATACCTGCCTGACACGTCATGAATTTAGTACTATCTCGCAGACTACGCGACGAGACTGATCCACAAGAGGGATGCTCAGTCCTCACGAGAACAGCGACGCGACAGGACGTGTCGAAAGCGACGCGGAGCGATCGAATTGGATTAGGCTGTCAGGATAGGCAAAGAGGTATAGCCGGTGCGTCCGTACACTTGCGCACAACTCAGGCGGTCCGATTGGGTTCGGTTCTGATCGGCTCGACTCGGGTTGCAGTGTGAGTGACGCCTACGGCGTCTGGCCAATACCTGCCTGACACGTCATGAATTTGATGCCTATCTCGCAGACAACGCGACGCGACGAGACTGATCCACAAAAGCGACGGTCAGTCCTCACGAGAACAGCGACGCGACAGCACGCGTCGAGAGCGACGCGGAGCGATCGAAATGGATTAGGCTGTCAGGATAGGCGAAGAGGTATAACCAGTGCGTCCGTAGACCTGCGCACAACTCGGTCCGATTCGGCCCGTGTCGGTTTTGTTCGGCTTGGCTAGGGTTGTAGTGTGAGTGACGCCTAAGGCGTCTGGCCAATACCTGCCTGACACGTCATGTATTTATTGCGTATCTCGCAGGCAACGCGACGCTACGAGAGTGATCCGACGAAAGGGACGCTCAGTCCTCACGATAATAGCGACGCGACGGGACGTGTCGAGAGCGACGCGGAGCGATCAGAATGGATTAGGCTGTCAGGATAAGTGAAGAGGTATAAACGAAGCGTCCGTACAACTGCGCACTACACAGGGGACCCTATTCGGTTGAGTTCTGATCGACTCGGATTATAGTGTGAATGATGCCTAAGGCATCTGGCAATCCCTGCACGACACATCATGTATTTGACGCGTATGTCGCAGAGAAATTTGGTAGAATTTTCAAGTACGTGTTATTTTATGTTAATTCATCTGAATATGTAATTAAACAATCAATAATTACCACGAAGTAGTAGTTGCAAATTTCTCGGTCATTGTTTAGTTTTTTAAGTTAGAATTGTGGACATGAGGTTTGCAACATTCTAAGATGTCAGAAAAAAATAGAGCTTGGCTGCGAAGACCACTTAACATTTGAGAAGTGATGTCCCTTTCCGTTCGCGTATGTACGTAGTAGATGTGACAGTTTTTAAACTTTTCTGGATGTGCAATAGCCTTTCTAAAAATCGTGCCATTCCTTTAACAGTCTTATGTTTTTCGACATATCAATCCGTCTCAACCTTAGTGTCATCCTTGTAGCCGATCATTTTTAGTGTATTTGTTTCTTAGGTTTGTTGGCGTCGCTTACGGACGGTCCATGGCCATGCGTTGTAGGCTAATCTGTCAACGTTGGTGATAGGAGGGGAGAGATTTAAATGAGAAAATGTTAGCAGCGGCAATGTGTTAATTAGAATATATATGTATTTTTGGTATTGTAAACGACTGTCATTCAAAAGTTATTATGTACGTGATGTGAAATTCGATAGTCATATCAAGTTTGTTGGAGACTAGAATTATAACTAATATATTGAGCAGCAGTGTAAATTAATACGCAAAAACGTAGAGCCACATTTGATTTAATTGCCACCCATATAAATGTTATGGTAATTTGAATTATAATATTTTGCTTGAACGTTTACTAAGTTCCATTAAAGTAATTTTAATATTCCGAAAATTAGTTTCATAATGAAAGCGGTAAATTTGTAGGATATCAGAATACGAATATTGGGTTGAAGGTTTCATAACCATTTAAGTGCCTCGTGCTTTTAGCCATTTTGGAATTACAGTTACTTGGCGCAAATATAACTGTCACGGTAATCGCATTTACAATATTATGCTTTAATATTTACAAAGTTCCATTAAATTTACTTTAATATTCCAAACATAATTTTTATTACGAAAGCGGTAAATTTGTTGAATACCAGAAATACGAGTATTGGGTTGAAGAGTTCATGGTCATTTTGGCACCTCGTGCAAATGCCTTTAGCTATCTTGGTATTAGGGTTTCATGGCGCCCAAATAATTAATACAGTAACTTGAATTTTACTAATATATCACAAAGTTCCAATAAAATTATTTTAATTTTCGGAACATTATTTTCATAATTAAAACGGTAAATTTGTAGGATACCGGAAATACGAATATTGGGGTGAAGAGTTAATAGGAATTTTGGACGCCTCACGCACACGCTTGTAGCCATCTTGGATTTCCAGTTTGTTTGTGTTACAAGGTTACAGGCTACGCTAAGGCTTACAAAGTTTTAATGTAATTGTAATGGTTATTATTATTCCTATCTCCAGGTGGTCCACATGATACCCGCACTTGATCTAAAATAATGCTGCTCACCAATGTCATACTTCATCGAAAGGCTTAACTGCAATAATATCGACATTTTCATCCACCTTAAAGTAGGAATTATTTGCTGTTCTTTCTGATAACAATTCTGAGCACTGACACATTCGAATCCCGTAACAATGCAAATTTTGGAATTGTTAAAGCTGTTATATTATCAGGGAATTAGGATAATGGAGGAGGTAACAAGTGATGTAGTACGACGTGGAGGGACTTCGCATTACATTCAAATCGTACTTCAGTGATGCGCAGTCTAAAAAATGAGCTGATGCGCAGAGGTGAAATAATTGCCTGATGCGCATTGACTAAATATTTATCTGATGCTCATTGGCTAATAATTATTAGATTCTCATTGGTTGAATAATTAGGTGATGCGCATTGGATTAATAAATATGTGATGCCCAATGGCTGAATAATTAGGGGATTTTTATTGGCCGTGTAATTAGTTGATGCTGGTTGGCTAAATAATTTTTTTTCCCATTGGCTAAATAATTATTTGTTTCCTATTATCTTAATATTTACTTAATTGTCAATGGCTAAATAATATTTGCTTCTCATTGACTAAATAATTATTTGTTTCAAATTTGCTAAATAATTATTTAATTCTCATTGGCTACTTACATTGGCAACGCTCTTGTAGTGCCGCGTTACGTGACGTCGCGTTCTTTGTGAGGTACGTATTAAATACTTACACGTCTTGTCGTGCAGAAAATGGTGACATGCCTTAGTAATAAGGCGTTAATACAAATACCGGCCTGCTACACTTTCTTTTTAAGGAAATTGGGGTTTTGCCCGTCCATTGGTACTAGGATCTCAGAATTGTCAAGAAGGTAAAATGAAGCTTACAATTCAGCCATCCTGACAGCCTACAACATTGATGTCACTCTTGTCGCGTCGCTCACGTGACGTCGCGTTCTCTGTGAGGTACGTGTTAAATACTTTTATGTCGGGTCGTGCATAAAATGGCGACACGCCTAAGTAATAAGACGTTAATAAAAATACCGGCCTGCTACACTTTTTTTTTTTTAGGAAAATGGGTTTTTGCATGTCCATTTGTACTAGGATCTCAGGGTAGTCGAAGAGGTAAAATGAAGTTCATAATTTCCCTCTGATACAAATTCTAATTACTTGAATGTGCAGCAGGTATCTTGCAGACAACTTACTTTACTGATGTTATTCTAGGAATCAGTTCCACTTCTGTTTCCAAGAGATTCTCATAAATGTGACTCATTAAGCGACCCTAAATGGTTTTATCAATCTAAGAACACCCATTTCTTTTCACAATCTCTGAAATTGTTCTGAATTTTTCACTAACACGCTGTGTATTTATTATATCGGAGGTTTGATGGAACCCCAAAGGAATGAAGTCAAGTGAGCCAATTACTGTTGTTGATCGACTTGATTATCTGAACCGCAAGCAACACGTTCTGCACCATTCCTTATTAAGCTTCTGTTTTGGTGAAATTCGGTACGCCCTATGTACATTGTACTTCACCTTCTTCCTTACCGACATTTCGTGACTTAACAGACATACAAGTATTTAAGTAGTGCAGCAGTGCCCTCCTCAGATTACAAGTAAAGCCACTTTGTGACTTCTTCTTTCATTTAAATTTAAACGCAACGAATACCTCCATTCCACCCCTACGCCACGGATTAGAGCTCAAAACATCACAAATATTGCTATTTTGAACCCATCTTATTCCGGCAGTTATGATGTTTGAGGAGGTACACATTCCACTATCACTGTGATGACAAAAGAGAATATTCTTACCTCACAGAGATGCATGAGAGAATGGGCTCTGCTCTGTAGGTAAAGAGACCTTCTTCCTTGCAGACATTTCACGACCTAACAGACATAATTAAGTAGCGCAGGAAACCCCTCCTCAGATTACAACTAATACCGCTCCGTGAACTTTTCTTTAGCTACGTACATTGTGTTGTACGATTCATATGGATCATAAACCATTTCTCCAAACAGAACCCTACTGGATTGCCTTATAGGGCCTGCCAAATTTCACGAAAAATAAAATTAATATGTATGGTAGAGATATATTTTAACAAAAACTGAAGCTTTTGCTATTTCTTAATTTGCCAGTACCTTTAAACCACAATTTTTATTATTCCCTCCTCCAAGTTTGGCATTGAATACATTCCCCCAAAGAAAAATGTGTCTAACATTGCTTATGATGTGCTTTGTAATCGCAGCACATTGTGTTCTCTGTAAGGTAAGAAATCAATGTCATCGTTGGTTCGACATCACGCACAACATGCTACATTGTAATAACTCTCTGATACCAGACCATTCTCAACAATGCCATCACAACGCAATGTTCAGATTTTTGATTGCTCAATTTTATAAAAACTTTATCGGAAGGAACAGTGGTCACATTCCTCTACAGATATGACTGTCATCATTTGTACGAAGCTCACAGCTGCTCAGTGACAAGTGTAGTTTATTTGTGAGTATCCTATGAGCCTCCACACTTTTCTTTGGGGCCCGTGGAATCCACAGTAGCATAAAATGTATAAGAATGGAATATATTCGTGTTATGCTCCTGTGAACACTGCTGATGGTACCATGTTACAACACTACGGGTTACCATACATTCCACCACACTTAATATCAAAAACAAATTCCCATAACATTTTTGTTTGTTTTCCATTAGAATCGCATAATATGATACTCAACATTTAAACACATTACCTCACAAACAGCATAAAATGGGAGAACTTTCCTGATCATAAAGTGGGTGTGACTGACCCTTTGAGCATTATGTAAAATAAAATATGAATACTCTAAGTCAGCCTATAAAATAATTTACAGTAAAAAATATTTTATATCCCTGTTGGTACTGCAGGCACCATCAGGTATAACACCGTAAACTCCACACTTTATTCATGTAATTTAATTATTCGCTATCTCACAATAAGTAGCCACTCACACGTACTGCGTTAGCAGACTGTGGTTTTTACTCCAAGCACTGGGTGTTCTTTGTGAGGTGCGAAATGAATATAATGTACACTTGCTAGTCTTCAAAGCGTCAATGTCACTCACACTGCAATAACTCCCTGATACCAGACCAGAAGCAACAATACCAACAAAATGCATTCTTAGGGTTTTCTATTGTTCAGTATCATAGGAATTTTATCATACAGAACCACAGCCACTTTCCACTACAGATATGTCCGCAGTTACGCCCTTGAATAAATCCAGATAATTTCAGCGAAGCTCACAGATGCTCAGAGACATTTCGTGTAGGCCATTTGTGAGTATCCCGTGACCATCCACACTTTACTGAGTGACCCATGGAGTCTTTAGTAGCACAAAAAATACAGCCATGGAATACATTAGAGTTACTTTTCTGTGAACACTGTTCGTTGTGCCTTCTTACAACGCTAGTGTTAATGGATCTTTATACTGTATGTTGTTCTAGTAGTTTACCATAAGGGTAATTCAGTCTGTAGTTTGTGTCCGAACCAAAGTGTTGACCACCAACTCCGCATGAAATTATTATCAGGAATTGTGGTGTCAATATCGTCAGTGTAATTTATCAGTTCAGCTTAACGCCAAGCCACAAGGGCATACCTTGTGCAACGAAAGGGGCTGTAGTGAACAGTGATAAATTAAGCACTTGGTAGCACGCATCATTTATAAGATTGATGACACATACGTGATATTATTACTGTGAAGTGTTAATATACAAGATTGAACCTTGTATTTTAGTGCTAATAGAATATATGAATCTAGTTGTTTGACCAGCATTTATTTCATAAATAGAATTAATTTTCTACTCTCTTATATGTTTCCCCTGAACCAGAACAGGGCGCCAACTATATATATATATATATATATATACGTACACACACACACAGATAATCAGGATTCATGTGCAATTACAACACTCACTGCCAGTTTCTTACAAATGTAGACATTATACATTACACACAAACTATTTTTTTGTACTGTGCATCTTTGTTATTTGTATAATGAACCAACAACTGCACAATTGATCAACAATAAAGAGCAGTATAATAAATTGTTGAACAATTGTGTAATTTTTGTTCATTATACAAATTACACACAAACCTTACGATGCTATGATGCTGACTTCACATATGCAAGTATATAGGTCCAAGGATGTAGTAAAACTGCAGGAGCTGTGACAGCAGCTCAGTCCACAAAGAACAGACAGCCCGAGTTCAGCTGCTGGCATGAGCATTGGGATTTCTATCTTCACCATTAATATTTGCTCTGTTATCCAATCTGCCACCTATAATATGGCTATTTTGACCCCTAAGTCAGAGTTTAATGGCAAAAATATAAAAATGGTTACATACTTTCTTGTAGTGCTGAGAATTTGAATGGTCTTAATACACCTTCAATGCATTGCACTTGAACACATGGACAGCTACAACTGCAGCCTTACCGATGAGAGATGGAGTATTTCTTGATGGATCCTCTTTACTATGGATGTACTGTAGCCTTCGTTCTGCCTCTACCTGCTGCCTCTGTGATATGAGACGTTTAGTCCGCTCAGCCAAACGCCAGCCAGATGGTCGCATAACAGGAAACTGTATGACAAAGAATGTAACGATAAGTATGAAACTGCCAACAGAAGTCACTTCTAAGGCTCTGTAAAGTTTTTAGGTGCTGAAAAATACTACATTTTTTCAACTACCTAGCATACTTCTCTTTAGAAAGGACACCATCAAAATCTGGAATGCACAGCTTATTCAAGACGAGAGTACAAAAAGAGTGTAGCTCTCCTGTTGCAGAGGCTACACCATTCAACTTACGCACTATCATAATTTCCATGTAACTTTTACTCTTGCATACAAACACAGCTGTAGCATTTGGATTGATGTTATTCTGTGAGGTACTGTGCATATGTTCTGCTAGCACGAGCACTACAGACATTTACATTCATCCAGTGGTGGTGAAAAACTGAAAAATCTTAAAAGTTAGAATGCTTTGTATAAACACTCTTACAGCGTACAAATCTTTCGGATGAAACATCTGATGATGGCCAATGTTGGCCGAAACATGTAGTTTTTATCATTTTCTAATAAACATCAATTAGATATACATTGTTGTGTTACTGACTGTAATTACACTACCTATTAACTGTTGTTCTATTTTTAGTAGGCACTAGCTCTGAATCTGTCCTCAAAACAGACTCCTACATAGTCAGGACTTCTATAGTTTTTCAGTCCTTTCAGGTTAATGCTGGCAATGAACCTATAAAACAGGTCAGGACCACTCCTTTCCACAATGTACCTAATTCATTATTAACATAAACTGTCATTTCATGTTAAACAGCCTAGGAAGATGATGAATTAACCTTAACTAAGGCAAGAAACAAGGTAGAATATTGTAATAAGACTTACCTTCAGGAGATTGATGGTTGTGCCTGGCCAGGGTGATGTGGTGGCTCTTTGTATGAGATCCACTGCCTTAACTTTACAGTAGTCTGATTGCAAAAGTGCATTAAACAGGGTCGATTTCCCCACATTGGTACATCCAAGTAGGTACACATCACCTGCAACATACACAGTAATTATTACTTTCACAGCGATACTCTCCTGACAACAACTTCATATTCTTTTATGTAAAAAAAGTAATAAGTTTTGAGCCTGGTAAGGAATTCTGAATCCTTCCATATTGCAGTTCATATGTCAACATGAATTATGAAACTGCAAGCCAAGCATAACAATGCTGTTTGTAACACCAAGTTCCACAACAATAGACCTTCATCTTTTCAGATTGTACTTTAGAACAACCTTTTGGCGCCAGAATTTTTTTTAAATTTTAGCACACCTGTATATAAAATGTGAATAATACAGGAACCAAATAAGTTAGAATTATGAAACAAACTGCATTTTGAAGAGAAAGAAACGGAGAGTATATACCATGTTTAAAATATTCAG
>Ga0123354_10009554_pt1 | contig 14869 bp, 6 predicted proteins | sample TergutLab28metaG_2_FD_97872 | JGI IMG/M metagenome (GOLD analysis project Ga0123354, IMG submission 97872) | Labiotermes labralis P4 segment gut microbial communities from Petit-Saut dam, French Guiana - Lab288 P4 | ecosystem: Host-associated > Arthropoda: Insects > Digestive system > Gut ...
GTGCCTCAAGTTGCACTGCTGCACACCTGGGCTGGTGAGGACCAGTGCAGGGTCAACCCCTTACAAAGGTACTACCTCTCCCATACCCATTGAGCCCTTATTATTATTATTGTTGTTGTTGTTATTATTATTGGGCCTACTACTACTGTAGCTTCTGCTGCTGCTGCTACTACTACTACTACTACTACTATGATGAAACATTATTTTTGTTAAGTTTGAAGGAAGGAGGTGTTTTAAAATTATATGCATCATACATCTTCTGTGACAAAATGTCCTTCTTTGGTAGGTGGGTGTTCAGCTCTCCAAGCCTATTTGCCATACTGAAGGAATGGTTAGAGCCCCCACTGAATGAAGCTAAGCCTTCGTTTGTGGGTAAGTAACTTTCTGTTGCAGCAGTGGATGTGGATTTCTGGAGAGATCTGAAGACACCTCTTTCCCTGACATGCCCACATATACACAGAGAGAAAGGGGTAACTAGAAACATCAACAAAATTCTGTTTTCTATCTACTACAATAATAAAGGCATAGTTTGATTTTTCAGTATGTAGTCCAAAGGTTCAGAAAGCGAGGAGATTTTGTACTCCTTTATGGTAGTGTGTATGTTGGTTATGGCAGGGTCCAGTTTTACCATCGGGTTGAATTTAGGATTTAATTATAATACTGTAAATTCTAATGTCCTAGGAGTTGTAATTGCCTTGGTGAATTCAGCCTGTCTAGGCTTGATATTATGGTCCTTAGGATCTGTAGGCATTTGGAGAATGCAGTTTTGTGATATCGAAACCCCTGCTTTATATGAAGAACAGGGGCACAGAGACATGTTCATATACATGCATTGTGCATAAGTATCACTTGCATGCAGGCTGTAAAACAATCTCCAACTTTTCATTGGCCAACTTGGTTTAATCTGATGATCAAAATGTGTTCATTTTCCGTGTAGATTATCGGTAAGGGAAATGTCTCCTGGCTGTGTCATGAGCACTGCACCAGATAAGTTTATTTATACAGTTGTCATTCAACTGCCTCTTACACCTGATGCCTATCATTTGACTAGTCCAGCATTAAAGGCCTTCCCAGTACCACTAGTATAGCTCTGGGGGGCAATTAGTACACACAATCCTACCACGATAAGGTGGAGAGACCGTCTAGATCAGGGATAGCAGAACATTTTGAGGGCGCATGCCCGTTTGTCTATCAGTTTCAAAGAAATTCTTTTTCTTGCCTGTGGGAATTTTGTAGAACAAAATAAGGTCTTGGACTCGTCCATGATTATTATTTATTACTGACATTATTATTCATTTATATTATAATTATATTATATAATTAATGCAGAATATTATGATTATGTTTTGAATACAGGCCTCTATGATTAGTGTGTTAAGGTAAAGAATTAGGAATTAACTGAGGCTGTTACTACCTGTTTGAAAATAATGCAATAAACAAGTAAAATTAAATTGAATGTTTCGTAATTATTACATGTGTACTTACTTACATACATACTTACTTACTTAATTACTTACTGACTGACTGACTGGCTGGCTGACTTACTCACTCATTCACTCACTCACTCACTTACTCCATGGAGCAGAGTCCTTCTTGTGAAGCTAAGCAGTTTTCAGCTAGTCAAGAAATTCCCCGCATTTTATGGAACCCGAAGGTTCAACATTATTGTATGATATAGATCACACATAGTATCTAAAAACATAGTAGTTGTGTTTACAATAGATTTTTTCCTGCCATTAAAATGCTGTACCCATCGTTGACACTGCTAGCACCCATGCAGGCATTGTAATATGTACGTTTAGGGATTTTCTCGTCAACGAGAAAGTTTATAACTACACATTGCCGAAACCCTGTCTCCTTATACTGAAATATGACCACATGATGGGGGCAGGTATTGTGATTTTCATTCCATTGTGAGACAATGGGTGGAAGTAGTCGTCATACCACACAATGTAGTATTGCGTTGTGTTTGGTCATAATTTGACAATGCTTGTGAATTGCACTTGGTATTGAAGGCCATAAGACAGTAATTCAAGTAGGAAATCTTTGTGGGTTTCAAAGTGCCATGACAGGAAGATATATGGAAATATTAAATGTTGCAGCACTAAGTATTTGCACTTGAGTAGCAATGACCATTGACCTCCACCAAGTTCATAGGTTAAGAATGTCTGAAACTGTACCTCCACTCCCCATATGCCTTGATGGCATACACAGAGACACCTTCAGTTATGATTTTTTATATTTCATTTCTATACAGAGAGCCTTGAACTGAGACAGTTCACGCTGGGAGACCAGACACCATATGTGAAAGCTGTGCGTGTGTTTGATTTGAACCAGGGGACATGTATCCCACTCTCAGCACAAAGTCTCCAGCAACCTCCAAGTGGTCTAGCAGTGAGGGTGCATCATCAGGTGGTGCTAGAAGCAGATGCATGCCTTGAAAGTGATGACTTCCAAATGGTTATTAGGACAAGACTTTTTGGCAAAGGGTAAGTCACACAGTTGAGTCACTAAAAAAAGGGACAGTGTGTTGTGGAGCAGAGTCAAATGAAACAAAATGTTGCAAGGTGCAATGAACTTCACTGCACTGTACTGTAGTGTACTGTACTGCAGTAAAATGAAACAGACCTGTTCTAAAAGGTAACACATGTGTTAACATACTGTTCTTCCACAACACTTAATTGCTTTTAAGAAAGTTATTATTGATTTTTTTAATCTTACAAATGTAGACCACAAAAAAATGAAATGACCTAATTTTGATTTTTACATACCAGACTCTTTTGCAGAACAGGTAAACACATGTTCTTGAATACCAGTATGCCTCTATTTTACAGCATGCATGCACGCTTGTGTGCACACATACACACACACACACACACACACACAGAAGCATAATTCTGAAGTATTTTTTGTCATATCTGTTGCTAGAAACTGCAGTGTGTGGAATGTTTATTTGGTCCCAGAACCATTTTCCTTAAAATTTAAGCCAGGGAAACATGATTTTGTTTGACAAGTAAATGCTTCATAATGAATTGTAGTTCAAACAATGAACATGACACTGTAGTGACATTAACACATGAATACAAAGAATGGGAGATCTGTGAGGTACTATGATTTTCATTTATCAGAACTGATTCTGAGACAGTGTTTTCTTCGACTAATTGTGTTTTAGGTTTTGTCCTGCCAGTTAACAGTTTATTGTTTGTGGCAATATTTTGCTGGTCTCTGAAAACACCTAGTTGATTTTTGTTGTCCTTTGATCCATGTGACTCCTGATCAGTAAAATACTTAATAGTCTCTTTATTTTTTAGAGCTGGAATGAGAAACTTAATGTTTTAAATGTGCAGTTAGTCATCAGCAACTCATTTAATTCGTTCCATGTGTAATTATTCTAAAAATCAAACCTTCCTTTTGTTCAATGCAAATGGCACCCTGAGTTGTCAGAAGGTGGCAGGTAGAATATCCTTCCTTTGACACTATCAAAATTAAGAAGTATGAATCAGAAGTGGCTGGTGTTTATAAGCTAACTGTAAATTAAATTAAATTTTGATGCATATCTTTTCTCTAAATGGCTACAGATATATTGAAGTTCAAAGAGAAAGGGTCTAAATTAAAGTGTAGAAATATTACGATGTATGATATGCAGTTTTAAATGATTGTTGCAATGTTTGTAAGAATTTCTTCTGAGTACTAATGGTAATTGAAATACACATGTATTTACTCCTTAGTGGTGGATTGGATCTGGATGTAGCAGTGGAGAAACTGAATATTAGTGGAAAAATTTATGCAACATTGACACTGGATATGGACGCGCCTTTCCCACACATCACTCACTTGAACCTGACGTTTATAGAGCAACCAGAAGTTTGGTTCAGCATTCGTGTGCTTAAGGTAAAGTCAAGTTGATTTTTTTTAATGATCAGCAACCACTAAGTATTGTTGAGGTGAACTGCAGTAAAAAATTGTGATAACATTTTTATGTTATAATGCTTTGATCTGGCTAGGGGATGTACTAGCAGACCACAAAATCTAGATGGATGTTAAAGCAAGAGTTGCACTTCTTAATTCAATGAAAGCTGTTAATGTTGTGATTGGAATAAATGGTGTGAATTATGTAGCCAGGGCTACCCTAGTCCACTCTGTGGCAACAGGAGCCCCTGCAGTCTCAGGGCCCTTGTGGCTAAGCAACTTGAAAATTCCAAACTGTGCAGTACCTGGATGTATATGTATGTGTAGGATTGCTCATAATATGTAATTTCTTTCACGGTTCAGATGTAATAATAATATTAATTTACAATTGCTTGCAGCTGCTCATCTGACCCATACAATTTATTGGCAGGCAGAAATGGCAGTAAACAAAATGAATAGTAAGATTTGAGGTTCTTGTTTGGTGAATGTGAAGATTACTGTATACTTGGATGTCATGCTGTACAGTCTAATGGAAAAACATTAACATTTTAGTTGGAGATTGCAGGTTTCTTCAGAACATTGGTAACATTTTGCCAGACTGCATGAGTTCACATCCCAGTAGACAGTAATCTTAAATTTAATATCAGTTGGGCTATGCATTGTGACTGTAATTACCCACATACAAAACAGATGCACACAATTAACATGAAATCAAAAGTCATCCACTTAGAACACTCCTACATGTTTCAATGATAAATTGCCATCCTCAGGGAGACATTTTATTCTACTCTAATTTTAAAGTAACAGTTTTGCACAACTTGATTCCTTTGGGTTGAAAACTAAGATATGCGATATTTATGTGCATATAACCACATACAATATAAACAGTGAAATACAGATCAGTATACAGTGTAAGTTGTGTATATAATATCAGGATATACATTGACATAATTTTTTTCTATTTTACTTTTAAATTCACTGTTTTGAAGGACTTGATCCTTTTGGATCAAAAACTTCAGTTCTAGGTGTTTCTGTGTATATAACCACATGCAATATAAACAGTGGCACATCAGTGATTTTTATGCAAGAATATGTCAGCATGACATTATGTATAGTATTCACGTTTTTATAGTTATAGTTGTCATTGTGTTTTTTAACATTGTGTAAACTGGATGTGTTAATTTTGTATTCATTTGTATTAATGTCTCCCTGAGGATGGCAGTTTATCACTGAGACATGTAGTACAGCTCATGTATATGGATGATTTGTGATTTTGTATAAACTGTGTGCATTTCATGGTGTGTGTATGTGATTGTAGTGAAGTTCAGAATTAACCAAAAAGAAGGTATTTTATATGGCTGTGGCTTTCATTGTGAAGCAAAATATGTGACTTTTTATCATGGCTCATAGGCTTAATGTAAATAATGACTTTTAAGACAATATAAATCAGGGGCAGTAGAACATAAATTAGAACATGAAAAAGAAGAAAATTAGAGAGAGAAAGGCTTTTAGAAGAGTCTGTAATGATTTAGCATTCTGTGGCATAAAAAGTTATGTATGTCAACATGTGTCATAAGTAACATTACTGATTTTAGTGGAAAAAGCATAATTTTGCAAGAGGATAATTCTGAGGTACATAACTGATGTTACGTTTGTAGACTGTTTAATAATTGTGAATCAACTGCTTGGTTTGATCCAGTGGCTGATATATGATGTATAGTAGTGACCCATTGGCTTGTTCACTTCAGGTCATACGTTGATTGTACCTTTGTTGCTCATGAAAACTTCCTGGGAACGAGATTATTTATAGAACTGAAGAATCATGAAAATATATAATGTTGCAAGTTAATTTACTTATTCTGTGGAAGATGATGCATTGTTGTAAAATTTTAATTTCATTTCAACAGCAGCTATTTGAGAATGGTTTTTGTTGATGACATTACATTAAAAAAACACCAGAATCTGATTGCATGACAAAGTAAGGAGAACTAGAAGTTTTTGTGAAGGCTGTGGCTGACCCTTACCTCTTTTCCTTCTTCTCTTACCTCCTCCACACTGATGCACATTGAAGTCTGATGTATTAGTGAAATATTTCTACAAAACCCTGCATTTTGTAATTAGTAATCTCTAATTTGTGCTGCTTTGCACATAGAGATGAAATAATTCATAGGACTGTAAGCCTAGCAGCTTCATTACATAAGTTTTTCATTTAATTTCACTTCACTATTTTATTGCCATAAAACTGGTGTTTAAGACAGCATAAACGTCACTCTAGGTTGATGGTGGATGGAGGAAGAGCAGATTCCCTATTGCAGTAATGCGGAGTGCAGTGATAGTTCATATGTGGAAACTTGCAGTGTTGTACTGCTCCGATACTCCTCTTATTAATGTCCTTATTATTGTATTGTGACTGTAGGGGTTGAATTTAGAATAACTGATTTTATAATATTTTTACTAAATAGGCTGTCCAAATAATGGAAGTTCCAATTCTTAAAACTTGGATACATGCGCTGGTAATGAATGCTGTAGTGACATCATTGGTAGATCCTGGCAAAGTGGATCTGAACTTGACCTCTCTTGACAGACGAACTCCAAGCCAAGATGTTGGAGACACATTTGCACAGGGAGTTCTTACAGTTACTTTGTCAGTAATGCAACCAGGTGAGTGACAAATGTCAGTACTTGTTTCATCAGTCTTTGTAGCACATCTGACCCCATTTTCACAAGAAGAGTTGTTGAATGTGTCTATAATGGCACCTGTCCTCAGAGACGTATGTACCGTGTACTTTTGTCCAGTTATTCTTATAGTGTTATTTATGCAGAAAGTGTTTTTGTGAAAATCGGGGGTGGGGGGGGGGGTTGTGGTGTTTTGTCTGTAGCATAAGAAATAATAAAATAATAACAATTATTTTAGTTAATAATTAGTAGACTTCTGAAAATCTACAAAGAGATTTAAAAAAAAAAACATCATAAAAGTAATACATGATGTGATAAGGGGAAAGGAAAACCTTCTATCACAGCTGAACTTCAGTGGTTATTCAATCTCAAACTGTACTACATGTTTTGGCCTTATGTGGCCATCACCAGGTACTTGTGTTTGTAACATTTTTGGGGGACCTCTGTATACACAAATTCTAAGTAAGATTGAAATAACCTTTTAGAGAAGTTTAAACATGTTTTGAGCCCAATTCTTACCAAAACATGCTAAATCTGTGTTGAAATATATTGCAAACAGCTATTTTAAATTAAGCATTTCCTTAAAGATTATGTGTTATTGGTTTCTTATCCCCCATTTTATGTAAATGTGAACATGTTCATCAGATTTCTGTTGGTAGTGTTCAATAACATCTTTGTTTATTTCAAGCAAGCACGAAGTAATTTTATCCAAAGATGAGGTTGCTTTAGTTTTATTTAAGGGGAACTTGCTGCTCTTGTCTTCAGAGTAGGAAATATTTATTTATGAGATAAAAATAGTTCATGGGTTTTAAAAATATGAAACCTTATTTTGTACACTTCATATGCAATCCTGTCATGTTCCTTTGGTACAGGTTGTAAGCTCACTTAACCTGGTTTGCAACTGAAGTCATACTTGGATATTCCTGCTATTATACTGGGGGGGAAACAGTTTATATGTATGTAGGACAAACGAGCCGTAGCCTGAACATACGTTTCCAAGAACATATAAGATACATTAAGAACAACAATCCCCAGTGAGCATATGCCCAACACATTCTACAAAACCAGCATGAATATGGCCAGATGAATAGTACAGGGTGTTTCAAAAAGAGCTTTACAACTTTGAAAGCGTATAGAAATTTATACAGAGGACATACACTACGTTTTGAACTGTCAAAATGTAGCAAAACACACCGAGTTTTACCTCGGATAGTTATGGTTCATTTGACTTCCACTGGTAATGCGGCAGACTGCCACATTTGCAAAAGTGACGCCAGAGATGCTACGTAGCGTGTGGCAAGAGACTGACTACAGTTGGGACGTCTGCCGCATTACCAGTGGAAGTCACATTGAACCATAACTATCCGAGGTAAAACTCGGTGTGTTTTGCTACATTTGGACAGTTCAAAACTTGTATATGTCCTCTGTATAAATTTCTATATGCTTTCAAAGTTGTAAAGCTCTTTTTGAAACACCCTATATAATGACCTTACTAAAACCTCTAAATAACCCAAACATGCTCATCCCCTACGAACAATAGTACATCCAAACCCTCTACCAAGAAGGCAAACTCATTCCGGAGCAAAGCCCAGGAGAAATAAACCCACTATTTCAAACGGTCATTAACCCTCAGCCCCAACATACCACATGAACAGACCAGTTGTGCTTCAGCCTGCAACACGGACACTACTCAAACCCAGCCGCACCAAATCTCCCAACACGCAACGAACCGAAGTATGTACAATCTCAAATTCACATAACAAAGTACATTAACAATGCACCAAATTACCAATCAACCAACGAACATACCACACACAAGAGGACACAATGATCACAAAGCATAAAAGATAACGGTCAATATCAATAAAAATACGCCTACCAACTACAACAAAGTGACAAACCACATCACACCAAACACACACCACTAAACGCCATAAATTTACACTAACGCTAAATCCTCCGTCTTTACAGAACAAAACGACTGATGTGGTAATTCAACAGCACAGTTGCAAGCTCCTGATGATGGATATATTAATGTCCGAAACATGTTGAGTACATAAGAAGTTAAATAAAATAGCAAGTGACATCAAGTTGGTCTTTTATTCTTCAGCTAGTTTGTAAATATTTTTCATTATCCACACAAATTATTTTGTCTGAAACAAATCTTTATTATTCGGTATGATTTGGAGTTCTTGATAACCTCATAGTTCTCCAACTCTTTAGCAATCTGATGTTGGTGTAGGTGAAGGAATCTTCTTTCTTTTGGTTATGTCCATTGTTTTAATTTTACTAGAGTACTGCAATTAGAAGCTAGCCATGCTTACATCTCCAAGTAAAGTTAAGCACCTAATCTCCTCACCAAAACCCTGTATGCATTTTTTTTTCTCAATATGTGCCACATGCCCAGCCAGTCTTGTTCTCCTTAATTTTATCATCCCAAAAATACTTGAAAGTTGTCATTTTGAATTTTCTCCCTTGTCCTGTTCCTTCCAGCTCTTAGCCTCAAATATATTTCTCAGCACTCTTATCCTGTGTTCTTCCCTGAACTTGAGAGACCAAGTTTCAAACCTGTATAAAACAACAGACTATTATTTTATAATTCTGTATAATTTACTATATTCATCCTTAGACAGACAAAGTAAGACAAAAGGTTTGTGAACTGACCGGTGGCAGCCATTTTCCGAGTTAAATTTGTTTCCTTATTTCTTCATGCAGGCAATTTTGATTTGTTAGTGTCTTTTCTAAATGTTTGAACTTGGCCATATTTTCAGAGGATTTATTAGCTTTATTTATGTTGTGATTTTGTTCTGAATTGTGTTTGCAAGATGAGATTATATTTTCTCATTATTTATTTCTAAATGTTGGTTTGGTTCTGCCAAACAACAGTAACATTATAAACAGTTTCCAAGATAGTGTAGTTGGTATTGAAATATCTCTAGGCTGGATGACTGAAAAATGGAGGTACATTCCTAACAGAGGCAAGACATTTTTAACTCTTCCCAAGCATCCAGACAAGTTCTAGCACTCACCCACCTTCTTGTTCTGTGGGTACCATGAATCTTTTTCCATAGGAATGAAGTAGTTGGGACATGAAACTAACCACCCTCCTGAATATGGTGCCTATTTGAAAAGTGTGTGTGTGGAGCTGCAGTTTCACATGATTTCATGGTATGCAGAGGGAAACTGCATGCACAGGCATAGGAAACCAAGTTGGTACAGTGTACTCTCAAATATTTGGGGTAATAATGGGCAAGGAGTTGCATGGATTATTGAAAAAAGGCAGATAATCAAAAACATATTGCGACACAACAAAAAGAAAAATGTAATTTATTACCATATACATAATACATTGCTAGCTTACACTTAATGCTTACGTGAATAGTGCAAGTTCTGTTTCCCTTCGAGATTACCTAATAAAAATAAATAATAAAACTAATTTATTTATTACATATATAATGCATATGTAGCTGATGCTTTTTGTTTACATAAACAGTCCACAGTTTTGTTTATCTTTGGGATTCCCTAATTAGCCATGCAATACCACCTTGGATTTTTCTAATTGCAGTTATGTATTATATTCAGAGTCCCATTAATTCTTGTCCTCGAACAAAGTGTTGGCACACTTTATTGCCATGCTGTGATCAGTGCACTTAATAATTTTTTCATCTTCTTTCACTTCATCTGCTTTTCCTCTTACAGTTGTTTTGTTACACAAGAAATAATGTTTGAATAACTCTTGTGTTGATCTCCTTTTTTATGTGAATGGGTTAGCAACCAATAATCAAGGCTTTCTTTGTCAACATTCTCAAAACTTACTAGGTTTTTATCAAATTTGTTATCTTGGGTATTTAATCTTCTTTTTAGAATCTGTCAAAATTGTATATTTAACATTAGGAATTTTCCTCTATGATTTAACAAGTGTTACTAATTTTCATTTCAACCATGCCACACAACACCTTGTATAACATCCACTATTGTCATATTTTCCCAAAAGGTTATAAAATTTTATCTTCATTAACAAGAGCTTTTAGAAGGCCATTCAATAATATTGTTTTATTGACGGTATAACTCCTTGAACCATAGGTTGAATTAAAGAAGTGGTATTCAGCGTCAAAAATTTTACACAGATCAATCCATCATCTGTCTTCAGTATAGTTTTATTTTGACATGTTGGAGCTTTATCTATAAGCTGTATTGCTTTTTGAGACAATCCTATGTTTTTTTTTTCAAAAATGGCCAGACTTCTGGGCACCACTTGTTATTGAACCAATTGTCAAAAATGTCTCTCCAGTTTGGTTATAATAATGCGTAGGGAGATTGTTGCCATTGGTGCCCTTAAATGATCTAGGGATGTTTTCCCTGTTACTAGAAGTTTATTTTTATTATTTCCAGACACATCCCACAACATTGTTGAAGGTTCTTGAGAAGAGTTGTCCTAGAGCAGATTTTTCATTCATGAGAGCTAATGTTTTTGTAGGCAAACCTTTCCAGTATGCTACAGTTGTATCTGCATTATAGATTTCATCAGACTGCAAATTCTATTCTTCAATACATTTCAGAAATTCTTTGCAAAATGTGTCAACAGATGCATTGAGTTTTTCTCCTTGCACAGCAAGTTTACAAATTCCATGTCCTTTCTTAAATCTGGCAGCCAACTGGAGGAGGCAGAGAATGTCTTCTCTGATCCCAGTGCTTCGTACAAATCTTTGGCTTTGTGTGTACATTGGGCTAGAAATAGGTATTCCTTACTATTGATGTCACAACAAATGTATCTTTATTTTAAACTATTTATTGCTGTAGTTCTTATTGAAATTTTGGTGTAAGCTCCCCAAAGATGCCAACAGTGCTGAAACATGTAGGAACTAAGTAATAAAGAGAATAATTTCAAGTGGATTGACTATGTAACATACAACTGGTTTACAATACACGTTGTATCTATGTTTATACATAAAGTACTAATCCAATTAGAAGACGTGCCACATAGATATACAAACAGTGGAAAGTATGAAGTCCGTACCATGCCTCCTTGTGATGGCATAGGGTGGTAAAAAAGAAATAAAAACAAACCATGCTGAATGGAGGAATGTTTAATTTGACTATATTTGGAAACTGAGTTCATCAAATAATTCATTACACATGTATATCTGTTGATGGTTATGTAGGGTTCTCCCACTACTATTTTTATTTTAAAATGTTGCCTATTGATGTACAGTGACATTTTAATATTTCATTTTTCTTTGGCATAAATATAATTATTTCAGGTTCAAATAATATTGTAAAGGAGAGGCTTCTTTCTCAAGTTACCTTTTATATTGTTGTAATATCGCTTTCAGTGGCTGAAATTGTCAGCTGAAACATGTTGCAAATGTGAGAAGTAAATGAATTTCAGAATGTTTGTGGTGTTGTATTAGATAACTATAGAATATGTTAATGTAAAGAATACAGACTGTAGAATTGCCCATTTGTTGGTGTTACCAAGTTTTAAACTTCCAGCTTCCTTTTGTTTTTGTTTATGTCTCTAACTGTTTGAACAACAATGGTATACTCCCTGGCATGATTAGGATTTCCCTCTTTCAATTTTCTTTTCAATTCAAGATTTTGTTTTATTGTGAGCAAACTTTCTTCCATTTTTCAGCCATTTTACAGTGTGCAACAAATGTTACGAATGTTTACAAAATTGTAAACAATGTTGCAGATAGATTTGTGCACAAGAAAAACACTTACCACCACCATAGCTAGATGTAGGCTGAGAATCATGTTGTCTAACACGCAGTAGCTACATGTTCACTGAATAAACATGAATAGGCATGGAAGATCCTGATTGCTGTATTGAGGATTTTGATTGAGCAGTTGTTGCTAAATCATGTTATTTCCCACTTTCATCATTAGTCATGAGCAACTTACGATCCTGCACATTTAACCTGCAAATCATAAAGCATTTATGGTTGCTGTTCTGTCAAATATACGTCATTTTTTTAGGTCATGTGCCTGAAGATGCCCGATGGCTAGTTCTAACACTCGGTGAGCAGCACCAGAAAACTTCACATCTCTCCCCACGATGGCAAGAAAGTTCTTCCTTCTTAATTAATTCTCTTCAGACAGATAAATTAGTTGTGAAACTGAAGAGTAAACAACTTGTCCATTCCATAACAGTGGCACAGTTTGAGCTTCAGTTGTCAGATTACAATTTGGATAGTGTACATGTGTAAGTACAAAGGTCACTTAATTCGTTCCTGTCTGCAGTGTTGACTATATTGATGTAACTATCCAGAACTTATATTTTGTATATTTCATGTGATTTGTTAGTTATTGAACTTTTTATGCATGCTTTCAATACTCACTGAAGTATGTGGGAAGAACTTTGAATTTGATAATATTTTGTAAGGTTTTTAGAACATGTAATGAAAGTATGTAATAAAGCATCATCACTGTATTATCATTGTAAGTTTGTGCATGGCAAATATGAATAATATAAAAAATGCCATATTTACTTGAATGCAACACCAGGGTTTTGTTAAATTTAGTGCTTAAATATGTGAGGTTGTCTTAAATTTGCATATGAAGCACCAAACCAGACCTGCGGAGCCTAACCAAGGCCTGCATCACCAAATCATCATGTATATACAAAAGAGAGATCAGAGCATGACTAAAGTTAACTGACACAATCTTTTTTTGGGGACTTCATCAATCATCTAATTTTTAAAGAAACAATGTTTTGAAACTCTCTGTGTATGTTTTCAGTCTGAGAAGCACCTAACTTGTTAGACCCCTTACATTGAACTATTCTCAATCACAGGGCACCACAAGAACAGTAACTTGTTAAGATGTGCACCTGAAAACAAATCTAACCAACCAGAAAATGGCTTTTGAAAAATTAAAAATTAACTACAAGATTCAAAAATAAATCCTGGACCAATCCACAAAGTAAAAACTTAAAAGAGCCATGAACTCAGACTGATCAGACCACAGACACAACACACAAATCCAGAACACATGTATTTAAAATTCTTAACACCATCTGTGGGGAAAATTGTGAATCTTCATGAGTTCAAGGAAGTTTATAAACCGAGAAATATGAGTGTGTTATTTAGTCATTGTGTGTCATAATGGCATGGCAGTGTGTTTTACTAGAAGTGACTGTGCAGAGGTTTAAGAATGCTGTATATCAAGTGCAGTGGATGGGATTGATGATGATATGTTTTGGCATGAGAGTTAAGAGGATGGGAATGTTAGGAGTGTGGGTGAGGAAGTTGAAGGCACTGACTGTGAAGGTGGAGACCTTGACACAGATTGGTAAAGGTAGATAGAATATGACATGCTTTGTGTGTTAAGAGTATGAAATGAATAGTAAAATATTTTTTCTAAGCAGACATTTTATTTTTGGGTGTCATCTTATATTTGGATAAATACATTTTCCATTGCAGACATGCTTTATTTGGTGGGTCATCTTAGGTAGTCTTCATGCATGCGGGTAAATATGGTATCATTTTTTTACCTCAGAAATAAATTTAAATATTATGCCCATTAGCCCCTAAAATTTGGAATGTGAGAAGAGTGGAAGTTTTTATCAAACTAGCATGTGTGTAGCTGTAGGTCCTCTAGTGGGCTTTCCTTCCATTGTCTTATACATTGAATCACTGAAAACTGTTATTGAAAGGGCTACAAACCTTTAGTACAGTTATATTTATATACATTATACAACCATCTGAGCACTAGTTAGCGCTTGTAATATTAGTGCAATTATGTATTCTACATTCACAGAGTGGAGACGTCTTTACCCAAGAAACAGACACCTTCATATTCCATAAACTTTCCAAATATTGGTGTAAGGTTAGAATATACAGCACTGCCTCCTATACTGTTGGAGCAACCAGCAGGTTGGCCTGTTCCTGAAGCAACAGAAGGTGGTGCATTACATGGTATGTTGCATCTTCACTGGAACCACTTATCACTTTCCATAATAAAATGCACACAGGATGGGTTGGACTGGCATCCTGTGTGTTTCTTAGGAACCCAAAGTTCCTGAGTATCAGTTCTACAGTGCCTGTTTCACACTTAAAGTCCGAAGGTTACAATGCAACCTGTACTGCTGTGTGTACTTGTGTGAACATTTTGTCTGTTTGTGTGTGTGCGCACACGCACGCGTGCACATGTGTTGGGGGGGGGGGGGGAGGGTTAAATGCCTATTTTCTTTTCCCCAAATTTGTAAAATTTTTGTTTTTTGTTCGTTGGAAATGTTACATTTTTTCAAAAATATTTGAAACCCAAAAAAAACATACAGTAA
>Ga0123354_10009559_pt1 | contig 14865 bp, 9 predicted proteins | sample TergutLab28metaG_2_FD_97872 | JGI IMG/M metagenome (GOLD analysis project Ga0123354, IMG submission 97872) | Labiotermes labralis P4 segment gut microbial communities from Petit-Saut dam, French Guiana - Lab288 P4 | ecosystem: Host-associated > Arthropoda: Insects > Digestive system > Gut ...
ATGCAAGTTGTTTCAAAGTTGTTAAGACGAATCACGGACATATGCACGTTGCTTCAAAATTATTACGACGAATCACATATATATGCACGTTGTTTCAAAATTTTTAGGCGAATCACGGATATATGCAAGTTGTTTCAAAATTGTTACGACGAATCACTGATATATATGCAGGTTGTTTCAAAATTTTTAGGCGAATCACGGATATATGCAAGTTGTTTCAAAATTGTTACGACGAATCACTGATATATATGCAAGTTGTTTCAAAATTGTTACGACGAATCACTGATATATATGCAAGTTTCAAAATTTTTAGGCGAATCACGGATATATGCAAGTTGTTTCAAAATTGTTACGACGAATCACTGATATATATATATACACGTTGTTTCAGTTGTTACGACGGACCACGGATATATACAGTGAAATACGAACACAGCCAGCTTCCGTGATTAAGAATTATTTATAATTATATTACATAGGAACATTGTTACGAGTTCAGAGGTTTTGAGTCTTGGGTTATGGAACTTTCTGGCAGTCGGTCATGTTTCTATGTGCCAAGGAAATTTGTCACTCTCTCCCGCTTGACAGCGTGAAGGGTTCCAGGAGAAAAATCCCATAGCTGCACACTAACCCAAGTAATTTTGACTCTTTAAGACGCTACAAAAGCAGACACATTTGTTCTACTTTTCCCTCGTGAAGCAACAGCCCCTAGTGAGCCTTGACCTCCTCCATAAGGTACCGCGATCACACTCAGACACACCACACCCGGTAGGACTGTTCTGGACGAGGGAACGGCCCGTCGCAGAGAGCTCTACCTACCATCACACAACACTCACAAGACAGAGAACCATGCTCTGGCGGGATTAGAACCCGCAGTCCCAACAAGCGAGAGGCCGCAGACAGTTCCGGAATACCTCAGCCACTGCACGAGTAGAGTCATCTGGAGTCCAGAGAAGCTGAGGGTCTGATTTCGCAGCGTCTTAGTGACAAACTCGATTCAATTGCGATGCCAGGAACTCTTCTCACTATTCAGGAGTGAAACAGTGTCGTTTTGTGTTATTTCATCGGAACAGTTAGCATTGGCACACGTAATGATATAGAGAAAGGATTGTCAGTGAGGCTAGCTTCGGGAGAAGAAGCTTTGTAGGCGACTTAACGCAACAAACGTGTATTAACCCTTTGGCCCTGAAGCTGGACATTTACAGTTTAGCGCACCATTTATGTAAAATGTGAATATTTTATGAACCAAGAAGGGTAGCATTAGGAAATACACGACATTTTGTGGAGGAATAAACGAAGATGGCGAGATAAAATCTAAAAAAAATAATTAAATATATTTGTTGACTAAATATACAGGGTGAGTCTCTCGCTAGAGGCCCCAAGCTATTGTCTATAAAAAAATTATGTTATTGAGATAATGACTTGAAAATTTATATACACATACCGGGAACGATACAAAACAGGACCTGCTCATAACCGATGCTGAAACTGGTCTCCTTTCACATTCAAGCACACTTGAATGCGTTTCTCCAAATTCTGGAATACTTTTCTCAAAGTGTCGATGTTGACGGCTTGAATCTCTTGGCGTATGGCGTCTTTGAGTTGTTCGATTGTGCAGGGTGTATTTTTGTACACTTTGCCCTTCAATAGGCCCCAAAGAAAGATGTCGGCAGGCGTCAGATCATCTTCCCCTTGTCTCTAACTTTTTAACCAATTCCTGGATGGAACACTTCGATGGTGTACCTCTTTCACCAAATTCCGTTCGAAACGCCGTCTGGCATGCTTTAAATGAACCTGTTTGCCAGTATTTACGAACGAGAAACCCCGCGCTGTTCGACTGTATAAATATAAAATAGTTTCGGGCCTCTAGCGAGAGACTCGCCCTGTATAAAAAGAATACTCTGGGGGTGAGCGGTACGTCTGTCCTATATACAAGATGCATGGTGCCTAAAGGTTAATGAAGACGACTATTTTGTCCTTACTGAGGGCTCCTCATTTCCGTCCGGACATCCCTGCTATGTACATAGTACCGAATGATACTGTAAAATGGTCGCGATAGTGATTTGGACAGACTCCAGTCTACTTTTAAGGTACTGGAAGTTCTGAGGAAAAACCACAGTATCCTCACTTATCTTCATATTGCTCTCTTCTGGGATGTCCCACCGTATAGTCTTGTAGAAGTATACTAACGTTTCGGACATGCTGCTCCGAAAAGTTAACATACTTCTACGAGACTACACGGTGCCATACCCAAAAATAAACATATATTCATAATCAGAGCCGTGTGCACGTCAGATCTAATTCAGCTACGTTACAGATATGCGTCGCTTAACGACGGGGATACGTTCTGAGAAATTCGTCTTTAGGCGATTTCGTCGTTGTGTGAACGTCATAGAGTGTACTTACACAAACCTAGACAGTACAGCCTACTACACACCTGGGATATATGGTGTAGCCTATTGCTGCTAGGTTACAAACATGTACGGCATGTTACTCCACTGAATGCTGTATGCAATTGTAACACAATTGTAAGAATTATAATATTATAATCTTATGGTACCACCGTCGCATATGCTGTCCGTCGTTGACCGAAACGTCGTTATGCGGCGCATACCTGTTTAGGTTTCCGGGTGCAAACTCGCACCCATGGTCTCTGTTACGCAAAACGTTGCTGATCGCTACTGCACCACGAGTTGAGTGACTTCATTGGCTAGTTGACAGCCGTTCGTGCTATACCGGCATTCTGTTAGAGACACTGAGGAAAACAAAACCCGGTTCACGATATCCAGTCTTCGAATTGAAATTTCAGACGATATTGTCGGGGGCTGCCTACTCATAGTCCGTGTTCAGATCCAAAGGCAATATTCAACCTCCCAAAGCACTAAGTTCAGAATTTCAGCAGTAACTGTTCTCCTCCCCTCGTTTCTCTTTAATGCATTTGGGCGGTTTTAATTAATTTACTTGTTATTCATGCATTTATGCAGGCCGAAGCATTAGTGATTCCTTCATATATATAATTCGTGAATGCGACAGGTTACACCTGTCCAAGAACGCAGTGCAAGGCACAGGATGCAGGTCTGAAAACGCAGTATCTTTAACTGACTGCCTCTGTAAGCAGGGTTGGCTGCAATATGAAAACACTGAGCATTTTCGAAACTAACACCACAGACACATAAAGGCGCGCGTAATTTCATACTGCACGTTGCCTGAACACTTAAGGGTTTTGTCTCTTTTTCTCGTTGGTGTGTAAATGAATTGCGATACTCTATTATATTTTATTTTTGGGCCTGGTACCTCAGTCGGTATAGCGACTGACTATGGGCTGGGCGGTCCGGGATCGATTCCCGGTGGGGACGAGATTTTCTGCACCCGTCCAGACCGGCCCTGGGGCCCACCCAGCCTCCTGTAAAACGGGTCCCTGTTCTTTCCCGGTGGTAAAGTGCGGCCGGGGCGTGCTGCTAACCACTCACCCCCTTCTACTGCCGCAGTCATGGAAGAGTAGAGTTATACCTCTACCCACCCTCTAGGCCACACCTGGCCTGTAACGGGATCACATTACCTTTACCTTTTTATTATAATTTATTTATCCCTATGTATGGAGCATGACTTACCGCTTTAAAAAATCTATACCCCTGGTACTTGTCGATTTCTGACATAATTTATAAAATCTTATCGAGTGGCACGTTGCTACAGTATCAATATTACCAACCAATGAGATTTATTTTTTTCTTGGCACGTGTTTAGGAACTTACTGTATTTGTGTACAGATGTCACCACAGACCATCTGAACTCACCTGAAAGAAGAGGCAGAAGCAAACCCACTGGTAATATCTGTAGTATTTCTGGTCCTCCGTTTTGCCACGAGAATTATCAACCCCTTTGAACGGAACTTCTTTCCCGACAGTTTTGTTGAATGCCGATTTGAGAGTGTAGGTGGAGTGAATCCAACAGAAAGTGTTCAGTACATCCTCTGGTATGTCTTTAGTGTGGACACAATCTATGGGATTGCCCACATACTGTCTTGTTGTCACAATGAGGCTAAAAGCAATGAGAATCATGACGGTGATACTATAGTGCAGTCTGAACACTGGCGAGTCGATGTGTATTTGGCTGACTTTGATGAGGTTCTTCAGACCCCGGAAAATGTCCAGCATGTTGCAGCAGGTGATCGCCTAGCGCTGCCACACGACAATCATACCACGTCACATGAATGTTAGTCTGCTACTGTCAGTAATTGTTTAAACTATACCACTGGTCAGCTTACATTTAAGACTTTATAAAGTACAGGAAATAAAAGCCCATCTGATGCTGCCGGTTCACGCAGTTATCTTGCTGTTTATCTTTTTTTTCCCACCCGAGACGTCCATTTTAACGTTATGTGCACCGTTAACACTGCGAAGTATATATATATTTTTTTCAAACTTAAATCTTCTTTTTTCTGGATTTTACAGAAATATCACTCTCTTTACACACGCTCATAAATTAAAATTCTATTTACGTTACGGAAAACTCACGATCAGCAACACTAAATCTTCACATCATTCGCTTTATTTACGACGTCGAAGTTTTTGCGCTTGTCACTGGCGCCTGGCGCCTCTACACCACACTGCATGGCACACAAAAATTCAAGCAGTACCTGACTCGGACATGTTAGATGCTGAACAAGTTTGCTTTTGCATATGTACCACATTTACGTGTTTGTAGTGTTTGTAGGACTAAAATCGTTCTGGGTTTTGACCATGGATCCATATTCCGTGTTTGGTAGTCTAAACAAACTTTGTTTTCCGTCGGTTGCGGAAGTGGCGAAGCTTGTGCAATCTTTACGCAGAGCAGAACTGAGTGTAGTAAGACTTGGCATGTGTTACAGGAACCTAAACTGTCTTATACAAACAACAAATGAAGGAACGCAGACCTGGTTTGTTCATAGCATTCCAATCACAGGAAGTTTCTTCATCCTTTATGAGATCAAGGTTAAAATCGAATGCACTGTCCATTTATGTATTTATGAATTATTGATGCTATATTAATTAATTTCCTTTAATGTACTTAGTACCACGTAAGATATCGTAAGAGTAAATTTATTTAAATTTAAGGACATAAATTACATGTGCGTTACAAATATATTCCAGTTCCACCGTTACATGTTTTTGACCCCAATGAGAAAACCCATAAATAGGTTGGCCGTTGGGTAATTGTTCAGCCTTCGTCTCTTGCAAGTAATCAATGGTTGAATCACGTAGAGAAATGTGTAGTTCTTAAGGTAACGCAGTTCTAAAGAAATACGTTAATTTGGGGGGGGGGGCCGAGATCTGTATGATTTGTCGATCTGTATTTGGATAATGTTCTGATTAAGCACTTAATACAGTTCTTGTTGCACAGTTACGTCAGATCGTATTTTCGTTCATCGTTGATTATGTAATAATGTATATTAGTGTAGGGCAAAACAGAGATGTCAAAAAAAAATAAAATTATCGTTAAGTAGGAATGTTCATAACGGCCGTTACCTCTGAAGTATTGTGACCTTGACTTGCAATTATACTGTTATCCTGCTTACGTATTTTTAGTTAAATTGCTAACCATTGACCGGAAAAGCCCGTCGTTAATACAATGACCAGACCCATAACCCAATTTGTATTCGTGTGTTACGAAACTGATATGCCTAAGAAAATTGGGGTTTTTATTATGAAATTGACATTAACTATACTGTTGCTCTTATAAGCCAACACCAGAGGTGTCGAACTGCATTAAAATTAGGTACGCCAGTGTTCCTAATAAATGTCTCACTTAAATAACAAGCAAGAATGTCATAAGGACACAAAAATTGCCCCGTATGTTGAGGAAGCTAATAAATTCACATATTATAATACAACGTTGTCACGGTTTTAAATCAGACGTCTTTCCCATGCGGATCCACTGCCCAGGCAGGTGTGGCAACTTCCCGATGCACCTTTCCTCTACGAGCACTACCTAACGCACTGCTGTCCTTTGACCCGTCAAAGTGTACCGTAACATTTGAGCTCGGAAACAATTCACAAGTCACTTTCTTGGGACTTTTTTTTTCGGAATTCTCAAATTTCAGAACCTTAAACTTCAGATCTCATTTCAACGTTACTTCACTCCGTCTTGCAATTACAAACACATTCCCCTTCATCACATCATGGCCGCCATCATCTGCCTAGGTGTAAGCTACCCGTTACTGGCCTTCCTAACTTCCGCTGTCTCCAATGTAGAGGAAATATTTTCACTAAACACTCTCTGTTCATTATTAAATATCCACTTTATCTTCAGGAACATCCACAACACACCACACCAACAAAACTGGTATATATGTTACACGCTAAGTTCGAAACGTGTTCTGTGTTTTCTTGTTGCAAATCAAGTCAACTCACATTTCGTCTCATTTCCCGCACTCATTCGATAGACCGTTACCATATCGACAAATGCTAGACGTCGGTGCCTGCCCTTTAGCAGTAACGAGGCCGTATCGCAAATATATCATGTTCGAGGCCCTGAAATGCAACGACGCCCAGCGCGACGGACGCCGTACTCTGCGGGTCTGCGTGTCCGTCCTACTGACGGGTGCCACCACCCAGATACCTCAGGTGGATACATTCTTCCTCCATATGTTAAATCCTCTGTATACAACCCCCCCCCTCTCCCTCCCCCTCAAACGTCTTGTGCTGCCACCTAATATATTCCACTCCCTGCTCTTTGCTTCTGAGACTAAAGCTTCTAAAAATGTCTTCGGTGCGTCTCGGCAGACTTCGCCTGTATATTCCACATAGTATGGAACCTTCTCCCCTCTCTGTGTGTTAGATCCAACACACTTTTATTTTTACCTTACCTTCTTCTCCCCTCGCATGTTATAAACGCTTAATTCTGTGTTCGCTAAGTCCGATCAGTTTATGTTAGAGCTTTCTAATCAGACAGGCCAAGGCTCCATTTTTATGCGTTCATAAAATGCATAAACCGAAAGCATAATGGGAGGTCATATCTCCACGTCTGCCCGCGTTGTTACTTCCTGAAGTATGCAAGAGAATTCGATGGAATTTGAATGCCAGTCGCCGTCCCAGCACCGTGCTTGACTGTATTTGTCATGTGCGAGCGCAGGATTCGTAATGGCTGTCATAATCTTCCCGCAAAACGGTACACCCTTCGAAAAAAAATTCCGTCAGTTGCATTAAACATGAGCTTATTTATCTGCATAAATTTTCTTCTGTGGTATTTATTTAATGACGTAAAACATATGGCTGCTTGATGTGACTACATGTGAGATCCTCAGAGCTGTAAGAGCGAAGATTAAATTATTGCTGTGTGTGACGCCGTGTAAGTTGATGCGTAGTTACTAATCTATCCTGAAGATTTAAACAGCACTTCCTTCCGGAAATTTGGTACCCACGTGCCAGCAAACATGAAATCATGTATTAGAATCAAGTGATATTATTTAGTTGTGGCACTCGTCTGTTTTTAGCACATGGATATAAAGGTTAAATCAGGTGTAAAATCACAGAAATAATGCGCTTTTCAAATGGGTGTATTCTGTTTTAGAAAATTCGTCATGCTTCTAGTTACAATTGGTGTTTTGTACGGAGCAAAATCTTTGTTGTTTACTGCCTACAGCTGCTGTCTGTATTTATAAAACCTTCTGGGCGGGTTTTGACTTTTCGCAGGGAAGTAGCTGAAGCCTCCGTTCTGCTGGCATGCGACGCTGCGTCACACGATAATTGTATACCGACGTTTCGAAGGGACGTACCGTCTTCATCTTCGGGGTTAAGAGATCCTTAAGACCTACTGACCCTCTAAACGTCGGGAACAGATCACCGAGTGACGCTGTGTAATTTCCCAAAAGAACGGATCGTCAAGTCCGTCCGTCCTTCCTTCCTTCTCTATACCCATTTCAGTGGCGCTACGGACAATTGGGGCAGAATGTTACTGCGGGAACATCCGCTTGTGAATACTTGGAGAAAAATCGGCCCGTTCCAAGGTCGGTGTCAACACAGAGCAAACACAAACTCAGCCATACCCGGGGTAGTACTTGAACCCACAGCCCCAGGGTTAGTGAGCCGTGCAGCAGCGATAATGTCACCTGCTCTGAGTCCGTCTGTAATGTTAAACATGTAAGATCATACAATACCCGAGGTTTAAACATTGTATTATCTCAGGGTAAGTGCAGGCTACCTGATTTCCTAACATACGTGGTACGCCAAAGAGTAATTTTACTTACTTTCGTGACATACCTGGTGCACTTTCGGATGACAGTACCCAATTTCGTGACATACCTGGTGCACTTTCGGATGACAGTACCCAATTTCGTGACATACGTGGAAGACATACGGGAAGACGAGGAATAAGACGTAATCAGCTACTGGATGACCTTAAGGAAAAGGAGAAGGTTTTGATTATTGAAAGAAGAAGCACTAGATTGCAGTCTGTGCCGAACGCGATTTGAAAGGGGTTTGGACCTGTCTTAAGACAGACTGCGTAATGTATTGTCTTGGTACACCCTAGGATAAGAGTCTCTTGCCGTCAAGCATGGGATTTTGCCGTCAAGCATGGGATTTGTAGCAATCAGTGTGGCCGTAAGACATGTTTTTCTCTGAGTACTTCGGTTTTGCCCTATCAGTGTCATTCCATCAAATCTCACAATCATTTTCGTCTTAACACCGCCTTATTAACAGCAGATATCAAAGTGTTTTCATTATGTTTGCCATACCTCGATGTGGTACACGCTTGCACAGGCCTATACCTCACCTCTGGTGGCCAATTTTCGAACAGGGAACCTCCCAACAAAGTAACAGAATCCTACTTGTTTGACTCCTCCAGTCGTATTTCGTAATTTACCTGAACGAAGAGGATGAATCCGACCCACTGGTAGTACTTGATGAACTTCTTGTCTTCGGGCAAGTATTTGTTGCTATGGTCGACACCAGGAAAGGGCACATCGACTCCCACCTTCTTGAAGAAGGCGCTGGAAATCGTGTAGGTGGAGTGAATCCAACAAAAAGCGTTCAGCACGTCGTCGCGGATGTCTCTGTCAGGAATAATTCACTGTTGTGTATCAAGGACGAGTTGTTAGGGTGACGCAGCATGAACAGTGCCTTCAAGACGAACAGTTTTATACTTTATATTCTGAACAGATTTTCCATTGTCGACAAACACAATACTGTATTGTTTATACAGTCTAACGATTAAAAAGTACCAAAATAGAACTAGTGAAATAATAGAGCAAGAAGGTCGATGTACGTATAACGTAAAACTGGGGGCCCGTTCGTGCAGCCATTGTTGTAGTGGAAAAGCAATATGTATTACTTATTGTGAGTGTGTGTCTGTAGCCTTAGGAGTCCAGCATGCAATGCGCATGCGTCATATCGTCATCAGTGGCCTGTCCGGCTGTACCATATTTTTCCACATTATCTCATAAACGGCACGATTTTCGGGAAAAGAAAGTTATTGGGCATCAAGTGTGTTCGGAATTTCTGTACAATTTTCACATGAAACATTTCTCATTCTAACAAGAACTCGGCGGTATATTATCATGGATGTACATACGTCCCCGTTATTCTTGTCACATTTTAATGTAACTTAAATTTTCACGACGGATTTTCTGATGGTATTCAAGTATCAAATTTCATGAAAATCCGTCCATTGGGAGCCGAGTTGTTCCATGCGGACGTAGAGACATACGGACAGACATGACGAAGCTAATAGTCGCTTTTCGCAATTTTGCGAAAAATTAAAACCAGACTTATGTGTGACTTTTTTTTCAGTTCTGACGTAACATGACTATCGCACTACATTATCCTATCCCTTGGCTAGGCAACCGACAAAAACTAGGGAAACCCTTCATGAAGGTCTCTAATTTCGGACGAGGAATCTCCCGAAGATCTAAATAATATGTCAAGAATGTCTAACTACAGATTTTGTCTTGTTATCAGTCAGGCATTAATTATTGTCTCTGTATCAACCAGTGGCGTACCGAGGGGGGTGTTAGGGGGTTCAAACCCGCCTCGAAATTCCGAAGGCCCTCCAAACTCGTGCCAAACTCAACCCGATTGTGAAAACTGTTAAAAATTGCTGAATTTAGGACGCCAACACTCCAAGATGTTCGGGAAAAAGGCAGTAAAATTCTAAAACTACCGCCGGTTCGCAATTGGTTTACATTAGCAATGACAAATAAATTGGTTGTCATCATAAATAGTCTTAAAGTACCAAAAATTAATAAAATTGTTTCTTTATGAAATGAAATTTCTTGTAACAAATCACAGCTGCCTCCAGAACCCCTGACTAGGGGGCTACCGCCCCCAGATCCCCGTTCTCTCTATCCTATGTGCTCAACTGAATTTGTTGAACCCCCCCCCGAACAAAATTCCTGGGTACGCCACTGGTATCAACGTTATAAGTTTTATGGTGTCGACTAAAATAAGCGTATTTTCATGAATGTATAAACATTTGAAGGAACATTGTCGTGACCTATTTTAAGGCTTAACCTCGGTATTTGCCTAGAGAGATGGAAGCAACTTAGGATCTTCTTAGTTATTTACATTTTGCTAAGCGATGCTGTTAATAGCTCAGATTGTATAGTGTCGAATGACAGTCTGTTTAGTGAATTGTGAATTTGAAGACCGTGTAACGGAGAGGTTGTAGTCCAACAGAGACAGCATTCCGACATGTTTCCAAGAGTGCGGACCACGAATTTAGTAAGATAATGGGTCAGTCCACAAGTCGTGTTTGTTAGTGTCAGTTCCGCGGTCAGTCAGGATGGCATGGGCTGCCTACCTTGTGTGGATGCAATTGATGGGTCTCCCCACATACTGGCGTCCAAACACAATGACGCTAAAGGTAAATAGCAGGGCCACAGTAGCTGAGCAGTTGAGGTGGAACACCGACGAGTCAATCTTGATGCTGTCCACCTGCAGCAAAAGGACGCAAAATTTGTTACGCATTGAGTGTCCGCAGACGAAGTGTGCGGGCGTGCAGCCAGTGAGTGACGGACTCTGGGCTCATTCTGTTTGGTTAACATGGCAAGGGTTGAGGAATACCAGTTTGCGGTGCAGAGAGACTTCCGTTTACAGCGCAGTCATTATTGAGAAGCTAGCTGTAACTCAGCAAGTCAATAAATTCCAAATATTTTGTGTCACCTCAAGGTTGATAATGCTGTTCGTAAACGCCCGCTAGCGGTCTCTGTTCTGTTGCTGTTTATCCTGTAAAGTCCCAGAAGGGCGGTAGAGGTATAGCTGTACTCTTTTCTTTCACCTCAGCGCTAGATGGGGGTGGGTGGTCAACGCCACGCCCCGGCCGCTTTACCTCAGGGTAAGAGACGAATTACCCATTGCACAGTCTGCTGGGTGAGCCCCAGGGCCTGCCCGGGCAGGTGTGGGAAATCTCGCCCCCACCGGGATTCGATCCCCGTACCGTCCGGCCCCCGACTATGTCATCCTGGCCCATGTTCTCTGTTCTGAGCCCAATTAATTCTTTCTACACATTGTGATATAATTTCTTTAAGGTACTCTTCGCATTACTACCATCTATGCCTAGGTTTTCCAAATTACCTCTTTCCTTCAGGTCTTCCAACCAGAACGAAATAGTATGCACTTCTGTCGTGTCCCATTTCGGAGATAAAACATGAGGGTTGATGGTTTAGTATACTTAAGCAGATTATTTGTATGTGTGTTTGGGTGAGTAGATAAGGGCAGCTGACTGATTGATTGGTGAGCAGCCAGGAAGATCTTGAGACCCACTTATCATTTGACTTCAGATAAAATGAAGCTAACATTTACCTGGACAAAAGGTAGCACTCCGCGGATGGAATCCAACATGGCGTCACCGCGTCACGCAATCTTGTCACTTCAAATCACACGTAAAGAAGCAGAGCGAAATCCATGAGCTGCACTAAATACGTCACTGACATCGGGACATTCGGATTGAAGTCGGCCGCTAACGGTGATAAACCAGTTTCCAACCACCTGAGATATGACGTGGTCTGACCCTTGCAAAATATAAATATTCAGTTTCATTGGCGTAGCTGAAGGGGATGCTGCCTACGGCGAGGCAAAATGAACATTTTAAAGGAAAAGTTTATATTCTGCACTCAACATGTTTTAAATAACAATGACAAATAAAACTAAATTTTAAAAAATGTAATTTTTTAAAATTTCACAATTTCTGTTAGGCCAGTCACTGCGATTACTCGCCGCCAAAATAAAGCCTAACCACGCGCACTGTTCCATTTTCATACACTGGTCCCTTTACGCCCGGGATAGTGCGTCTGGGTTTTTAGGTACCAGTTTGGGTGGGCCTCGTAGTGAGTCTGGACGCTCTGAGACAGGGAACACAGACCCCCCCCAGTTTTTAACCAGTGGTCTTTTCACTGTTCTGACTGAGCTACCATTGAAAATTACAAATTACATTTTGAGATTCCTGTCTCCCTTGTCACGATACATCTATAGATATGAAAACTGACAGATGCCCGTCACGGACATAGTTACGGAACATGAAATGTGTCTCCGGAGATGAAAGTTCTCAAAACTCCTACCGCATGAATGACTGAGAAGTAACCGTTCGCTAGGCTTCATTCCTCACTCGAAGTAAACACTTGCAAACAGAAAGGAACTGAAATTATGCACTGAAGATAATCCATTGTCAGTAATAAATCAACCAAAATTGTATATTAAAAACATCATACACTTTCTATAGATGAAGAACAAGAACTCGCTGTTGAGGATGCTAAGGAGGGCACAGAAGTTTGCACACGACCAGACTCGACGTTAGGCGGCGCGCGACCAAAGATCATCATCGCACAAACACTTTGCAGTGACTTCGCAACACCAAAGACTTCTGTGCTGTTGGAAGAAAATGCGGGGATCGTGTAATGGCGCACTAAAAGTGGACACCCTCGAATCTTCTCCAGCACATATTCACATCTATTCACACATCTCTCGCATGCAGAACGAGTGATGGCCATGCATCTCCGTTAACGAAGCTCCGCTGGCCCCAGCACCTAACGCACAATAAACCACAACACCAAACGACACAACAAAAGTCGTGTGGAAGTCGAAGGGAATTAGGGACACGTGCCAAAATAAGGTTTCGACATTGGTTGTTCCTTTTGTCCGTTCTTTGGCCTATCTTTTTTTTTTTTAAGGAAGGACAAAAAGAAACCAGAGCTTCAGTGTCTTCAGACGCGACGTGGAATGAGAACACCGCAAATGGGATTTGGTGGATATACGTACGTCACTGCTAGAGACGTTCGTTAAGTAAGGCTTCTCTCGGCTACTTTATATTCCTCAGGGTCTGATACTGGATGGCTTCAAAGGGTAAATCCTTCTTAGACAAATAAAAGTGTAACTGAAGAATAATATCCAACTAGATGCCACTTATCATCTTATTGTACTTCTTATAGGCTCAACATGTTTCAAGCACTACTATGCCCATCATCAGGAGCTCGCGACTATGATGTTGATTACCACATTGGTCGTTTCGTTCTGTAAAGATCACAACTATTAACATTAACAGAAACACGTTACCAGCTAAAACCGAACGACAAAGAACTTCACACAGAACATACACCACTAAGAACCATAATTTTGCATTAACGCCAGCCCCTCCATCTTTACAGAACGAAACGACCAATGTGGTAATCAACATTATAGTCGCGAGCTCCTGATGATGGGCATTGTAGTGACCGAAACATGTTGAGCCTATAAGAAGTACAATAAAATAATAAGTGGCGTCTAGTTGGTTTTTTATTCTTCAGTTATCACAATGACGCACGGTCCAATAAACATCAAACATCAAATAAAAGTATGTTTTGTTACTACTGCTACGACGAAGTGGGGGCCGCCATATCGTCGTGATATAACAAACAGTCTGCGCCTTGGATCACCGAGGAATTTTGGTTTGATTTTAGGTATAGGAAAGATATTTGTCTTCTCCGAAAAGTCCAGACCTACTCTGCCTCCCTCCCCCCCCCCCCCCAATGGGGAAAAGGGTTTTTCCCCCGGGGCAAAGGGAGGGGGAAAAGAAGCGGCCCTCCCCTGCCCCCCCCCCCCCCCCCCACAATGGGTACAAAGGGTCTTCCCCGAGGGCAAAGCGACGGAGACATGAAGCTGACCTCTCACCTTCATTCAGTGGCGTGCCCAGGAATTTTGTACGGGGGGTTTCAACAAATTCAGTTCAGGGCAGAGGACAGAGAGAACGGGGATCTGGGGCGGTAGCCCCCTAGTCAGGGGTTCTGGAGGCAGCTGTAATTTGGTACAAGAAATTTCGTTTCATATAGTAAGATTTTCTTAATTTTTGGTACTTTAAGACTATTTATGATGACAACCAATTTATTTGTCATTGCTAATGTAAAACAATTGCGAACCTAGGTAGTTTTAGAAATTTACTGCCTTTTTTCCGAACATCTTGGGGTGTTGGCGTCCTAAATTCAGCAATTTTTAACAGTTTTCACAATCTGGTTGAGTTTGGCACGATTTTGGAGGGCCTTCGGAATTTCGGTGGGGAGGGGGGGGTTGAAACCCCCCCGGTACGCCACTGCCTCCATATAGTGCCGAGTTTAAGAAAGGGTGGATCTATTTCCATACTCCTCCTATATACATCCATGGTGAGGACAGCGACCGATTTACGTTGCAGTTAGTACTGAGTAAACCACAGAACAGGGAGCTACGTTCTATATACGGTATTTTTACTCTTTTCTTGTGTTTTTGTATTGTACTTTATTTCATTGAGATTTTCCGCACCTGCCCAGACCGGCCCTGTGGCCCACCCATCCTCCTGTAAAATGGGTACCGGGTCTTTCCCGGGGGTAAAGTGCGGCCGGGGCGTGCTGCTGACCACTCACCCCCTTCTAGTGCCGCGGTCATGGAA
>Ga0123354_10009562_pt1 | contig 14864 bp, 8 predicted proteins | sample TergutLab28metaG_2_FD_97872 | JGI IMG/M metagenome (GOLD analysis project Ga0123354, IMG submission 97872) | Labiotermes labralis P4 segment gut microbial communities from Petit-Saut dam, French Guiana - Lab288 P4 | ecosystem: Host-associated > Arthropoda: Insects > Digestive system > Gut ...
CAATTTCTCTCCACGTGTTCTCCAACATGTCTTCAGTTATTGTAGCAAAAGCGTCTGTTATTCTTGCCTTCAAATTTGTAATATCTGGAACTGGTGTCGAAAACACTTTGTCCTTAACATACCTCCATAAAAAGAAGAGAAGGGTGATGTCTGGCGATCGTGGTGGCCAGGGTGTAGGACCGTCTCTCCCAATCCACCTGTTTGGAAATGTTGCATCCAAAATCCAAATGTTACAAATGTTACAATAAACACATGACATAAAACTTTAGAAACTAACTTAAGTAATGGTAAAAAAACATGTTTGTATTCCACGTAGTTTCCTTGTAATAAATGTTTGTAATCAGGGAAAGACTTTACGCTCACCCTATATAATCGTTTTTCTTTCAACTGATGATTAATAATCTGTTTTTGATACTTTGATTAAGTTGTTAGAACACCGATAAATAAAGTGATAAAATTTGTTTTAGGCGCGTTCGCAAATTTGCGAAAAGCGACGATTAGCCTCATTATGTTTGTCGTTCCTTCCGTCCTTCAGCATGGAACAAATCGGTACCCTCTGGACGGACTTTATGGAAATTTGGAATTTGATGTGTTTTGAAATTCTGTCGAGAAAATTCAAGTTTGATTAAAATCTGACAAAAATAACGGGTACTTTACATGCAGACCGATATACACTTGTGATCATATCTCTCTCAGTTCTTAGAATGAGAAATGTTTCAGCCATAATTGTCGAAGAAATCAAAACACACATTTTACGTTCAATAACTGCTTTTCAAAAATCGTACCGTGTATGAGATAATGTGGGAAAATATTGTACAGCCGGGCAGGCCACAGGTAAAAATATAATGTGGCGCATGCGCATTGCATGCTAGATACCTAAGGCTACAAACACAGATTCGGAATGTGTACTTCTTATTACTTTTCCACTGCAAAATGTTTGCACGAACGCGGCTCAATGTTACGCTATACGTACATTGCCCGTCTTGTTATGTTATGATTCTTTCATATGCGAGGTCGTATTGTGTGGTATACAGTGTCGAAGTTTAGGAATTGCATACAGCCTTGAATAAAATTACTGTTACTTGGACTGTAATCTTATCAGTCGTTGCCATAAAACCTTCAAAATCTCTTCATGTGTTTTGTTTCGAAAGACAATGCATTCCAATCCATTTCTTCCCTTGTTATTTTTTTATTGCGCGGTGGAAGTGGGCAGACGAATCCAAAGAGAACGATGAACCTAGTTTCGAACATTGTCACCAGGTAGCGAAAAAGTCGACCGATACTGCTCCGAAGCCTGTGCCGTTACTTTCATGAACGCATCAAATGACGTATTTCGATTCACTACTGTTCTCCCGCCGATTACTCGTCTCTCTTTCATTTCAGCCATGTTGTAAGTGTTACCGGGCCGGTTACAGATTTCTGTCTCATTTTAGCCATTTTTAAGTGTTTGCGTGTGGTGTGGTTTTAGACGTATAGGAAGTCGAACGGGTCTAAACATGGAGCGTGGTATTACGTACAGATATGGTGGTTTGGAGTGCTTTGTTTTAGTCATAACATTTGTGTTTGTTGTTCATCTCACCAGTTGTGTTGGTGAAATATTTAGTGCGCTTGAGTGCTCGGATGTAGAGACTGTGTTGCGAATTTTCAGTGTTTCTTGTGCTGACCACTTTTACTTCTGATTGTTCTGTTAAGAGCTTCTGTTCTGAAGAAGTTTAAGATAGGCTGTGCCGTTATCGAGTGTGACTCATCGCTACAAACACACCTGATGTCTTGAGGCTGTTACAGCAGGTAGGCTTGTAGTCTTTTATTTCCTTCTTTCTGGGCAACATTAAAAGAATGACTCAACAATTGTAATTTAATACTTAAGGACTGTTTAGTTGAAGAGTCTCAGGTATTTGTAAGAGTATTCATTCTGCTTTCGATGCTGCTTGTAAATACATGTGAACAGCCTGGTTAAAGTCGTAGATACAAAGGAATATGTGAATTTAAATGTACTTGTTCTATTCTGTAGTTTGCAAATTAATGGGAGATTTTTTGTTCCTCACAGCTGTGTTTATGAAGATTCAGCTCGTTTGTGATACGACGCTGTGCTTTAGATGAACGGTTACCGGATTTTCGAAGGGATGTGGTGACTTCGAAACTTTGTAAACTGCTCATCCAACGACCAAGCGTCATATCACACAAAGCCTGAATCCTTATTAAGGTGAAGTTATGAAAACTCGCGTAATGTTATAAGCACACGGGAGGTACTGGTGTAGGTTTACTTTAAGGTGAGGTTTCCCCGTACTGATAATCATGGTGAGTTACAACTACGTAAATGTAACCAGACTACGGATGATTTGTGCAGTCATTCAGCATCCATACCACTGTGTCAAGTATCATGGTACCAATGCCACCACGTCTCTCGGAAATCTTTCGATTAATGAACAAAAGTCGTGAGCGTGGGATTCGTTGGTCTGAATCAGTTATATTTAATTGCTTTTTTCCTTCGCTGTCCCTCAGGACAGAGGCTGAAGGATGGCGGTGATGGATTGTTCACAAGAACAACTCCTAGTCAGCGAGTCTTACAAAAAAAAAAGTAACAAGTTTTCTTCCTGTCAGCGGTCAACTTCTCCTTTATTTCTTTGTTGTTTCCTCTGTTCTGTACTGTCTAGGAGTTGTTAGATGATCATGTTTGTGACTTCAGTATATTTTTCCTGTCCCCCCTTTTATTGGACTTTGAAATTGGAATTGTAGCCGCAGAATTTCGGGATACTTGTGACTAGTCTTGCAAGTTTTGCCCGGAAACAGTGTGTGAAATAGATTAAGCTTGTTTAGTTTCTAAACTGTCGTCAACGTATGCTGCAGGTTTTCAGGTCTTTTTTCTTTTTACTGCTACTGACATGTCTCCTTCCCGTTCGCTTAAGAGTCCTGGGAGCTGGGAAAAATGAATGGTCCTTTCGCCATGGCCGCGTACAGCAGTGGACGCATACATTCGTTCTGCACAACTCCGATGTCTATACAGACGCCTAAAAAGGAAACATTTTTTTTTCATGGCTAGTGGGCCAGGGCCTCCTCATTATCGAGGCTACACGATCACACTCAGACACACTACAATCGGTAGGGGTCCTCTGTACGAGGGATCAGCCTGATTCAAAGACCTCTACCTGACAACACACAACACTGACAAGACACAGACATCTACGCCCCTGGCACGATTCGAACCAACAATCCCATCAAACTAGCGGCCGAAGACCCAAGCTTGAGATTGCGCCGCCACCTGGATCGACAGGAAACGGAACTTTTGATGTTTTGCTGACCGTGCATCTCAGTATAATCTTAGTAATTAACCAACTTAATGCACAAATTCTTGTTTTATAACAAGTTTATTATATGACTCTACATGCTTCGAGCACTGTGTGCTCATCATCAGGAGGTCAAAATTGTATTATACAGCACCTGATATCATCACACCTGTAGGTGGCCGTACGGTGCACAGGTTGAGATAGTATTTTCTCATCATCAGGAGGTCAAAATTGCATTATACAACTTCTGGTATCATCACACTCAGTAGGTGGCCGTCCCGTGCACAGGTTGAGACAGTCTTCATTCAACCCGTGCACCGGACGGCCACCTAATGAGTGTGATTATATCAGATGCTGTATAATACAACTTTGACCTCCTGATGATGAGCACATAGTGCTCGAAGCATGAAGATGCATACAGTAAACTTATTATAAAACAAGAATTTGTGCATTAAGTTGGTTAATTACTAAGGAAAAGAAAATTCACCTCTGACGTTTAGCTACAGTGTACTGCATGTCAGACAAGCTGGTCTCTGAGAAATAAGCCGTGGCAGTGCGTGTACTGCTGTGGAAAGTGAACCATTAAGTTGATCGTGAGTGTACTCAATTTTCCAGTTGCGCTGTAAAGACTTGTATTGAGTTTCAGCGTGGTAAAGGTATGCATTCCTGTGCATGGCATGAAGGCATGTGGGGGGGAGTGGAGGTATAGCTGCAGTGATTCTTATTCTCAACGCTAATTGGCAGCTTCACGCCCCGATCGCTTTACCCCAGGGGAAAGAGATCCCGTCACGCTTTCGATATGGCGATGGGCGGGCACGGCGCCGGTCTAAAAGGACTTCAATGACAGTGAAATGTAACGAATGGATGCGAAGTTATAAATAATGTGATGAGGGTAATGTAAGTGAACGCTGGTAATTTCGTTAATAATGCAGTCATTTTGATGGCATTGTTGGCATTGCGTCACACGATTAAATTCAAATGTATGTCGCACTGCTCTTTTCGCCATCCGAACTACCATTCGCCAGTCGTGTTTCTGCGTTACAATTTACTATATCTTGATGTTCAGTATACGTTTTAATAGCGACTTCCATAAGCATGGTTATGGAGCGTGCCCTGGTTTTATCCCATTAACAAATGTTATGTGCAATATTTGAAAGCAGATGCAAGGAAATTCCGAATGGAAATAGGCCTAAATTTTAACGGTGTTTGGCTGACGTGTGTGTGTGTGTGTATGTATGTATGTATGTATGTATGTATGTACGTTTGTATGTATGTATGTATGTATGTACGTTTGTATGTATGTACGTTTGTGTGTATGTATGTATTATGTATGTATGTACGTGTGTATGTATGTATGTATGTATCTGTGTGTGTGTATTTATGTATGTGCGTGTATATTTATGTATGTGCGTGTATGTATGTATTTATGTATTCTATTTAGTTTATATATGTATGTGTGTACTCGTAAATAATGTATATATATATATATATACTCTTATGTCCTGTAATGTATGTATGTACTGATATGTGTGTGTGTGTGTATGTACTCGTATGTAAGGCATGTATGCATGTATGAATGTATGTATGTATGTATGTGTGTGTGTGTGTGTGAGCGTAGTTGGTATAGTAACAAACGACGGCCTGGACGATCCTGTTTTCGATCACTAACAGAAGCAAGAAGTCTGTCTTTTCTAGGAACGTTCAGTCCGTCTCTGACGCCCACGAAGCCTCACATTGAAAGCGTACCGGATTTCTTTCTCTGACGAACCAATGGAAGAATTTACATGCAGCCTTGTGTGGCGATAGTGTACAAATTTGTGTTCATTTTTGCTTGTAACAAGTTAAAAAAGAGTAGCGACCGTGTGGAACAATTGGAGTCCCCTCTGGGCCACTTTAAACCAGTTGGTATTTGTAATAGCGTAAATTACATGTAAAAATGGACCGCTAAATTATATGACAAGATAAACTTTTTAGAGCCGAGTGGACGCTAAATGAACCGCCTTTTTAACGCTGAAAACTCGTAACTTTTTGTACATAGTGTCTGTATTCTGACAGTAAACAGTCATTATTTCCCTGTACAGTCATTAAGTGACTGGTCTTTGTAATGAGAGCGAGTCGTGTCCTCTGACGTACGAGCGCAAATTTGATGTATAATACAGATTAATTCTATTCTCTGAAGGATTAAATAACTTGCAGTATTTGCTAGTCTCTCTATACAGAATGAAATGTTATAATACGTGTGTGCACTTTATTCCCAGCACGAAGCTCTTCCACCTGTGTTTTCTGTCGTGTGAATTCATTATGAATCGTTACTGTTCAAAGGGATGCCGTTGCTAGATTACCGTGAAATCGTCTGCTGTTTCTGATCTGTTTCGTAGAGCCAAAAAGTACGTTTTTAATGCTCCCTGTCTTTGATCAAATTCGCAATCCAGCTACGCCTCGCTGGATCACAATTCCTGTCTGTAGACGGTGGTTGCTATATCACGCTACGACAGGCTCTTTTTCTCGGTGAACGATCATGCTGTTTTGTATTCAAGTCTATTATCTGCCGAAATTATACAGGTATAAACCCACGATGTTAGATCAGAGCTACCAAACATAGCTCAAGAGCCGCTGTCTTCATCTTCTGCCACAGCCAACCATATTCTATGCGGGTTACATGCGTAGTTGTTTAGAGCTCTCCATCTTCCAAAACCCTGCCATACATTTAAACGCGTATAACATTCAGGCATTCTTGTTGACCGTACAAATAACAGTACTGATGGTAGCAGAAACTGTTACGAACACTGTACTAGCAAGTAGTGTTTTATTAAACTACCAGCACCTTCATGCATAAATACATATTTTACATACATGCGTACACATACATACATACACACGTGTTTAAACATGCGGGACATTTATCTTTTTAGGCTAACTAGACAGCGGAAATATAATAATAATAATAATAATAATGGCAAGACTACGACACTCCTGCTGGACTTCACGTAACATCAAAGAAACCACGGTTCAGATACTGGCTCTGTCGCCAAATGAAGGCGCCTTTTGACTTGGACGCATTAGGTATAGTAAATATTCATCAATATTAACGGCAGCTATCACGCTGGTAAAGGTACATAAGAACGCTGCTAGTCGCCTGCTGATTCTCAGGCACATGTTGAAACTATCTGCCATTAACGTTTAGCGGGTCGAACACACCAGTCAACAGAATACAGGAAACCAAGCTTTCTCTATTTTAACGTGAAGGTGGAGGTGGAAGCAGTCTCCGAAACGTTTTTAAGCAGTTTTTTTATTCAGACAGTGGAGTAAAGTACAATTTGTGTAATAATAATGATAATAATAATAATAATACGCTGTTTTTCTCTGAGAACCAAACGTACACAATATTGCATTGCTTTCTTCCAAATTAGACACGTTTTCTGCTTATTTGTCTTACGCCTTCAGAGTGTGACGTCAGTGTTTTCGGTGAATCTGGTTGTTTTCGCGTCGGTCACGAAATATATGAAAATAGCCTTGTGATCGGCAATTTGTACATTCGTGGTTCATAGCAGCAGTTTGACACATTTGAATATGTATCGTTCATCAAACAGTGTGATTTATTACAGATGATGTGCGTAATTATTTAACCACAGTGAAGGTCAGCATAACAATTCAGTTTATATTGGTATCACCAAGAAAACAGATGCCAAAATATGAATACGTGGCGTGACTGCGGTTGCCGTACAAATAATCAAATCTGGTAACGTAGGAAAATTGAGATAATGAAACGGCATAAACTGGAAAATTTACAGAGCAAAATAACGGGACGGATTGACGTGGAGGTAAAATTCCGTATTTGTATAAAGTTCATACACCAACAAATGCACCATTTATTAAACTTGACAAAGTTTTAAAATTTACATTAAAAATCACTTTGACTTGCTCCTACATGTTTCGATCTGCGACCATCATCAGGGAGCCTTCGTTAGAGCCTAGCTAAAGTTATATTTAGGTTAAAATTCGGCAAAAAACTACGTCGTTATATGTTTTAACATACAACATATAACGACGTAGTTTTTTAAATCGAATTTTAAACTAAACATAACTTTAGCTAGGCTCTAACGAAGGCTCTCTGATGATGGTCGTAGACCGAAACATGTAGGAGCAAGTCAAAGTTATTTTTAATGTAAATTTTAAAACTTCAGATTTAATAAATAGTTCATTTGTTGGTGTATGAACTTTATAGATATCAAAATGCACGGTACAACGATAAAAATGATTAAAATCTCTATTTGTATAGATGTGTTTGTTTCAAATCTCAGACAGGCCACTGAGGCTTTCGTTGTTCCTATTAATCTGCCCATGTTAAATCTACAAGAGCAGATAGAAATATTCCACGACTGCCTCTTATTAAATAATTCATAATTATTTAGTAACATTTGACGCTATATGACTTGTCCAGTTGGTGCGAAATCGTCAAACTAAAGAAGATGAAATCGCATAGTGATATTAGCAATATTACAGAGGCATTTATAAATCTGATATTCCATGTCACATCCTGTTTTCTACATTCCACACTCCAGCCCAACAGCAGCTGACCTCACAAATCGGTCTGTTGCTTCCAGCAGGCAACAAGACAGCCAATGTACGTATGACGTAACACTGAAGTGCGTTCGTGCAACCATTGTTGCAGTGGAAAAGCAATGAGTATTACACAACCTGTGTGTGTGTTTGTAGTCTTAGGTATCCAGCATGCAATGCGCATGCGCCATATTGTCATCTGTGGCCTACCTCGCTCTACTGTATTTTTCCACATTATTCCATAAACGGCAACATTTTCGAGAAAAAATTGTTGAACATAAAATGTGTGTTGACGGGTGCGTCTACAATATTTGTCTGACACATTTTTTTCATTCTAAGAAGAACTGAACGAGAGATGTTCAAAAATGTAAATTAGCCTTCACGTAAAGTGCCCTTTATCCTTGTCCGATTTTAATGAAACTTGAAATTCGCTCAACGGATTTTCGAAAAATAAGCCAGTATCAAATTTCATGAAAACCCGTACAGTAGGAGTCGAGTTGTTTCGTGCGGGCAGATGGAAGGAGGGACGGACAGACATGACGCAGCTAATAGTCGCTTTTCGCAATTTTGCAAACGCCCCTAAAAATGTACAGCTTAGAAGAAAGTGACTATTTTTTTTAAAATTGAAATGCTTTAAGTCCCGTATACTTCAGACCGTATCTCTCTGTTATACGTTTCACTTCGGTCCTTTTTAAATATAGGCCGAAAATGGCAGGAACTACGTAAACGCAGAAGAAAAGGAGTATTTATGTGTTTTCCCAAGTGCGGTAAATATCTGTGATATACTTTTATGATGGAATATGTTTATATTCTGACCTGCTGTGTAGTGGATCGTTTTTTCTGATATACGCAGACAATTTTCAGAATCACAGACGGAGTATAAGCGAATTTATCTCAGAACATGAGGCACCATTAGTGCCAAGTTCAGATGGGTAGGTACATAGACTTTTAATTTTGACGGTTACATGATCTTTGCACGGGTAACTGCTTGGACCTTAAAATGTGAATTGAGGGCTTTAATGTGATAAGTACTGCAGCAGTCACCCTTGAAATGTGGTTTTAAAATTTTGGTGTATTTTGTTATTTTCAGGTATTGTGAATTGGTTTTTGCTTTTTTAAAAATAAATATTTATCTTCTGTAATTTGGCGGTAGTCATTGTTGAATGAAACTGTTTTGCGCGCTTTAGAAAAATTGGGAAAAGCGACTCTTAACTTCTTCATATCTATCTATCCTTCAGCATGGAAAAACTCGTCTTCCACTGGACGGATTTTGGTGAAATTTTATATTTGAGGGTATTTCGGAAATATGTCAAGAAATTTTAAGTTTGACTAAAATCCAACAAGAATAACGGGTGCTCTATCTGAAGATCTATGTACGTTAGTGTCTCTCTCAATTCTTCTTAGAATGAGAAGTGTTATCGGCAAAAATTATAGAGAAAATAAAAACACACATCGTTTGCTAAGTAACGTTTTTCCGAAAATCATGTTGTTGATGAGGTAATGTGGAAAAATATGGTAGATCCAGACAGGCCACAGATGACAATATAACACGGCGCAGAGATGGTTCAGTTGGCATGCCGGATAACTAAGACAAGAATACGGATATACAGTCAAAATATCTGGTGCTTATTGCTTCGTGGTTGATTAATTCCATCTGATTTCGTAAAATGCTTTACGGCAACAATTTACCAAAATTAAGGAACTGCGCAACACCTTGCATGTCATTACGATATGTTATGCCAGGCGGTACGTTTAAACAGGGCCTTGAGCGCACTGACGTTCTCTGTTAAATGTTGGTTATGTTACAGATTAAGAAAAATATGTAAAACGGAAACGGGTTGATGTCGTTAATATGCCCTTATTTCTGTTCAAGTGTAATGAGTTATTTAGTATAATGTAATTGTGTAACATTAAACAATTTAGTTACGTGCGACTTCAGATTCGTGTAACACTCGTTTTGATATTCGCAGGAATCTGACCAATTTTCGTTTGTTGCGTGGAACTCTTCGGACTGCCTTGTTTCTACCTGTCTTCGGATTTAGAGGAACTGACTGCTCTCATTGGCCATCATTTGTAACCTTTGGCTGCAGGCTTACTTCTTACCAGGAAATCTCTTTTCCTGAATAACATTTTAAATTGGATGGGTGGTGGTCTTGAGAGCCGCTGCGTAGGTCGTGTGTACGGTGCCTTGCACGGCACCATCCGCACTGTAAACACGACCCATGCAGCGGCTCTCAAGACCACCACCCATCTGAAACCTCGGTGCAGAAAACCATATGCTGCAACTCAACATCTAATGCTCCTGATGATGGGCGTATGTACCCGAAACATGTCGAGCTAAGAATACATCAATAAAATTACCTAGTTTCATCAAGTAGGCATTTCACTTAATTTCATGGTATAGTGTGTTTTACGTGCGTCAGTATAAGCAGTCTTGTAGGTAGAAGAGTGTGTTCGATTCAATATCGGACACATCAAATTAAAAATTCAAATATTAAATTAGAATTGGTGCTTTTTGTTGGTTTATATTGTATGAAAATCATGTAAGTTGGCTTAACATTTTTGTGCTTCCAGTAAAGTTTAACCAATCGATTTAGTCCTATGGAACTTGTATTCATGTCGATACCAGACACCATGTAGACATCGTGCTTCCTAATTTTCTGTCTCCAGTAATCTCAACATGGGGGCAGTTAAAACCTTCGAGGTGGCAACTTACTGTAATATTATGAAATTCTGTGCCCTAGATGTAATTTTCTTAAGCTCATTTTCATAGTATGCAAATGAAGATTTGATGGCTGCGCGAAATCTGTACCTAGTCCCCATGCGACTGACGTCAACAAGTTTTACACCTTTTTTTTCCACAGCTATGAAGGAAGTGAACAACTAAATTAACAGACTGTTGAGATATTATGTTGATACGCCGTACTGAATGTTTCTCGTTTCCAGCTGGGAATGTTATGTGCTGAAGATTATTTACTAGTCCTGATAAAACGTGGTGGAATGGACGAGTTTAGAGCACTTTTTTTTTCTCTCTTTTTCCCACATTTCCATTTAATGGTACACCACGCGCAAATAGTGTGTTTTGAAGTTTATGGGTCTGAGAGTACAGTATATCTAGTTCAGCTGTGTGTAGGTCTCTTGGATTGGCGCTGTTCCCTGAGAAGGCTTCAGACTTGGGTGGTATATCAGGTTGGATAAGTTCGTAGCAACTCTGGAAAGGCGCTCGCTGTTAAATGTGTCTCCGTTCCTCACCTCCGAGATTTGCTTTACGTTTATCACGTGACTAATAGCTCTGCATCACGCTAATTTACTTTCTACGAGAAAATTTTTGTTTGTAGGTAATTAGCTATTTTGTGCTCACCGTCAAATAGTACTTGGTTTGTGAATTTCTGTGAAGTATGCATGGTCAGTTTTATCTTTACGGTTCCGTGCATCGCTGATCCTTACCAACAACTGTCCAACGAGATGCAACACAAAGCAGTCTATTTATTATTCTGCAAGTTCACTCCACATGTTTCGGGTGTCAACCACACCCATCATCAGGAATACACGAAACTGTAACTACAGCCTCCGGTACTGGTCATATTTTTTGTGCAGCTACCTCCTTCCAACGTGGCCAAGTTTGGCCACGTTGGAGGGAGGTAGCTGCACAGTACCGGAGGGTATAGTTACAGTTTTGTGTACTCCTGATGATGAGTGTGGCTGGTATTCATGGTCAGTTTTTATATTGGTAATGTGCAGGTTTTTCCTACTCTTCTACGTTTTCCATTGTACTAAATTCTAATTTTTATGCCTGGATTTTACGATTTCTAATGTTAATTCAACAATTCTTACAGATTTGTGGTTAAACAAAGGTGGAGGAGAACTACCTCGCATTTGCGTTTGTATGTTCGGTTGCAAAGATATACAAATATGAAGTAATGAAAATATTGTAACCTAATTTTAGTAACTGTTTGTCATCAAATATTGATATTTTATCCATTTAGTTTTATAATGTAACAATTAAAATTACAATTGACGACGACATGTCCTAGCATCAGCTGCTCCTTTGTGTCAACAGTTGGCATGAGGATGGATATTATTATTGGCCTAAACGTGTCGGAGAAGTTAGAATGTGCTTACATACACTCAAATCTACAGTTAGTTGGAAATAAATATATTCTTAAAGACACGAGGAAAATTACGAAGGGCGTAAATTCAGCGTGTATTTGGAAGATGGAAGATACATGTAAGATACTGGGAAGAAAGTTGTAAGGAAAAACAGCCTTTTGAAGATTCATTTAGGCATAGGGGTGCGATAATATCAAAATATTATTTGCATTGAAGTGAGAGGTAATTATGTGAAAATGATCCTACTGGAGGTGGGGTTCATTGGTGTGTTGTTGTGCACACGGTTTGGAAGATACTGATTCCTTGAAAGGGGTTTTTTGTCTACCAGAAAAACTGTGTACTTTCAAAAAGAACTCTGCACAACGAATTTAGTTACATAGAACACCGGTCGTGCAGGCTTCCTCTGTCGCGACCAAGACGAATATGTTCGATACATCTCCTGCTGTACTGTCCTTCTCCTTGAACTCCGGAATTTAATCCACCACCAAAAAGCTTACACAGACTTACTCAGAATGGCTGAGTATTCCGGACACATCTCGGCACAATTTTTCTACAGGTTGACATAAGCGCATGCGCGCACGCGCAGTGTGTAGTCAGATCATAAAATTTAGTGGTCTAGAGGTTCCGGATTTTTTTTCTAGCTAAGAAAGAAAGTAAAAAAAAAATGCAACGAAACATATTTCAGTGTAATGACTACCATTTATCTGAAGACGGGATTGTAGAAGGCTCTGGAAGCATCGTTTGTATTACGTCTCGCAGTAATTGAAAGAAATACGTATTTTCAAGACCCTCAAATGATCAGAGGAGTGTCACGCAATTGTGATTTAATGTTTCAATCTTTGCCACCTAATTTCAAAGAGAAATGTTAACAGTCTTAATGCTTCGCAGGGTACAACCAACAAGATGCAACGTTTCACAATTTATGTATTTCTGTAAGACGCTCTACATGTTTCAGACGGTTTTCCGTCCATCATCAGGAGCTCAAAACTGAACATTAGAGCGTAACATATTTGTCAGACCGATACTGCTACCTGCTGCTAGCCTGAACGGCTAGAAGCAGGTAGCAGTATCGGTCTGACAAATATCTGAGGCTCTATGTGCAGTTTTGAGCTCCTGATGATGGACGGAAAACCGTCTGAAACATGTAGACCGTTTTACAGAAATAAATAAATTGTGAAGCCTTGCATCTTGTTGTATTCTGCGAATATATTAACGATGCACGGACCAATGAATGTTAAAAATAAAAGTCGTACTGCTGTGTGACAAAGCAGACGTTACGAAGTTTTTGGCAATCAAAATAGCTTTATTTTGAGTTTGGATAACTGAGCCTGCAGATGACTGTGTATATATATGTGTGTGTGTGTTTGTTTGCCTTTCCTCACTCGAACAATTGTTTGTGTGTTTATTTGTAAGGTAGCAACACAGAAGCTTTCACACAGTCCGGTTCTAGAGTGTTTGCACAGAGTTGCCTGGCATGAATCTCGTAAGGTATACAGTGGCTTAAATCTGGCGATACATTCTGTTGGCAGGAATGGAAAGACAGATGACCTTGTGAAAAATCGATACATGCCCCTTATTTCAGTGTTACATTTACTGCTTGTGCGTGCAAGGAAAATGCGAGAAGTGCTGCAGGAAATCTATTTGAAGAGAGAAAAGTTACCATCAATGTCAAGGCCTTTGTCAACTGCAGGATTATACTTTTTTTTTTTAAAGCGTTTGTATTAAATCTCGTACCATCATCCCTTATTTGCACAGTATTAATTTCCTCAAAGTCCATTCACGTCAACAAGAACGTATCGTCGAACAATGATGAGGTAAAAGAGGCTTGGCGAGTACAAAAAGTTTCACCATAGGCGAAATCTGATGCTTATTGCCTTCACCGAGACCCTAGACCTGGAGTGCAAACAGAATGCCTTGTTACTGAAAGGAACAAATTTCTCTTGTTTGCAGCTAGTTATTAATTCAAACCATGTATTTTATTACGTTCTCTTTCAGTCATACTTATGAAACTGTAAATACTACAGCTACAACGAACGTGGAAAACTTTCGTATATAGTAGGTACACAAACATCATCAAGAAAAAGGGCAGAAACTCTGGGGATTTGTACAAAAGTAAACATAGAGAAAACTAAGTTTACTCGTATTTTTGTATATAAATATTATAGAATGAGAGATAAAATCAAGCGTTTAACAAATTCTTTGAAACCGTTCTAGGCTTGGTGTATGTTATGTCAAGTATAACAAATTAAAATCAATTTCTACCAAAAATCTAAATACCAGATTAAATCTGGCGAAAGCTTGTAATCATTCAGTTGTGAAACGTTTACCGCCCACACAGAAATCCACAGAAATTCAGTATTATTTATATGTTTCATATGGCCGTGACACGTGATGAACGCATTCTAAGGGAGTAACTTAATTTGAGGGGTTTTGTTTTGAAAACTGGCTTTTCAGGTGAATGCTTTGATCGGAAAGGAAGGAAGTGGTAGGAGGATGGAAAGAATTGCATAATTTTTACGCTTTGACAAGCGCTATTAAACTAACCGAAGCAGGAACATTGATATTGGCAGGGTATGTAGCACATATGCAGTTGAAATAGAGAGAGAGAAGTATACAAAAATGTTTGACGGAAAAATTGTATGACAGATGCTGACTGGGAAATAGAAGTGCACAGTGGATGCTAATATTAAAACGTATTTTAAATAACGCCTGTCATGTGGAGTGAAGTCATCTGACTCAACCCACAGTGTAGCGGCGGGCCGTAAGAACACCTCAGTAAAACTTGTGGTTCTCGTGGTTAAAATGCGCTGGAGTAAATCGGAGATGATAATGGGGGGGGGGGGGTAAGTGATTGTTGTAACATTTATAAAAACCTGCAAGTCTTGTTTGTTCGCAGGACACTTTATAATA
>Ga0123354_10009564_pt1 | contig 14863 bp, 5 predicted proteins | sample TergutLab28metaG_2_FD_97872 | JGI IMG/M metagenome (GOLD analysis project Ga0123354, IMG submission 97872) | Labiotermes labralis P4 segment gut microbial communities from Petit-Saut dam, French Guiana - Lab288 P4 | ecosystem: Host-associated > Arthropoda: Insects > Digestive system > Gut ...
CTGAGTGGACCCCGTTCCAGACCCACTACTACTCAGAAAATCTGGTAGCGCCGGGGATCGAACCCGGGACCTCTGTATCTGTAGCCAGAAACTCTGACCACTAGACCACAGAGGCGGTCTCGTAATAATATAGCATAACAATAATTATAAATGAAACTTATTTTGTTAACAATAGAATTTACGGTTAGAAGTGCTTGTGATTTTTCAGTATATATTCGCTTTCCTTGCTAATATCATAAAAAATAACAGGCTATAGGCCCAGTAACTGAAATTTTGCAGACGAAAAACACTCACTAAAATTTAAATTTTCAGGTACTAGCAAGTTTATTTAACAAGAAGTTGGCAAACGAAGATTATTTACATCCAAACCTGCCCCAATACTAGCACAAAGTTTGACAGCAATGGGAACCGTACATACTGGGAAGAATTATGCAGTCTTTCTGCGATTACTTCAGTTTTTCCCTGCCAGTGCCATTCCGCCAGTGCTTGCTATTCAAAATTCTTTCATGGAACATCGACACTAGTCCCCCAAAATTGTCAGCTTTTTACATGAAACACTACGCTCTGCCTTCCGCCCGCCCGTTATGTCCCCCCCCCCCTCTCGCTCAAAACGACGTACATTACAAAACATCTTTGTGTGTTCTCTATTGCATTTGAAGTAGGAAAATGAAGAAGTATATCTCTTACATTCTTATGTTCTTCTGTTGGCATACCAGCAGACAAAGTAGCTGGCATTACAGTAAACAACAGTGAATGGTTCAGTGATGTGTTTATGAGCAGATTTGTATGGTTTGAGTAGAATTATCGACCCATCTGCCACATTTTAGGGATTTTTTTTACAGCATTATTACACGGAAAAAGGATGCTTCCCTGTTGTTTTGGGATTTCCTTTACGTTTCCACAGAGCACTAAGGTTGTTTGTTGTTCAGTGCTGCATAAGCTGCACATGCCTGAGTGGTATGGTGGTGTATGTGGCTTGCGACGTGTGTAGAGTCCAGTTGAAATGTGATGGCACACGGTGACGCACCGGACGGGAACTGAAGGGGAAACTGGCGAAAGGAGTGGGTAGCCAGTACTCTTCACACTACCTCGGAACATGGTGTATCCAGCATTACTACCGCTGATGCGCACACTTCGGCTGCCAGTAGCCGACTGAAATGACACCCCCGCCGATTTAAATGGACTCGTCAGTTTCGCCGAAAGACGAAATCTGTTTTCTGCACTTGTGCCATCACATTTCAAACACAGTCTACAATAGCTTACAGCTTATTGCAGATTTTTCCAGCTAGACGTCCTGTGAGGGTGGCCAGTCAGGAGGCAACATATGGGAGAGAAATAATTTTATGCACCAAATTAACGTACGGTAGAAACACTGTGCACTGCTCGAGAATTGTTTTCAAATCCGAATTTAAGAAGATGACGGATAAGATGGATCCTAGCAAAGCATTTACAACCAAGGCAAGTGTGTGGAGATTATTATTATCTGCACAAATTTGAAACAAATATTCCCCGGACAGTCATAAGGTTTGTTGTTTCCTATAACTGTGTTATATAGGGTATAATGAAATACAGTAATACCTCGGCTAACAAGTGACCCTGCTAACGAGTTTTTCGCTTAACGAATATTTTAGTGGATGCGCGCGCTAACATAAAGCAGCAAACATGAACGGTCGGGCCATTCCAGGAGCTTATCTTTTCTATCTGTATGTGTGTTTCGGCTAACGAATGTGATTCCGGAACGAATTATCTTCGTTAGCCGACGTATCACTCTACTTCTTTATTTCACGATATCTTATTTCCGTTAAACACCAGTCACGGACAGGCGATATACAAATGTCAAATATCTGGTGCATGGTTTTAGTGGAAACTTGTGTGAGCAAAACCAGTGACATATCGAGCTGCATGTGATTCGCAAGCCGCTTTTCGACACCCGTAACTTATAGCTTTAAACATTATGTCATTTCGGTGCACTCGTTTGTGTTAATTTGATAGCGCCTCACTTTCAAACCGACCCTTATTTTCGTTGTTATAGAATTGAGAATTTCAAATCTCAAAATCCACTATCTTGTTTAGACCTCTTCTTCAGCAAATTAAACATTTTATCCAGTTTTTAGAGATAAGTATTGAAAAACGTTATTATTCCATTGAATTAGCTCAGAGACCCTCTGCGAAACTATGAGTACTGGCTTTATGCATCGAATTGCTTTGGGATTCACAACTGAGTTTTGAAATGTGAATTTTTTAAACCTTTAGCAGGCCAAGTTTTATGGACAGACAGTGCGTCTTATGGCTTGGAGCTTCACAAGATCATCATCATCTTCCTCCATGGATTAGGCCGTTCGACCTGTTCCGGCATTGATGCATTGCCATCGTTTCCAGGGGCGTCCACGATCTCTTCTTCCTCGAGGTTTGTAGGTGAGGGCGTGTTTCGGCAGTCTGGTGTTGTCCATTCTTTCAAGGTGGTTGATCCAGTTTTATTTGTATTTGAGTCTCACGTCTTGTATTCCAGAGATATCTAGTTCTTTTCTTATGACATCGCTTCTTATTTTATCCAGCCTTGTGTATCCCGTAACACTTCTTAGAAAGCGCATCTCTGCAGCTTCTAGGCGGGTCATGTCTGTCTTAGTGGTTATCCATGTTTCGCTGCCATACAGTAGTGATAGTCTAGCTAGGCCAGACTAAGAGAGACAAACTGGTCCTCCAAGAATGAGGGTTTTGCGGATGGGTTGGTAATCCTCCCAAGGAAAACAAAGTACTCGTAAGCAAAGACGCTTCACAGGACAACACTACAAACACAAATGCGATAGTATAGGGGAATACATAAAACTGTTTTTTTTCCTGGGTAAACTCAAATTTTTGTTGTTGGAAGTATATGCAAAGAAATAAGTAAGTACGTGGTGGAAGGTGTAGAGTAAGGACTTGAAAGGAAGCCAAAAAAAATAATTTCTCTTAATAGAGATTTACTGAGATTTTAATTACTTTTATTTTTATAGTGTGTTTGGTAATTTCCTTGCATCTACAAAGTTTGTCAATATAAATACTCTGTACTGTCGGATGTAGGACGTCATTTAACAGCCATTGCTCTCAAACTAACTCACAGCCTTCTTTTAGCAATCCCACAAACATCATAACAAATAGACTTAACAAAGAAGAAAATTCAACAATACTAAGCGGAAGCGACATAAATGGGATTTTTAACATCGCTTTTTGGACGTAACAAAGCTGCACCGCCAGAGGCAAAATACTGAAAATGGGTATAATAATAGAAGACTTGTAAGTACTTAAGAAAAGACTGGTTAGATCGTCTGAAACGAAAGGACGTGAATCGACCACAAAGAATGGTTCTCCAGAACCATTCGAAGGGACGACGGGACATAGGACGACCTAGAAAAAGATGAAAAGATCAAGAACATTTCAAGCTTTCAAGGAACAGGTTCCAGGATCTCAAATTTAGAGAAGTTAATGTTGATGATGATGATGATGATAATGATGTTCTCACAACAAAACAAAGAGTTTGTGACGTCAAAAACACCAATAGTATTGCATAATTATTGGTATATTGTTATGGCAACATGTTTCGGTCTTTGTCTAGACCAGCTTCAGGGTAACTTTTTAAAGTAAGAGGTATAATCAGTGCCTACTGTGTACTGTGGGATGCCATATTACAGTGTGGACCAGAAAATAAATAAGAATATAAAAGTTTATGTAGAGGTTAAACTTCTCTTATTTATCATGTAATATATCTACAAAAAATGTATCAGTATTTGTAATTAAATGAGGAAGTTACTATGATTCGCTGTTGAAGGTTTGTCAAATCATATGGTGAAGCAGTCCCATTAGAGGCCCGGAGGGCCCCCAGAGGGTTCCAGGAAGTTAAGGTTCCCAGATTTCATGACAACAACGCAGGATGGTGGTAAGGTTGTCAGCCTTACGCACTGGCCGCCTTTACCCCAAGGCTGAGTGGACCCCAGGGCCATAGTGCGATCGGAAGGAATTTATGTCAATGAAAAATTCCAATGACACCAGCTGGGATTTTTTTTTATTTTTATCTTTTGTTTACATGGATTCTTTCGACATAACAGAGCACGTTACCCTCCTACTAGATTAGCTTGTGATCATAAAACATGAAACATGAAGCGAGACGGAACGGGTACTTGGAAACGTTGGAGCAGGTGAATGCCTCTTGGTTTGTTCTCTCGAGTCGGTGCTCCTAGTTACTCTTACCACCCCGGTCCACTTCCTGGGCCTTGACACCACATCATGTGGTCTGCCATTACGTGGTCCTGTACCTTCCAGCTTGTAGTCACAACCGTTATATTGTGTCTAGAACTGTGAGGAAATTCGCGACACTCCTACGCCTGCTCGGCGACTGATACAACTTCCATTTGGATCGTCTCAGGAAGTCCATGAGGTCGTGTAAAGTCGGACCTCGTTGTCGGTTTAGTCGGAACGTTACAAATCGGGATAGCACCCACTGTACCGCGCGCTCACATTGCGGAGGCCAGAGGTAGAATTGTGGGCGCAGCAACCATTCGTTGGGGATTCTCGCCGGAATCGTGCACAACATCCTTGCTATAACCTTCCTTGTCCACTCCCACATTGGCTGTCTTTCTCCACACTCAGTCAAACGGTGTATGGGCTTATCTTTCTTGCCACATTCCTTGCAACTGTCTGTTGGAGACATTTTGATCCTGTGCAATCTCTCATTTGTCGGGAGAATGTCGTGAATCATCCTGTACCACACGGCTCTGTCCGCTTCTGAAATTGGGGCTGTTGTTAAATTCTCCCATATTTTCTGCCAGTCTGATTGCGGCCACAACCTAGCGTTTCGTATTTCCTGTGAGGTGGAAGACGCGTTGTGCATCGTTTGTAAAGTTGTATGAAGGCGTTTGTTATAAGCTTTTGTCGTCTCCGATCGAAACAGCGGCCTTCCGATTTGTAGCACAGCACCTTAACCACTGTGCTAACGAGGTCCCACAAAGCATATGGTCATATTAAAATTCAAATTGTAGAATTTATGGTCACATAAACACTCAAGTTCAAGGTAATGTATATACGCACGTAATTTGAATTAGAGTCTATATGTCGATGCATGTGTACGTAGGTGTGTTAAATTATGAAACTGTTTATCACACCAGGTACCAAATAAGCTGGACGTGTGATAAACATTTTCATGATTTAGCACACCTACGTACACATGCACAGATATATAGACTCTAATTGAAATTACGTGCGTGTACATTACCTTGAAGGTTAGTGTTTATGTGAACACGAATTCTGCTACTTGAGTTTTAATATGAACTTGTGATTTCACATACCTTCAACAGGGAATCATTACTAATTTGATTACAAATACTGATGCATTGTTTGTAGATATATTACATCCTAACCAATAGAATTTTAACCTTTACATAAACTTTTATATTTTTGTTTAGCTTCGCGTACAAACTGTAAGTACGACTAATATGGCATCCCACAGTACATAGTACGCACTGATTGTACCCCTTACTTTATAACGTTGGCTTGAAGATGGTCTAAACAAAGATCAAAACATGTTGCCATAACAACATACCAATAATTATATAATATTGTTGTATTTTTGACGTCATAAACTATTGTTTAATGTGAGAATTGCAACACAACGGAATGTCTTCGATTAAAAAAAAAAGATAATGACGTTGTTCTAAAGCACTGTTTCTAAAGAACTGTTCTAAAGCACTGTTCTAAAGCACTGTTTCTAAAGAACTGTTCTAAAACACTGTTCTAAAGCACTGTTTCTAAAGCACTGTTTCTAAAGAACTGTTCTAAAGCACTGTTTCTAAAGCACTGTTCTAAAGCACTGTTCTAAAGCACTGTTTCTAAAGCACTGTTTATAAAGAACTGTTCTAAAGCACTGTTCTAAAGCACTGTTCTAAAGCACTGTTTCTAAAGCACTGTTTCTAAAGAACTGTTCTAAAGCACTGTTTCTAAAGCACTGTTCTAAAGCACTGTTTCTAAAGAACTGTTCTAAAGCACTCCTTCCCAAACATTTTGCTCGCGAACCCTTTTGGCTCTGACAAATAACCACGGATCCTCACATGCTAGCTCACGTAAACATAGTGGCCGGATATTAGCTATCAAGAGTTCTATACTTCAGAACTGACGTTGTTTAGATAATAATACATACCTGTAACACACGCAAAAATATATTGCATGATTTGACCGCAATTAAATGATTGTCGCTCATTTCGTGGGTACAGAAATGTTCTTAGTTGGATATTCTAACAGTCATACGAAATAAACCTATGGCCATGAGGATTGTTTAACCGTGCATCTTCCTCATGAAATAAAGGGAAATGCCAACTTGATGCAACAAGGTAATTTTATTGATGTATTCTTAGCTCGACATGTTTCGGGTACTTATGCTGCAACTCAGCATCTAATGCTCCTGATGATGGGCATATGTACCCGAAACATGTAGAGCTAAGAATACATCAATAAAATTACCTTGTTGCATCAAGTTGGCATTTCACTTTATTTAAACCTATCGCCACTTGAAGAAGTTTGTTGATTGCGTTTAACAAGAGGTAGTTTTTAATTAAAAAATAAGTAAATTTCGAAGGAGCCACGGATCCCCTAGGAACTGGTTTCGGATCTCTTGGGAACCGCGGACCACTCTTTGGGAACCGTTGTTATAAAATTTTCTGGTTTTCTGCGTGCGTATTATTATTAGAGGGCGGCTGTTGTGAGCGAAGTAAGAGTGTTTTCTTGGAATACGTGCGTTGTTATTAGAAATATATTTGCAGTGTTTGCTAATGGTTGGTACTTACAGACTTAAAACTAATAGCCTAATAGCCATATTAATATTCCTTTTAGAGTTTCTTATCTGATATTCTAGTAGAAATTCGGTACATTTTATTATTTCAAATTAAAAATTCAAAATTTAAAGCAATTATTAATTTTAATATTTGAGGTATGCATAATCTACATGTTTTACTCTACATGGATTTAGCCTCATACTTCTACATCTCGTGATAGTGTTTTGGGTTCTCAGTCGACAGACGATTTTATGCACTGTCGTACAGAGTAAAAAACCTAAATTTACCAATTAAATCGCTTTAATTCTAATGACTCAAAACGTTTCAGGCCGTTTTTGCCATTTCCTGTGGCCGTCCTGTATAGGGCGTATGTTTGATTCCGCCTGGTTGTTGGGATCGAGTGTTCGAATCCCGCAGAGGCCTTGGATTTTCGTCTTGTATGCTTATTTTGTGTTGCGTAGGTAGCGGCTTCCGCTACGAGCTGATCACGTGTTCAGAGCAATCCTACCGTGGTGTGTGTGTGGGTGTGTGTGGTGTGTGTGTGTGTGTGGTATATATGTATATGTGTGTGGTGTGCGTGTGTGTGTATGGTGCGTGTGTGATGTATGCGTGTGTGTAGTGTGTGTGTGTGTGTGGTGTGCGTGTGTGTGTGTGTGTGTATGTATGTGATCTACAGAATTCAGTACTGAGGCTGGTTAGGTCCGATTTGGGCTGTTGCGCCACAGGATATGTATGTATTGTTCATAATTCATGGAAAACAAATTTCATGAAATGTTCGCTCTTCCTAAATTCGAAGATTATCTCTGACGAATGCAATGTTTAATTCATTAAAACCTCTGCATTTCAGAAGATGCTAATATTACCTCACCAAAACTCAAAAGAAAGTTTCAAGCTTATTTCTACTGTATTATTTCTTAATATCAATACGTGGCAATTTTTTTTTCGGATTGTCTGAACGTACTTTGTTTCATGACATTATTATTAAATATGACAACAAAGTAACGCCACGTGGTCGCATTAATGACCTAGGCCGCGATGTGACTTTTGTTTTGTGCAAACTTTGTCACTGCTTTGTACATCTCACGCCTATAAAGACGGACTCATCTGTGTTTATGTGATACACATAAATATATAACAGGGATCACACAGAACATGCCTCTCGCCACTGTGTAGTTTTGTTCTTGTGTATATTAAATGACTATTGATGTGTCTGAAGCCTACTGAGGGCACGTTTGACGCCTCGCGTGTCTCTTGCTCCGCTCGCTAACATGTCTATCTATCCATTTGTCCCACGGACAACTCTCGCCGCTTGGACCATGTACTTTGTTTGGCATATCGTTAATGGCAGGCTCAGTTCTGTCTTTCCACCTGCCTCTCTCCTCTTCACCTATAAGCATGAACACATTAGTGGAATGGCCTTGCGTTTTGAAATTAAATTATATACTTTGACGATGAAAGCTAATCATCCATAATACACAAGCAAGATAAGGCATTGTACACTGGCAATGATCTTGAGATAGGCCGGTGCTTTCGGTATTTCTAGCTACATGACGTTTATCCGTACCCTCAGGAGCCACACGTAACATGCTCTGCATAATAGAGTTCACACAAAACTATGTGTTTTGTAACCAAGCCATTACTTCAGAGTACTTTCCAGCTTAGGAGTTGCGAATAAATGTATGAGTCTTATGTTTATTGGACCGTGCATCATCTTGATAGTTGAATAAAGAGAAACCAACTTGATGTAACTTGCTTTATTGTTTCATTATTTAATGCTAAGCATGTTTCGGATGTTAATACATCCATCCTCAGGAGCTTGTGACTTATTTGTTGAGTTATTTCATGGGTCGTATTGCTTTGGTTCGATGTGTGTTGGTGTTACGTTGTGGTGTGGCTGGGGTGGTCTGGTATCCGGATGTATTATTACCGGATCATTATTGGCTAACTTATATAAGGTAAAAGAACAAGTAGTTAATTTAAAGAACAGAGTCGTCGTTGAACTGATTCTAGTTGCAGTCAACCAGAAGTTCTTCGTCTGTTACAAAATTTGTATAATGTATTATATTCCGTCAATACACAACTACATATCAGTACAGTTATATTATATACACAATCAGGTCACATTATGGCCACATTATGTGACCGCTATTTCTTGTATTCAGAATGTCCCACGACTTGTTCCTATTCTGAGCCACATGAATCAAATCCACACTGTCACTGACCTTGTCTGTGGGACGTTGTCGATTACAAAATGGACCATCCAAAGACACATAAAAAACATCTTATATTTTCTAAGTGTCTTCTTTTCTTTGTGCCTTGATAACGTACATAGAAACACACCCTGTACTCTCGAATTTCGTGAGCCTATGTGGGGGTGGGGGTGGCTTTCAATAATTCTTGACTGGTTTCGACGAATCGAAGTGAGACCACACATTTGTCAAATTGGATTTTCCCACACTCTTACTATTGTGCAGAATTCTGTCAGCTCAGTCAAGCTCTGTGCTTCGTTGAGTGAGGTTAATTCAATAAGAAATCAAGAATCTTCCTGAACGCACTTTATTCTTCCAAAATGTTTATTCTTTTTATTAAGAACAAAAGCTAATTCTTGTTATGGGTCTAAAGTGTATTACGTTTCAGTAGTATTTTATGAATTCTTGCAAAAACGTACTTGTTTTACGTTGGAAGTAAATTTGGGCATTTCCTTTATCGGTCGCGAATATCGGAACCAGCTTCTACACGTCACAGAGTTTTGATAGAAATCTTTTTGAGGTCGATGAACATTTTGAAGACTGGAGTTTATCAGATTAAGCAACATAGCAAAATTCAGTTCCAGCTTTACAGATGACAGAGTCCGTGTTTGTACTAAAGACCAATTAGCTACGGCCGCGTAAGGAAAATATTACGTTTATTTTGAAAAATTTATGAAACACGAAAAAAAAAAAATACAAATTGTTCAACGTGTCACGCAGTAGCTCAGCAAGTCAACACTGTGCTTTAAACCTCTAACGGAAATTATTTTGGCATGATCATAAAGTCGCAATGAACTCTGACATATGAAACTCGCTGTGGCAGTAAATGCTGAGCACATTTCAGTCGGAACTTCTTGGGCTGGTAGCAAAATATTTCGCAGACTGCCTGCTGCATATCAGTGTCAGAACTGAGCAAGCTGTCGTGGTGTGCCTTCTTCATTTCTCCGGAAGAATGGATATCACAGACGTAGGATTGCTTGTCGCTTGAATAGGATGATAACTATTGTCCAGCCGTAATAGCAATGTGTCTCGAATTTCCTTCTCCCACTCGCTAGAAAGTACAAATATTTCCGCTGTATAATAAATTTGTTTGACTTTTGTTCGAGGTGATGACATCGAGTTGCAATACCTGCTTCTCGGTGTTTTAGATATTAATTTACGGAATTAATGCTTATCTATTTTCCGATTTCTTTACACACACGTCAGGTACGTAACACAGTCAGAATCACTTCACGGCTGACGGGCAGCCAGACCGTGAATGGTTGAGTGACAGAATGAGTGAGTCGGAGAGTCAGGCAGACTTGGTGTAGAGTCTGTTAATGCAGGGTTAGACATCATACATTAGGTTGAATATCTGTGGGCAAATGCAGACCTCTATAAGGTTCGCCTTTCAATTTTTGCTGTTTTATATCGCCAAGATCTTAGAGAACACTCAGGACTATTATGAATTTCATTTCCTTATATTTCAGTATAAATGATAAATACAGCTAAGCAGATGTGGATAATAATGTATGGCAAATTTCACCCTACAAAAGCCATGAAGAATCGCAGGGAGATAGAAGTGTAGGTGTAATCTTTCTTTAAACTCGGCACTAGGTGGTGTAGTTAGTCAACTCTACGTCCCGTCTGCTTTACCCCCGAGAAAGAGAAACGTATCCATTTTATTGGATGCTGGGTGGGCCTCAGGGCCGGTCTGGAGAGGAGAAGAAGTTCTCGCCCCCTTGTGGGATTCGATCCTTGGACCTTCCACCTCATAGGACAGAGGCGGAAATATTTTGGAGGTAATTTGAATCCCTAATTCTTATTTTTTTTGCAGTAAATTTCAGTTTGCTTCTTTAAAATTTTAACTATACGAATTTACGTTTGGATTTTCGGGGTTCGAGGTATCAATAAAAATGTTCCTATTTTAGAAAGGCGTGTAATGGTTATAGCGCAGAACGTATAGTGACTAGGTTACAAATTTGACGATCGAGGGGCGTTGTTTCCATTCCCGGCAATTGTAGGAGTATATTCTTTCCTCTAAAACCTCCAGACCTATTCTGGTTTCTATCTAACCTCATGTTCAAGGAGAGCCAAAGGTTTTCTCCACTAACAAAACGGTCGAAGCTTTCACATTGTCATTTACCTCATCTACTGAGGGGTTCAAATTTTAAACATGTTACTGAACGAAATTTTCAGTCGCTAAGATTATATAGTTTCGATTATACGCGAAGAGAAATGCCTGATTGTTGATCACTGATGGGAAAGAAGGAATTCCTAGGAGAACATCTTTTTATTATTTCTGCACGATCGATGGCACGGCCTTGTGGAGGCTAACAGTGTGTGAGCTGTTCCCCCACATGTCGTCATGAAGTGCACAGGGACTACTTTACCTTGTACATTTAACCCACTTTTAAAAGGAAAACCGTATCACCAATGAACAATGTCACGGACAATATAAACTCACTCCCAGGTATTTAACATGAACGTGCATGACCACCTAGCTCGACACTTAACGCAAATGTGCAGGATATCTTGTCAACGGACGAGATTAGGAGCTGCTATGTTATTCTTTATTTAATAGACAGATCTCTTACATATTTATGATACAAATACGTTTCCTACATACCTAATGTAACAACGAGGATGTGTTGTATACAGTTTAGGTAGGACACTGTCCGTTGCATGATATCTGCACAGAAAGCGTCAAAACTCTCTGCCGAAACTACTTGAGGTGATAGGAGGGACAGAAACAAAGACCTCTTGCCAAGAATTTATGTCGGACGTGTGTTCTTGCAGTGCCACTGACCATCAAAGTGGGTTTGAGCTAGGTTGGGAATCAAGAAAAAAACTACTGAAGCATTCTGAGAAAGTTGATGTTTATTACCAATTTAGAGCAGATGCTCAAACGTGCCACGGACCACAGTACCATTCCAACAAAGACACAACACAGACTGAAGTGGGTGCTCAAAAATGCCAAATTTCTGCCTGATGGTTGCTGCTGCCTCACAGATATGGGCAATAAGATCTTCTTCAGAATCACCTGGCGATAAGTAAACCAGCTTTGTCACGCAAACTTTCTTGTGGTGCCGCCGACCGTCACAATGTTGAAGAAGTGCCTAAATGGAAACAACCCTCTCAACCAGTGTGTCATCTCTTTCCTTTACTGCTTGTGGCATGCCTGGCGAGTCAGTTGTTTCGAAAGACGAAATCAGAACGTCGTAAGTGTGTGTACTGCAATCAAATAGACATCAACATGGAACCCTTCACCTGGGCTGAACTCGCCGACACCCACTTGGCATAAGGTGCAGGGCATGGCAACGGCAGGAAAGCTCAGAGGATTTATCGCGAGATCTTTCTCAACAGAGTCCAGATTATCGTACGTTGTCTTCTGTATACTGTCGCCTAGGGGAAATTGGTATATTGGCAGTGAACCATCACAGAAGAGGGTGAGGGCCATCACTTCGCACCCCGCAATTTGATGATGTTTTGCAACGTCTGGAGGGCAACCCCTCCACAAGCACCGGCGTAGTAACTCACGAAGTCGGCGTTGATCTTAGTCTTGTGTGGAGAGTTGTGTGCAAATAGCAGTTTGGTCCTGTCCATCGACAGAAAGTGCAGACACTGGGCCCCAAAGATTACCTTAGTCGAGATCAATTTCGAGTCAGTTTGTAGACCAGAGCACAGAGAAGTCCGAATTTCCCACAATTATTTTTTTACGGATGAGGCTTGTTTTATCCGGGACGGGGTTTTCATTAACCACAACAGCCATACTTGGGCAGAAGAAAAGTTTGCGATCAACGCTCGTGGGAGCATTGTACTAGTATATGACTTTCTGAATGGGTCTTGTTTCTTACTCCCGCGGCTTAGGGCACATATTTACTGGGCGTGCCTGGAGGAAGTACTACCAAAATTGCTGGGGAATATCCCCCTGGGAATCAGAAGAGACACGTGGTTCCACGACGACGAGGCTGCGTCTCATTTTACCCGTCACCTCCGAAAGCTTCTCATCGCCACTTACGGTGGTCACTGGATTAGACAGGGCGGGCCTGTTGCTTGGCTTCCCAGTTAACCGGACTTCACAAAATTGGACATCTTCCTGTGGGGCTACATGACGAACTTGATTTATTTATCCAGTTGACTCTGAAGAGTACATAATTGCCAATAAGTCTGAGGCAGTAGCAACCATCAGGCTCAAACCTGAAATTTTTAAACGCACCGTTCATTCTCTGCTTCATCGTTGTCGGCTTTGTACTGGGGTCCGTGGCCGTATGTTGGAGCATCTGTTCTAAATTGGTAAAAAAATACAAGTTTTTCAGAGTGTCGGTGGTTTTTCAGACTCAGTAAACCCAGTCTGTTGGTCCTTCCAATCACCAGAAAAAGTTCGTGCATGGACATTTTCCGCACCTTCTATTTGTGCGTGCGTGTGTGTGTGTTTGTATGTATGCCTGTACGCTTATATGTATGTATGTATGTATACACACACACACACACACACACATTGTAAGTCGATATATGCATATCTGCTTTCGTGAGACGATTTTACCCCAGCCGTCATGTGATTACAACACATTTTGTTTGTGTTTGTTCTAGACTAGACTACTAGATTATTAGTTAAAATGTTCTTGTTAGCCCACATGCGACGCAAGGTAAAGCCTAGTGACGGCACTCGAAGGCTGCAATGAACGTTCCCCTTCTTGTTCTTCTGCGATGGGACTACAGTCCAATGCGGACCTTTGCCTCCTAAACAGACTACAGTCCAATGCGGACCTTTGCCTCCTAAACAGACTTCACCCAGTCAGCTCTTTTTTTTTGACCTTGCAATGAACCTTCGGTTTCGGTAAAACAGGGGAATGTCTGGACTATCTGGGTCGTTACTGGTTTCTCAAGGAGAAATCTCTTCCACAGACAAGAACAGAGACAATAATTTATTAAGACTTATTGCAACTCTATATGTCTACATACAAATTATTCCAACAGTTTTCTGCTGGCGTACGTAGCCATTATCAGGGAAAATACATAAGGAACACTAACTACCTAGTAACTCCAGATGGTTACTTGGTAGGTGGTGATGTATTCTGGGCGGAAATTCGATTTAATCCAAAGTGTTTGTAATGTCGTTAGAGAGTTCGTCACTGTTCAATCGTCATAAAAAGTGACGAAACAAACAGGACAACAACCAAAACGACATACGATCTACCCTCGAACACTTCTTGGTATAGACTTGCCACAGGAAAAATGGCCTAGTATGAATAGCAGCAGTAGCAGAAGGATGAAGAGATTAGAAGAAGGAAGAGGAAGAGGATGAAGAAGACAGAGGAGTGTGTGGAGGAGCAGAAGGAAGAGGAGGAGAATTAGGAGAGTTGGTGATAGTAGCAACCTAATGCAGGTAACGCCAATTTACAATTTCTCATATTCCTTGCACTGCGACATGTCACCACACGCATTCCAACAACACTCTATAACACAAGCTTTAAAGTTGAATAAAGAGAGACCAACTTGATGTCACTTGCTTTATTATTTCATTATTTACTGTTCAACATGTTTCGGATGTTAATACATCCATCCTCAGGAGCTTGCGACTTATTTGATGCGTTATTTCATGGGTTGTATTGTTCTGGCTCGATGTGTGTTGGTGTTACGTTGTGGTCTGGCTGGGGTACCACACCACCCCAGCCAAACCACAACGTAACACCAACACACATCGAGCCAGAACAATACAACCCATGAAATAACGCATCAAATAAGTCGCAAGCTCCTGAGGATGGATGTATTAACATCCGAAACATGTTGAGCAGTAAATAATGAAATAATAAAGCAAGTGACATCAAGTTGGTC
>Ga0123354_10009565_pt1 | contig 14863 bp, 9 predicted proteins | sample TergutLab28metaG_2_FD_97872 | JGI IMG/M metagenome (GOLD analysis project Ga0123354, IMG submission 97872) | Labiotermes labralis P4 segment gut microbial communities from Petit-Saut dam, French Guiana - Lab288 P4 | ecosystem: Host-associated > Arthropoda: Insects > Digestive system > Gut ...
GGCGGACGCTTGTGAGTGCGGTAATGAACCTTCGGGTTCCGTGAAATGCGGGGAATTTCTTGACTAGCTGCAAACAAGTTAGCTTCTCAAGAAGGACTCTGCACCATGGAGTAAGTAAGTATTACCAACTACTGCATTTGACATACTTGTGTAACTTAGCAAGGTACTAACTATGAAGTCCCTGAGGATGACACAATAGTGTCGAAACATGTAGGATGAGTGTGATAATTTGCCAGTTAATTGTGCATTTGTTGGTCATTGTACAAAATAATAAAAGATAAAAGGTTCAGGTATTAAAATAAAATAAATTTTCCTTCCATATGCGCCTGGGTCTTCCAATTGATCTCTTTTACTCAGGTTCCTCCCCCCCCCCAAACCCTGTATGGACCTCTCCACTCTTCATAAGCGCTACATGCCCCGCCCATCTCACTCTTCTCGATTTAATCAATCGAACAATATTTGGGGAGCAGTTCCGATTATTAAGCTCCTTATTATGTAGTTTTCTCCACTCTCTTCTTAACTCGTCGCTCTTAGGCCCAAATATTCTCTTCAACACCCTATTTTCAAACACCCTCAGCCTACGTTCCCTCACTCAATGTGAGCGACCAAGTTTCACACCAATACAAAACGACAGGCAAAGCTAATATTTTGTGTATCTTAATCTTTATATTTCAGATAGCAAACTGGAAGACCAAAAATTCTGCACCGAATGTTAGCAAGCATTCCCTTACTTCAAACTCCTCCTAATATCTTCCTGAATACGATATTTTTTTAAGCTTATTCTGAAATATTTGATCTGCTCCACACTTTCACAGGCACTATTTCCGATCTTTATATTGTGACTTCATCCTTCATTCCGATCTCGAGACGTTACCACGTACTTAGTTTCATCAAAATTTACTTTTAGTCCAGTCTCCTAACTAGCCATTAAAAAAGCTTCTGCATTTTCCTTTATATTATGTACGCCTCCACCCAATACATTAATATCATCAGCATAAGCCAGCAGCTGATGTGTACCATTTAATTTCAAGCCATCCTGGATTTCCTGAACCCTCCTAATGGCGTACTCTAAAGCAAAGTTGACAAGCAATGACGAAAGAGCATCTCCTTGTTTCAAACCATTCATTATAGGAAACATGTCGGACAAATTCTTGCCTACTCGGACTGTGCTATACATTTCAGTCAGACTCATTTTTATTAGCCTTACCAAACTCAAGGGGATAAGAAACTCGGTGAGAATATTATACAAGACCTTCTTGTTAACTGAATCATAAGCATTCATGACGTCTATAAACAGCTGATGAACTGCTTCCTTGTATTTCCATTTTTTAATCATGTGGAGTTAAAATTCCAAAATCAAGTTCATTAACCCTTTGGCCCTGAAGCTGGACATTTACAGTTTAAACACACCATTTATGGAAAATGTGAATATTTTACGAACCAAGAAGAATAACATTAGGAAATACACGATATTTTGTGGAGGAATAAACGAAGATGGCGAGAGAGAGTCTAAAAAATAATTAAATATAATTGTTGAATAAATATTAAAAGAGTATTCTGGGGAGTAGCGGTACGTCTATCCTATATTTAGGATGCATGGTGCCTCCTCTGGGGAGTAGCGGTACGTCTATCCTATATTTAGGATGCATGGTGCCTCCTCTGGGGAGTAGCGGTACGTCTATCCTATATATAGGATGCATGGTGCCTCCTCTGGGGAGTAGCGGTACGTCTATCCTATATATAGGATGCATGGTGCCTCCTCTGGAGAGTAGCGGTACGTCTATCCTATATATAGGATGCATGGTGCCTAAAGGTTATATTCGTCGGTAGTGGACGAGTAATCGCAACGCTAGTATAAAATTTCGCGGTTTGAATTTCACTGTAGTTGGTTTGGTTCGTACATAGAAGTCCGTTTTTAGACGCTTTTCGCAAAATTGCGAAAAGCGACTATTAGCTTCGTCGTGTCTGTCTGTCCATCCTTCCGACCCTCTGTCCGCACGGATATGCAAAGAAAGAAACCACGATGAAGCGTTAGCGTATATCACATGTTGATTTGTGAGTTTATATGCATATTTGCAGATTATTCAATGACATTAGAAGTGCCTTAGACCATGGCCTATATGAAGCACTTAATGGACGTAACTTAGTTCAGAATGGGCTGGAAAGTATACAGAAATCTCCAACGTGGGTCAATTCGAAAGGATCCCCGCTAATGTCTGACGGTCTCAGCCATGATACGCAGTGAACTAACCGAGATTCGAAAACATTAGCTTCTTAAAACAAATCTGGGCAATTTGAGATGTATCGTGTTGTGTACCGGTAGTAGACACCAGCTGGAGCAACTATTATTGACATAATTCTACCCCTAATTGCACATTACATATAAGGATTACAATCCCTCGGGGAAGGATACCACCTGCCCTAAATATACTTATTCATATCAAAGTATAAGTTCCATGGAACAGGTTTCGTGTAATGTCCATGTTGTTAGGTTTACAGTATGGTGGTAGCCAGTTGTAAGTTGCCGTTGAAGTTAGACGGACAGTTGATCCCCGCTGAGGCAGACCAGTAAATTTGCCCTAAACAGGTTTTCCACTTATATGGCTTAACAAGAACTGACCAAGCATGTGTAGCGTCGTGGCTCTACATTTCGAACAACGTGCTACAGCATAGCTGGGTTGGACATACCGAGTGGGTGTTTTGAATTTTTTGTCATATGGGAAGTGTAGGTTTGAGAGTCGACGAAATGGAAGTGTGCCGATAAGGTCAAGTAGCGATATGTTTCTTCTTGTCATCGGCTACCTGTTCATATCCCTTGACATTGTCTGTGTCGCTGCCACTGGCAGTGTGGTGAAATTTTCCTAAAACTTTCCAACGAAAATCCTTCCTATAGAAGCCACTTTGGTACATGCTGTCAGACGGCCAGACAAACAAGAGGATTTGATGAGGGCGTGTTAGCGACTTACCGGAAAGTTTCTAAATATTTCCGAAGGCTCCAGGGTTCTTACAGTATGCTTACATTTCAGAATTTGTCGACATTCTGTTGCCATGCTCTGATCTCAAAACTGTAAGCAGTTGGTGAAACCGCGTCACTGTGGAGAACGTCGTCGAGCCTGGCAACAGCCTCAAAACATTAACTCTAATTTTACATTGCTATTGTGCTGTCTTAAATATTACAGGCATATCATCTGAAATTTCCCTTTATTCTACTTCGAGTGAAATTTGTGATTATTATGCCAACATGACGTTACATATTTTCCTTTGTCCCAGCTAGCTGTAACCTCTTTATACGTCGTTTCTGAATTTTGTAGAAGTTCCTACCCGGGTTACCAAAACGAGAGATCGTGGTCATTGTTTACTTTTAATGGAGACAGTTGGGATCGAAGCCTTTATTTTTTTAACCTTTTGACGCCTAACGTCAACTATAGTTGACGTACCACACCGCTAACCTCCAAAGTTGCATTTTATATATTTATTCAACAAATATACGTACCGAATATTTTAAACATGGTGTAAACTCTCCGTTTTTTTCTTCAAAATGCAGTTTGTTTCATAATTCTAACGTATTTGGTTCCTGTATTATTCACATTTTATATACAGGATGCTAAAATTAAAAAATAATTCCGGCGCCAAAATGTTAAACATAATATATTACACTACTCACCTGAGTGACGGAAAAAAATTCCAGATTTCCGTTTCAAACACTCTAGCTAGAACTATCAAAACAACGGTATTTTGTGCAGTAATAATCCTATGCAAAAGTTGGTTTTCTAAAGCCATGATTATTTAAAAACCTTTCTCATATATTTTGTTAAAATGGCCTTGTAGGTGGTTACTAACGTTTCGGAGGGACTTGCTGCCTTCCTTTTCGCGTTAGAAATGATATGTTTTTGATGCAAAGAAAGTGGCCACTTTGAATCATCGATGTTCAAAATGGTCCTCTTTCTTACAGCCAGTCCTTGACACATTACAGAAGCACTTCCTCAACCTATTTATTTAGACCCTGAAGATGGAGGATCAATGAACCTCCGAAACATTGCAATCCACTTACAAGACTACAAGTTGGCAAAATACAGACGGCGACGATCTGATTACTAACAAGTCTGCTAATCGATTCGCGAAAAAACGAAAAAGGAAATATACGTATTTACAAAATGGTCGTGTTGCTGTAAATGAAGTAACTACAGAGGGATCTTATGGTTGAAATTCGAAAGGCCCGACTCTGTTATTCATCCAGTGTTCTATGACAAGAATGCCCCGAAGGGTGACTGCTTCGGGAAGGGAAAGTGTATATTTACTCGTCTTTCGCTAACGCAACAGTCCAGAACAGGTGGGTTTTATTTTCAAGTCGTCAATATGCCTATATAGCATGTGCCACACTACCATTTTACTTAAACAACTGCGTAATCCCTTGACACATTTTATTTAATACATTTCAGTTTCATTCTGTATACAAAGGCCGATTCCTAATTAGTAGGCATAAAAATGGTCTGTTTAATTTGTGAACTTCAACGTTCTCGCGGTAGTCATTTTAAAAAATTACAGTCGACTGGGCTGTGACACCATGTAATTTGAGAGAACAGCAAACAGCACATGTAACGTTGTGAGTCCCTGACGACGGGAGCCGAAGGTTTGTCCGCAAATTTTCTGTCTGTCTACCTGCCATGTTACACAACTTTATATGCTGAAATATATGTAATTGTTTGCCGAATATAGTTGAACAAACACTCCAAGTTTATTATATGGTTGAAAATTTAAAATCATGCAGGCAGAAATGTCTTTAAAATGCCACTTTTCCTTAAATAGGTTATGCCGAACTCGTTCTTGGGCACCTCTCAATAAATATTTTAATGTAGCTGTTCACTTTCACTTTCATAACGGACGAAGCGTTAGTTTACGTTGTAAATTGTATAATGGTCCTTAGAGAGGGAAAGTGAAAAGTCTTGTCGCTGGTTTCCGAAATAAAGACCCTACTGCATTGTGACATTCCTGGTGAAAGTCTATGCCTTTCTTTTGCTAAGTATATTTTTGGCAATAAACGATTGTAAGATGGGGCGATGCAGTCTTTTATACTTTGCGAAATGCAGAGAAGAAATTTAGCTGAAACGGGATGTATATGATTTAATTTAGTTTTCTCTGTGAAAACTGAAGTGTATGAAATTATTTGTCTGACGTAAAAATTTAAGATTTAAAGGTTAAAATACTTCACTTTAAATTTAAATGTAAACTTTTTTTAAAAAAAAAAAAGAAAGTGAAGACCAAATATCGAAACTAAAGGAATAAAAGAATTTTGATTTAATCGACTGTTCTTGGGAATGCAACTACTGATTAGATTTGGGACAATGGAATTCCTTTATTTTTCTTCCAGCGATGACGTCTGCAGAGTATCGCGCATGTCCTACTCTAACCTTACTGGATGTATGAAGTAGTACATTAATTGCAAAACGTTCATCAAGTGAAGAATTATAAGTGAAGGCCCCCATTTCCATTAGTTTTCATATTTAATCTGAGGAAATTCTTGGACCCTTATAATGAAATGAAGTTTGGAGAAATCCTTAATGACAGATGTTGTCGAACTTGATTTTGACAAAAGACGTGGCTTTACTTTACATTAAAGATAAATTAGGAATGAATTGAATTTCCAAAAAAACGGTAGACCACTTCAATAAATGACACATAGATTACTACAGAGAAATCTCTTTCAATTTTTGGCACGGGCATAGATATTTCAGTTCTTCACAAGGTCCAGACCTGTTCTAAGGCCCATAGAGCCTCCTAATGGAAGAATAGTGGGATCTCCATTCTCGGTTTCAAGGCACCAAAGCAATGAAAGTGGAATGCGTTATCATCTAGTCCTCGGATTACGAACGAGTGGGGGTGAATCATTGTCTCATATTATAATGCATGGAGCTTATCTTAATTACGCAGAGGGAAATTAACTACACCGTTATTTTCAATTTTTCCCTCTCTGGCGCAACAACCTCCAGTGGCCCATAGCCTCCTCATTCACGAGGTTTATAGATCACACACAAAGACGCACCACAGTCGGTAGGACTCCTCTGGACGAGTGATCAGCCCGTCGCAGAGACCTCTACCTGAAAACACAACACTCACAACAGACATCCATGCCACCGCTGGGATTCGAACCCACAATCTCAGCAGGCGAGCGGTCGCAGACCTACGCCTTAGACCGCGCGGCCACTGGGAACGGCTATTTTCATCTTACTTTCATATTTGAGATGTCCCATGCAGCGATAAATCTTAGGATGACTATGAATGATAGGTCTGAAGGAATTTGGGTGGATGCTATGGTAGCCTATTTTGTTATTCCAGAAGATGGCAGACATAGGTTACAAATAATGTCAGTCATTACAGGTTGAGTACTACATTCCGGGAAAAATATCTTGCATTAAGGCCGTCCTCGACCGTCGCTTTCTCCTGTTGTTGTTGTTGTTTTTCTAGTTGTTCTTGTTCTTGTTGCAATCATTATCCTCATTATTATCTTCATCATTCAGTTATTATTTACAAGTAGATTTTATTTAGAAATATTTCATTTCAAGTAAGGTTTGTGACGAAAGGCCGTTGACAGAGTCCAACCAGGATGGGATAAGCCTCATCTTCCCTGCAAGGTCCTGTCGTTATTTACTGGCCTTCTACAACAAGTGGCTGACTGCACTCGCTACACGTGCGGTAGGGCCTTTACTAGGCGGAGTATGGTTTTTTAACCTTTTGGCGCCGGAATTATTTTTTTTTATGTTTAGCACATCCTGTATATAAAATGTGAATAATACAGGAACAAAATGCATTAGAATTATGAAACAAACTGCATTTTGAAGAGAAAAAACGGAGATTATGTACCATGTTTAAAATATTCAGTACCTATATTTGTTGAATAAATATATAAAATACAACTTTAGAGGTTAGCGGTGCGGTACGACCACTATAGTTGACATTAGGCGTCAAAAGGTTAATTCACGGCAGAACAGTAAAGTGAAGGAACGCCTGCATTTAGTCCGCAGCAACTCTAGGAGAACAATTGTCACTTCATGAATTATTCTTGCCGGGGTCATTGAAATGATGAGTCAGCGCGTTGGTGTTTAGCTTGGTAGTTGATTTGCAACATTTCTGAGAAACCTGCTGCCTCCAACTAGCAGATTCCTCTGAAAAGTTACTACCAATTTATCAAACTGCACGGCGTCATACATCAGGAAATAATAATCTTAAATTGAACGAATTGTATGAGGCTCCGTATCTTCGCTTTCCTCTTAGTTTTATATATTAGACAGACTGAGCAATTGCTATACAAAATTAACATTTCAAACTACGGATGTTAGAGGCTCTTTGCCTACGTCCATGGCAACTGATCGATGCAAATCAAAACTTCTACTTGCAGAACGAAACACAAACATTAAAGAGATAACACAAAACAATGTGTATTGAGAATTGAAACCCAGTTTTTGAGATGTTTAAGACAAAATGTACTTAAAAATGTGATCTGAGGTTAATGTTAATTACGTATTACTTTTGGTCTCAGAGAGCACAGAGTGAACTCTCAACGTAACGTCCGATTTTGGTCGCCTGTAAACAAATTTACTCGAAATTTGTGAAGTAATTTCGAAGATCTAATGTGCGACCTGAGTGACGGACGCGATTTCTCTATTATGCATTCTTTTTATCTGGGCCGGATAGCTCAGTCGGTATAGTGACTAACTACGGACTGGACGGTCCGGGATCGAATCCCGGTGGGGACGAGATTTTCCGTCCGTCCAGACCAGCCCTGGGGCCCACCCAGCCTCCTGTACAATGGGTACCGAGTCTTTCCCGGGAGTAAAGTGCGGCCAGGGCATGCTGCTCTCCACTCACCCCATTCTACTGCCGCGGTCATGGAAGAGTAGAGCTATACCTCTACCCACCCAGTGGGCCACACCGGGCCTGTAACGGGATCACTTTACCTTTACATTCTTTTTATGTACTATTTACAAAAGAAGAATAAAAATATTTGGAAAGTTTCGTATTTAAAATCTCAAGAATTTTTGGGATTTGAGAAGAGACGTTCACTTGTATATTCTACGCTGATTGGCATCTTTATGCAGTTTTATGCTCTTTTCTAATCCCCGCCTAGGATGTATTTTATTCGGAACAACTTCTGCCTGTTTGCACATGTTAAAGAATAAGACGTCTTCTTTTAACAGTTTTCTATTATTTCAGAGTCTGCCAAAAATTTTCTACCAATTTAGCTTCGTTGTTCTCAAAATGAATAATGGACGATTTACGTTAAAATCTACAAGTTATTCGGGCGCATCTCAAATATAACTTTGGTGTAAACTGATTATTGGTATTTATCAGAGGAAAAGCAGTTTGTTAAAAAGTGATAGTGGAAAATAAAAAAGTTGCATTTTATTCAAATGTAAGGGCATTGACGATTTTTCATGGTCTTTAATTTTGCAGAGTATGACGTTTCGGAAGTCGGTTCTGTTTCTGTCTTCAGGTGTAACAGGAAGAAACGTCATAATGCTTACAAATCAAGAGATTTCCATTCTCTGGGACTTGTGTCACTGAAAGACATGTCCAGCAAAATTTTTATCATTTTTCGCCGTTTCTGTCATGTTAATTTAAAGTTACCGAAAATGCATTTTTAAATTGGTCGTGAAGTTCCTACCTAGTCTTACTATCTTTGAGTTATTCTGTTAGCTGAGAAACGAATTGTGTCAGAATCCATTTTTTTTTTTACCAGGAGCCTATATATTAAAAGCCATTTTTCCACATGAACATGAACAGGTGCCTAACGTAAATTGTTACTTACTGAGAAGATGCGACATTCTTTCAAACAAATATTACACGATTCCTATATATGTAAATACAAATGTGTGTATATATATATATATATATATATATATATATATATGCGACTGGATACGGGCTGGACGGTCCGGGGATGGAATCCCGTTGGGGGCGAGATTTTCCCCACCTGTCCAGACCGGCCCTGGAACCCACCCGGCCTTCTGTATAATGGGTACCGTGTCCTTCCCGGGGGTAAACAGCGGCCGGGGCGTGACGCTGGCCTCTCACCCCCTTCTAGTGCCGTGGTCAAGACAGAGTAGAGCTATACCTCTACTCCCCCTATGGGTCGTACGGCCTGTACAGAGCTTCAGTGCCTGTACAAGGGTGCACACACACACACACACACACACATATACCTTAATATAAGAAACCATGGCTCTAAAATAGTTTAACACACTCAGTTGGAATTTTACATGGAGTACATAAATCCTTAATTTATATCTACTTGGAGGAAAACAAGTCTGTAAAGCCGAAGGTAGATAGAAATTGCGGTAGACGTTGGCACACAAATAGCACTGTCTGATAGCAGGTGTGAGACAGACTTGTCATTCTGGTGCGTGTGTAAGTAACAGGCACTCTGTAAAAAGAGCGTCCTAAATTAAATTCTGTTCGTAAATTCCGGTAATGAGATCTTCTATGCGCAACCTACGTTTTATTTCCCAACCGCTTTCGAATATTTATACTGAACAAGTCCCTATTATTAAATTTAATTTTATGATTACACTGTAATACACAGAAGATAGTGTTTTTGTTCTTTGTTAAGTGTCACACTACCAAGACTTGCGTGGAAGTGCAGATAAAGCTGCACGAATTCTCAAACCGTTCACAGATGGAGAAAAAGCCCATATTCACATCGTAGTATAGATGTCTCGGGGAGTAGAGCCCCCATTCCTCGTGGGATCACAGAAAAGTAAGCTGCAGCGCTGTTCAGTAGGCTTTAGAGCAAAGTGAAACTTCCTGGAAAAGAATGTTAGGCTTCCAGCCGGTAGTTAAAATTGTTAATTATTTGTATAGGACCACATAAGGCTGTTGCCTTTATCAATGAAGTTCAATGGCTATTAAGGAACTGACTACTGATGATAAAGTTGTGCGTTCGATTTTATGATTTAATCTTCCAGAGTTTAATGAAAATAACCTCGATTTTAATTGCCAAATTTTGATACCTCTTATTCTTACACAGGTAAATTTATTTGGCACTTGCCTGAAAACATCTTACTTATATTAATTATGGAGAATAATTTTCTGTTCTTATTGAGTTAATGAGTAAGTCAATGGTCATAAAACTTTATGTAACCTCTTCGTCCTTCTAATTAAGCTTGCGTTCTTGCATGAAAAAAAATCGATGAAGAGGTAGAGGGTTATCATTAAACTTAAGAATCTGGTTAAGCATGTCGGCGTCAAATTAGCTGTGTTTTTATACTTCCTCATTCACAAATGTTCCACGAGGAATTTTTCCTGTGACATTAATTACAGACCTGTGTAAGTGTTTCAGTAAAAAGTGTGTTGTGGGAAAAAATGACGAAATATGTGCTGCTCAAACATTATTAAAACTTCAACCCAGTGGATTAAGATACGTCTCAGTACCTACTACGTAACAGATAATTACCAACAAAGTATATCTACTGACAGTAATGTGGCTAACATACTGTGAAATCACTTCAAATCTTTATGTAGGCAAATAATTTTCCGAAAGAGGTCTTTGTAAAATTAATTATTATAAGATATATGCTTGTAATATGACATACTCCATATCATATTATACCACATCATATCACATCATATCATATCATCATATCACACCACATCATATCTCATATCATTTCATGTCTTATCATATCATAGCGTATCATATCCTACATCATATCATATCACATCGCATCATATCATATCATATCATATCATACACCATATCATATCGTATCGTATCATATCATATTACATCATACCACATCATTTCACATGTTGAACTCTATGACGTTTATTCATTGTTTTTATGTAAAATAATGGGCAGAAAACCTGAGGTTTGTTTTTTAAGTAACCAAAAACGCTGATTTGCATTAAGAATTTTTTAATCCGTGATCTGAATTTTTCACAAAAGTAGTGGCAAAGATTAAAGTTTTCTTGCACATGGCGCAATTCCGACTGGCAATTAGTTACCGAAGGTTCCGAGGAACTTTGAAGTGGGTTATTATTTTTTAGGTACGTGTAACTTAAATATGCAAGGAAGTGGGCTGTTTAAAACAGCCCATGTGTATTTACAGAATTCTACTCAGAGAATTTACAGCCAGCATGAATACCGTGTAAGTCATCTCAGAGAGAGATATTTACAGAGCGTAAAAGAATTTCTACCGCTAAATTCCGAATTTATTGAACGATTTCTGTAAAATTAGGCATAGAAGCCATTCAAATATTTCTGTTAAGCAGTTATGACTTTAGCGGAAGTCGATAGAGTGAAATTCGTACCTGCTTAATGGCATAAATAAAATTTAACCAGTATTTTCTATAATTCTCAACCGATATGGGTGGAATTTGGTCTACAAGATGTCCACAAAGTGTACAGTGTCTTCGGAATATTCGTAAAAATCGGCGTAGTGGAAGTAATGGTTAAGTTAGGATAGTGTATAAGTTTTTATCCTTACTTTCCTTATCTTTTTCCCCAATTTCATTTAAACACTCACATATAAGGTATTTTGAATAATATGTCAACTATAAAAATTTGTGTATTTCAGTGACACGGGCCACGTGAATTACGTTAGGTAGACGACCGCTATCTTCCCATGCTGAAATGTTTCAGGGGCTGTGGACATCGAGCTGACCCCACTCTTCCATTTAGTACCAAATTTCAGAGTGTCTGAACCTGTGCCTCCATTCTCCGTATGTCTGCGTGGCATGTGACAACCTTACTTTACATCACGCATTTCATTGGTTCCCCAACACTAAGTTCCCCTGAAATACATTTACTAGTTTCTGTGATGTAAGACGGCAAAAAAAGCGAGACTTTGGCATTGTGTGCGCAATTGGTGCTCGCAGTGTGTCTCAAAGTTGCGTTTTATGCCGATGCTAAAGAAGAATGACCAGTTTCGGTAGTGTTGTTTCGTAGATACGATATTTTCAGTGCCCCAGGAGGTCCAAGTCATCTCAATCATCATTCAAGCTCCCCACTGTCAGCGGAATGCGGTTTTTCTTGCTGGAAACCTCACTGCAGCAAATAATAATTTGTTCCACATCTAGTATATAAATTAGCCTTTAGCGTTCTGTCCACAGTACATGGCACCTAACAAGTACTCAACTATTCCCGTACTGACATACATAAGAACCAGCCTGTTTAATATTCAGTACAACCAACATTCGGGAACAGAACTGCTGACTGGATCATAAAAATGTCTGCTCATTTTAGTTGTTCCATTTGTTTCGGCTTTCTTTTATTTCAGTTGAAAATTACATACAGATACACTCGTCGAACCTTATGGAGTCCGTGTAAGCACCTTCCACTACCTTTCACAAATTTACCTCAGTTTTGTCGGTACAGCGCTTCAAGAATACTCAGTCTTACAAGGTAAAAGTAAAGGTAAAGTAGTCCCATTACAGGCCTGGACAGGCCCAGAGGGTTCCAGGAAGTTAAGGTTCCCAGATTCGTTACAACGGCACAGGATGGTGGTAGATTGTCAGCCTTACGCACCGGCCGCCTTTACCCCCAGGAAATGCTCCTGGTACTCATTTCTATTAGAGGATGAGTCGACCTCAGGGCCATAGTGCGATCGGATGGATTTTATGTCAATGAAAAATCCACTGACACCAGGTGGGATCGAACCAGCGACCTTCAGATTTGTAGCACAGCACCTTAACCACTGCGCTACCGCGGTCCCCCAGCCTTACAAGAAGTGTGACAAATTTAAACTGTGGCTCCCAATCCTTTTATTCATTTCTTCCTTCTTTTTTTAAACACCTACTCTCTACCACAGTACCGTCTCACAGCAATTTACTTCACGCTACGAAACAGAAGTTATATAGAAGAAGTGTTTACGGACGGGAAGAAGGTAAAGGGAAAGGCAAATTTATATCTATTCGCACGATAAAAGTACAAGCATCAGGAGGCGTAGAATTATGGCTGCACTTCTTCTTAACCTTGTCTGCAGACATACGTGAGTGGTCAGCTACAAGCTCCCGCTGCCTTATCCCCAGAAAGAGGAACCGATTTCCATTGAACAGGAAGCTGAAAGTTAGGAGTACAACATTCGCTTGCCTCTGAAAGGAAAAGCGTCACCGGTAGCCAGCCCCTAACAGTAACTATTCCGAATACGCTGCCCCGGCTTACACAGATGGAAGATTTAAGTAAATCTGTTATTTATTTTAAAATATTGTAAATAATTAAGAACATATAGCGCGTCAAATATTTGGATAATAATTATAAAATTGAAATTACGGTTTAGTTTGCGGTCCCCTTTCCTATCCCGGCTAAAAACATTTAGCGTAGTCGACGTTCCGGGCGAGATGTGAACCGTGCACGCCCTGAATAAAAGACAGTACCTTTACCGGCTGAGCAGAAAACAAGCCTGTAGAACAATATGACAGAATATTCTCATGCTGTGTTTGAAATCAGTGCTTAAAAATGGGAAGCCAATGTGGAATATTATGTCGCCGTGCCTACCATTCTTCTCCTGAACAACGCGTTTCAACGAAATTTGGAATTACACCACACTGACAGAAAGGGAAACTTAACCAGATGTTCTAAAAATATGTTTTATAGGGGGTGTTAATTATTCAGTTGCAAAATGCAAACTTCCAGCCCCTTTGTCTCTGAAGACAGGTCTTCGTCTCGAGATAATTGTTTAAAAGTTAGCTCAGTCGGTATAGTAACTAGGCTAGGAAGTAGGATACAGAAAATTCCTTTTAGATTTCCGGGGTTTTAATGGATTTTTCTTTACATCAAAGGGCCTAGACCGGCTGCCATTCAATGTGTAAAAATGAACACATTCTTCGGAGGTACAGAGGCCGGGTCGTGCACCTTTACAGGGCCTCTATCTAACGTCGAGTTTAAGAAAGAGTGGAACCTTACCTCAACCTCTACACGTTCCTGGTGTATTGAGGCAAAATTTTATCTTTGTCATTGAACAGAAGTGTTCGGATGAGCCGGAATATTTCTCTTCACTTAGTTTTCCTAACTTGGTAATCGGATTCCCTTCCTTATGCACAGAAAGAAAACACATGTGTAGGTGATAGAATAATTGTGCTTCCATCCTTACTTTGATATTCGACACAAGTAGGACGGCAGAGTCTTCAGCTGTGCGCGCCACCCTCAATTTACCCGGGTGAAATTTCTTGGTACTCATTTCTGATAGAGGCTGAATAGACCCAGAAATACTGAAGAAAAGTAAGAGAGAAGGAATAGGATCCTAAGACAAATCGAATCTGAGACCTCGTGACTTAAGGCGCAGAGCCTCATCCAACTGCGGTACCACTCGCTTCACCATTGTTATGTTCCACCTAAAATTTAATTCATTGTAATTTAGGAGGAGCCACCTTGGCTCTCTTCTTTGTTAGTCTTTAAAGTGGACTAAACCTCTGCCACTCCCTTGTGTAATCGGTCGGGCTTGGTTTGCGACTGGAAACCTCAGAGCTTTTACTCTGTTTAATGTTGATTTTAAAGCCTCAACTGTTGTCTCAAATGCGAATTGGCTACTAAAGTCATGTTAGAGATTTTGGTATATTCAAGGAAAAACTGACTTTTCTTTCGATATATTAATTTAATTATGCCACTGACTGTTTATTATTATTATTATTATTATACGATATGGATGTCTCTTGTCACAGGCCTTTTCTTCCTGGTACTTCTCTGAACCATCTGTGATCCCCACCGCTCAGGCTTCAAGCTTCACATTGCAGTACTTTCCCTATTATGTGTGATGTTCCAAGTATAGCTGTCTTTTGTAGTGAATCTATCGAGTGTTTTCCTGGTACAGTTTCCTAATTTTTCTTTAAACTTCTCGTTACTATTCCATTGGCTCCAATTATTACTGGTAGA